>UMBA01036132.1_pt1 | contig 23150 bp, 19 predicted proteins | sample 1963861 | NCBI WGS metagenome assembly UMBA01 (sample SAMEA4835931, study PRJEB28245) | human gut metagenome | biome: gut microbiome; material: fecal sample | place: Denmark | collected 2008
CGGTGCAGGTGGCCATTTCGCTGGAAGTCAGCGTATTGGCCAACGTGTAGGTGACATGGTAGGTTTTCGACCCATCGGCATTCTGACCGGTTTTGGTAATCTGTGCCTTACGGTTGATATACCATCCCAACTTCGACGGATTCTGTTCGTTGAGGTAAATGCCCACTTCCGGATCGGTCTCGCTGTCTGGAGTGCCCTTGGCGAGTCCGGCACCTTGGAAATATTTGGCTTCATCATCATGGAACGTGTATGCGTAGAAATGACGGTTCCTGGTTAATTCGCCGATGTTTTGAGCTACCTTCATCATCTTGGTGATGTCCATGTTGCTGAAGGCGTTGTTCATGATGGTGGAGGCGATGTATTCGAAATACGTGTCTTGTAGAGATACAGGAACTTCCTTATAGATGGTGTTGAGCATGTATTCAGCGGTATTGTTGCCGGTGAGCACAGTACCATCTTCCAGCGTCACATTGCCGTTGATCTCCACCATTTTCTGGATGAACACCGGATCGATAGATACGATACCATCAACATCGCAAGCATATTGGGAACGCTGCCAAGCTTCATTCATCATTTCCGCATTGCGGGCGATGTCTGGCACCGCGAACGTATCGCGAATATCGAAGGAGAATCCCAGAGGCCCCTTGAACACGGCATGTTCCGAAGCATTGCCATTACTGCCGTTAATGAAGTCTACATTGTGATGGAACTCACCGACCTGAATTTGTCCATGATCGGTCTGCAACGTACCCATGGAGCCCACCAGTCCGCCGCCGGAGCGTTGTTCGGAAGTGGTCTGCGCCACCAGCAGATACGTTCGGGCACCGTTCTGTCCCAAGAAGGAGGGAAGCATCTGTAGCGCATTGTTCACTTGCTCCACCATATCCGTAACCTTGGTGAACTGGCTGCGACTCTGCGAATATGCCTTCTTCACCATGCCGATACGTGGTTCAGGCAGATTGCTGAGCTTCGAATTCAACGACTTCACCTGCTTGCTTACCGAAGAGAAGTCGTCTTGCGCATCCACAATGGGCTGAAGATTCAACTGGCCATTCTCGCCGCTGATCTGCGCGTTCGCAAGCTGTTGTACCACATCGGTGAGTGACGGCAGTGTTTGTTGCACTAAATCATCCACCACCTGCGTCATGCCCTGCACGTTGGTAACATCACCGCCCACAACCGGCATCTTCGACAGCATGTTCCACAGTGTTCCATTGGCAATATCTCTTGCCGCGGCGGTATGGGTCCGCGCCTGCTTGATTGCGGCATCCGACGCTTGCACATCCTTCAACGTATTGACGTCGGTGATGGCCGAAAGAGACGAGACCGCCTGCTCCTCGTGAGCTTTGACTTCCTTCGCCTGCTTGTAGAAATTCAGACCGACGACGCCTCCGGCAATGACCAGCAGGATGAGCAGTGCCGTAATAACAAGCAATGTATTGCGAAGCTTGTGAGAACGGGCGGCGTGAGTGCTCGCATGTTGAGACATTAATCCCCCTCTGTTAGGTGTTCCAGCTTTTTATCATGGCACATTCGTATGGATAAATAGTGAAAAAAGCGATTGCTGCCTGATAAAACCGACTCTATTTCTAGGGGGTAGGGTAGCATTTCCTAAGGTTTTTGATATACGGAGATGAGGGGTTCAGTGACTTCCGCAGAGAACACTAACGTCCAGCAGGTTGCCGTTGAAGATGATTCTGAAGACGGCATCACGCTGATGGATTTGATGCGTATCATTCGCAAGCATCTGGTCACCGCGGCCATCATATTTGTGATGGTTTTCGCCGGGGTGGCTGCGTACACCTTCTTGGTTCCGCCGAAGTATACCGCCACGGCTCAGGCCATGGCTACGTACAATGCATCCCAAGGGGATGATGCGGGCATTAGCCAGCAGTACACGGGTGGCACGTACATCGCCGGCCAGATCACGTCGTATACAACGTTGGCAACCACCGAAACCGTACTTGAGCCGGTCATCAAGGATCTTGGACTGGATACTTCAGTGAAGAGTCTGGCCGAGCAACTGACTGTCACCAATCCTACGGACACCGCGTTCGTGAACATTTCCGCGGAAGATGGTGACGCGCAGCAGGCGTCCGACATTGCCAATGCGGTGGCAGTGTCTATGCAGAACGTGATTCAAAACGATCTGTATTCCGCGGCAGATAAGTCCCCGGTGAAGATCTCCATCGTGCAGAGGGCGCGTGTGCCTGAAAGCCCGAGCTCGCCGAATAAGCCGCTGTATCTGGCGGTCGGCGTGGTCGCAGGTCTGGTGCTTGGAGTGTTCGCCGCACTACTGAAAGACATGCTGAACACTAAAGTCGAGGAGACTTCCGACGTGCGCAGCTTGGTTGGGGCGTCTTCCTTGGGTTCCGTGCCTCAGGATAATTCCCTAGGTGAGAAGCGCCCAGTGCTCGTCAGCCAGCCTAATGGCCCTATCGCTGAGGAATTCCGTCGTATTCACACTAATATCGAATTCTTGCAGACCGATAAGGTTGCGGGCAAGGGGCAGCTGCTGGTTATTACCAGTGCGCAGCCTTCTGAAGGCAAAACCACCACGTCGATCAACGTGGCTGCGGCTTTGGCTGAAGATGGTGCTCGCGTGCTGTTGGTCGACGCTGATCTGCGTCATCCTTCCGTTGCTCATCATTTGGGTCTTGAAGGTTCTGCCGGTTTGGCGCACGTGCTTTCTGGTCAGATGTCTCCGAAAGATGTGGTGCAGAACTACTGGAAGCCGACTCTGCATATTCTTCCTGCTGGTAAACGCCCGGCGAATGCTGGCGTGCTTCTTGGATCAGACACCATGCGTATTATGGTCGAGCAGGCTTTGACCCAGTATGATTACGTTATTATTGATACCGCTCCGTTGAGTGTTTCCAACGATGGTATCGTGTTCGGCCGGTGGGCCAAGGGTCTGGTTCTGGTGACCGGTCGTGGCGTGTGCGAGAAGAAGGAACTCAAGGAGATTTCTGAATCCTTGCATGTAGCCAAGGTCCCTGTGCTTGGTTTCATCTTCAACTATGCCGATCTGAAGAAGACGCATTCCAATTCGAATTACTATTACTACTACTACGAGGATGCTCCGCGGAAGAAAAGCCACAAAAAGTAGCCGCAAGTAGTGTATAAGGCGTGAACGTGAGACCGGAGCGTGAAGCTTCGGTCTCACGCTGTAATAAGGAATCAACATGGGTGACAACAACAATACTGTGCCGAATCTGTCGCATCTTGTTTCGTCGGGAGACTCTCTGAGCTCTCAGGGCAAGCAGCAGACCAAGGCGCAGTCGGCTTCCGAGCATGATGTGGTGGATACGTTCTGGGATATTCCACCGATCACCTTTTCGGAAGTTGAGTCGGCTGTGGAACGTGGCGAGGCATCTGATGCGGCTTATGCGCAGGCTGCAGCCACAAGCATGACCACTGCCACGTCATCCACGCCTGTGAGTGATGCGCCCACGGTAAACCTTCGTGTTGAGGATTTTCCGAATATTGCAGAAAAGCATATTTCTGGTGCTGAAAACGATTCCGCCTCGTCGTGCGAGCCTGATTCGACGTCTTCTTCGATTGCAACGCTCGATGTTACACAGTCTGCTGATGCTTCACCATCTGCCGAATCTGCCGAGAGAACTGCTTCGTTCGCGTCTCCGGTAGAGTCAGCCTCTTCTGCGGATTCCACTATGCCGCTTTTTGTGGATTCCCCTGCCTCTGCTTCTACTACCTTCATACCTGAAAGCCTGCCCATGCCGGATGACCTGTCTGACATGGAAAACGATGAGCATGATCCATTGAAGCTTGTTCCGGTTCCGCCGAAGAAGTCACATCGCAAGACAATTATTATTACCGTTGCGATTGTAGCCGTAGTGGCGTTGGTTGCCGCGGGCGTTGGATTCGGTGTCTGGCAGCGCCAACAGTATGACCAGGGGCTTGAACGGAACGAACAGCACCGTACCGCGTTGAGTATGTGCAAAAAGTCTTCCAAGGCATATGAGAAGGCTGTGAAGGAATACAAGGTGGCGTTGAAGAACGCCAAATCGTTGCAGAATGTGAAAAGCGATCAGGTTTCGGATGCGAAAACGCTGACCACGTTGCAGTCTGCAGTGAAAGATGCGCAGAATCTTACATCGGTGGGGGAGTGCAGTGCTGATTTGAGCAACGCTGAACTTCGCCAGCGCAGTAAAGCCATGAACAAGCAACTGCCTACGTTGCAAAGCCAGTCCAAGACCTTGAATGATTCTGCAACAGCCGTTACGAACAGTCAGAAGGCTAAGGAGAAGCAAGACAACGTTGATGCGCTGAAGAAGCTTGAAGCAGCCATCAATAATGCGCAGTCACTGCTTGACAATAGCCTGTACCAAGTGGCGGATGATTCCACGCGAGTGACGTTGCAGAGTGCCATTGACCATGCTTTGGAACTGTTCAATGGCAACAGTACCGATACTAATGCCATTAACCAGTCGATAACGGATTTGCAAACCGCATCTGATGATGTGAATGCTTCCATGAACGCGTTGGCTGCGCAGAATCAACAGCAGCAACAGCAACAGAGTAATACTGGCAATTCGTACAACTACCAGTACACGCGGCAGCCTTCCGGCGGATTGACTCCCTCAGCTCCTATCACACCTGGCAATAATCCTAGTTCCGGTAGTAATCCTGGTTCTGGTGTCAAGCCTGGCAATGGCGGTTCTGATTCCGGTTCCGGTAGTAATCCTGGTTCTGGTGTCAAGCCTGGCAATGGCGGTTCTGATTCCGGTTCTGGTAGCGATTCTAGCTCTGGTTCGCAGACTCCAAGCAATCAGGGTGTGCTCTGAACCTTTTGGGGTTCGCTCTTACCGAGCCTTTATTTTTCCTTCTGTCCTAAGGTGTTATGCACTGGGAAATAGTGGGGTATGACGCGGTTCATGAGGCGTTTGTATCGTTTAGATGAATCGCGTCGTTTTTGCATGCAATACTGACGTATAAGTAAGAAAACTTTCCTATAGTATTTGAATTATGGTGTATCTTTTGCTATTGACTGTTATTCTTTACTTGTATAAAGAATTTCTGGGGAATTGCCAACATGATTGCAATGCTACTGATATAGAGTTAGTTACTCTACTATTTGTTTAGTTTCTTTCGGCAGTGAATTTGCTTTTTATGTAGATTGTGTGAGATAATTTTTCAACGCTGTAATATTGTTATTTTGCTTTTCTTTATCCCTCAGAGCTGAGGGTGGTCTACACGCATTTCGGTGCGTTTGAAATAGTTAATCACCGCTCCATGCAAGGAACGATCATGTATAAGCATGAAAAGCAGGCGGTCGAACGCCTGCAATCAAACCACATCCATATGTTGTCAACGCTTTCGACGGCGATTATCGCGTTTTTCTTGATTATCTCATTGTCGGGAACGATGTTGTTTCCCATGATGGCGTTTGCAGATGAGCCGCAGCCGGTCGCTCAAGTGGGCAACACGACCTATATGAGCGTGCAAGACGCGATTGGCCATACGTCGATGAAGAACAATACGGTCACATTGCTTGCCGATACTACGGAAAGCGTCACCGTCGCCCCATCGAAAGTGGTGCGCGGCGTCACGCTCGAATTGAACGGACATGTGCTCAACGCCAGCAATACCACGGCAATCACCGTTCCTGCCAACATGCAGCTCACCATTGTCGGATCGGGCACGGTTGTCGGCGGAGATAATCCTGCAATCGACTGCCGTGGAGCGTTGCGGATTCAAGGTGGTAACTTCACATCGAACACCACGCTCATGCGGTTCGCGGAAACAGGCAGCACCTCTGCCGAGGCCAGTATTTCCGCAGGGACATTCACCGCACCAACACTGATCGGCATGTTGGACGATGCGGAACACCTTGGCCATGTGAGCATTCGCGGCGGTGAGTACCATGGCGCAATCCCCGCCGGTCTTGACACGCTCGTGCTCATGGGCGGTTCATTCTCCACTACGGAGAATCTCACACCCTACTTGGTCGACATGGCAGGCCTGGTTCCAGATAGCGACGACGGCATGTTTAATATCAGTGAGCTGGCTATTTCAAGTGATTACCCCACGGTGGAACTTGAGCAAGGCTCAACCTTGCAGAAGCTAACCAACGACAGTCTGCTAGACCTCACCAGAACCAAACTGAACGGTATTTCCGACTATCGTCTCGTAGCGGATGCCGAGCAACTGCAAGCTCTCAACAAGCAGATCGAGCTCGCGCTGCAGGCAGTCGCCAAGCGAAAGGCATTTGATGCGGTAAGCCAAACCGTCACCATCACTGCAACACGCGATGCTGAAACCGTGGATGGGGGAGCGGACCCGCAATTTCGTACCTCCGGCCATGATGAAATCAGCACGCAAGTAACAGTGAACATCAAATCCATCGCCAAGCCAGAAGAGCCAGCCAAGCCAGATGAGCCTGGTAAGCCCGCCGAGCCCAAGCAGCTAGACATGCCCCGTACCGGCTCCGCAATCCAAGCGCTTGCCGTCATCTCACTGCTGCTGATGATCGCTTCCGCATTTTGCGTATACGCAACGGCCCATCTGCGGTCGCCGCGTCTGCACAACTAGCGTTTTCCGTCCTTCTTTGAGCTATGTGAACACAATCGTAAGTGATGCAGGTATGAAACCTTGCTTCCGATCATCGGGACCGATTTTTCAATCCGATGATCGGAAGCAAGGTTCAAGGTCAGCCCCTCGGTCTCAAAGTTTCCAATGGACTAAGCGCTGGCGGTTTGGTTCCGGGCTTTCTTTGAAGGAAGACGTCGTCCATGGCGTACGGGTTCTCGGATGGGTTCTTTTTTCAGTTCTAATTGCATCTTTGATAGTTTGCCAGAATCGTACTGCTTGTTGAATTCTATATATTCCGATAGTAACAGTTTGATAGCGGCAAACTGGTCTAGAAGGTAGTCGCAGCCGCTCTGCGGGTCTTTGTACCACGCCGCGTGTTCATCGATTCGTCTCAGCACAGAGGCTGCTTGGTCTTCTGTGTATCGTCTCATTCCAGCACTCTTGACCAAATTGATATGAGATAGAAGGATGCAGGAAAGATCATGTATCAAAGGATCTGATTGCGCAAGATCAAGAGTTTTTTCCCTTGCCGGGTCGTCTGACGCGAGGAAAATGGGCATCAGACTGTCTAAGACTTTTGTCTTTTTGATGGTGGCTGCTGGTGGAATAAGGAGACAATTATGGTGCGAGGCAGCGTTGCGTAAGAGTCGTACTCCGTAGAGCAAAGAATACGTCATATCGTAGAATTTGCGATGTTCGAGAAAAGAACTGTAGCAACGTATGAGACTGTTCAGAGTACAGGTCTCCCAGAATAGCCATACTGGTTTTTGATCCAGATACTTGTTGATCATTCCTTCCGTGTAAACAGATTTTCTGTAATCATTTTCTGGAACAAATGGTTTGCCTTGTTTGGCATAGTAAAGGCTTTGATCTTTTTCGTAGTCGGCAATTACTTGGTATCCGTCTTCTTGGACTCTTGAAATTAAGTTGTTGAATCGAATGCGCAACGCATGTTCTATATCACCTGTCATGCGAAGAATCAGCATTCTAAGCTTAAAATCGATGGTTGATATATCTTTGAGATAGGCAAAATCCAGCTTGCTATAGTTGCCTTGTTGATCGCGTTTGAAGTTCTTGTCAAAGGCTTTGATTTTGAAGAAGTAAGTATTATTCCGTAGGAAAGATTCTGCTTCCGCCTTGGAACAGAGTTTGAATTCAACACCATGACTTTCTAAAAGATCGCACTGTTCTTTAGTGTTCAAGGCGATCCTGTTTTTACTTGCCGATACGTTTGACGCCGATCGCATCGTTTGCGCTCCCTAAGAAAAAAGTGGATAGCCATAACGACTATCCACTTTTGGAGGACCGCTTCACATCCATAAGAATCGGTCGAGTCGCTCCACGTACATGTAAATAGACAATTTACATGAAGAAATCGTTTTTGACAAATCGACACGCCGTAATGGGTGCTTCTTTACTGCTAAAATCGTGCCTGCGCAAGTCACGTTAGTTTGACAAAATCCGAGTTGCGCAGGTGTGAAACGCGTCTTGTGCGGGCGGGCTGGGGGCGTCTGCACAAGACGAGTTTCACACTGTCGGACGGTCAGCCTGACGACTGGTTCACTTTTCAGTTTCGTCGTCGAACGTGATTTCAGCGTCGGCTTCCTGGTAAAGCTTGATGTTAGTGTTCATGTCGATTTCTTCCACGATCCAGGGCTCACTTTGCAGTTGGCATTGCATCTTGAATTCGTCGAAACGATTACGTCCGTCCATGCCGCGTAACGTCACCACAATGCCGAAACGAAGACCGTCGCCTGCATTCTTCCCGACAATGCCGTTTTCGTCTACGGGAGGGTCGAAACGTTCGGTTTTACGGATTTTGAAACCCCAGTACGGGATTCCGTGCGAAACGCGTGGTCGGAAACTGCGTTTTTCAATATCGCTGACGTGTTTCACGTTGTCCCATTTGCGATACATTTTCCGAGCTGTATCTTCATAAGTTCGAGCGAAAGGATCTCCTTGTATGTTGTTGTCAAGTGAGTCGATGCCGCTTTTCTTCATGCGTCCGAAGTGGAAATCAAGCTCGGTGTCGGTGTAATCCACGCCTTGCCTTTTATCGCATTTTGGAAAATAGCAAAGCGTGGCTCTGGCCATGTATGGGTATTTTCCATCTTTCATTGGCACGGGAATGTTGTAGTTGTATGTTTCGAAAGTGTCGATGGTCCCTTCCAAAACGAATCGTATTTCGTTAGAAGGGGTTTCCAGAATGTCTTCAATTCGGGTGGGGACAATACCATATCCAAGCTTGATATTGTCCGCGGAAATTGGCTCCCAGCCGGAAGCTGCGTCGATAATCAGTGCTTTGGCTGCTTCACGAGAAAGATGCATGACGTGGATCAGATATGCTAGTTTTCGTGTGATCCAAGGCGAGGCAAAGGAGGTTCCTCGTGTGGTCGCCACTCCTCCTGGAGACCACACAGCCATCTCACCGTAATTGTCTCCACCAAAGTAGGAGATATCTGGTTTCCGGAAGAAATGTAATACCGGTCCCTCTCTGGTATAGCTTGCGGGCTCTCTGAGTATGGAAGTCGCATTGACCACTAAAGCGTTGACGGAATCTGCTGGGGCGCCGATTCGTTTGGGGATATCTGGGGAATCTTTAGAAGTCTTATTCGTCCCTGCCACCACGAAGATAACGCCGTATTTCTCCTGAAGTTCATCCAGCATTGCGCCTTCGGGGGATATGGTGTTTTCGAGCGCTTCCTCTGTCGATCCGAGGCATAGGTTCCATACGGTGATGTCTTGATTCGTTTCCACGATGTGCCGTATGGATTTCAGAATGCTGAAAGAGCTATTCTTGCCATTTTTAGCGACCGCAAAATGACGTACGCGAAATCTGCCGCAACCGTCTTCCAGAGCAGGATTCAGGGCAGGGCCGTCCACAATGATGGAATCGACTTCCGTGCCATGCTCATAGTCTTCCGGATCGACCCCCAATTGCGGGTCGATCAGATCATCGTGATACTCAACCCAATCGGCAAAATAAGCGGTTTCATCAAATCGCGTGTCAATGACGCCGACAATCGGCTCGTTATGCGGTGGCGGAACGGAAAGGCCATATTCGTTTTGAGAGTCTCGTGTATCCTGCGGATTCTGCTTAGTGCTTGTCTCAACTTTCAGATCCAAGATGTTTTTTTGCGCCATGGCAATCAGATATGGCGCAGTTTCAGCCAGCTTGCTGTACTGTTCTGGCAACAGGTTGATGGTTGTCGGATCGAGCAGACTGGTTGAGATCACATTGATGCCAAGGGAATTCAGCAGTGACACTGTTTGGCTGGCATCTCGCCCAGTATCATATAGCGTCACCAAAGCGCGATACTTCGGATTATTTATTACGGACCTCACGTCGAAATGGTCAACGAAATATATGTCGCGAATAAGCTGTGCGAAAGTTGTTTTGCTTAGTCCTGTGGGCTCGTCGATTGTGTCGAGACCCGCTTTGGTGATTGTGGCAAGTTGTTCGTCGTTGATGGAACCGCCATGATGTTCCAGGATCGTTTTGCACGCTTCCAAGTCAGTAAGCGTCGAATCGATAATATCCATAGTCACGTAATGCGTGATGACGTGACGCATGCGCGTACCGATTTGGCTGGAACCATGTTCGGATCCGTCATAAGTGCTGAGTTTGCTTTCGATTGGCTCAAAGCGTGCGCCAACTATGGAATCATTAGCTCGCTTCCCATGACCGGAAAGAAGTTGTTTGATCCTGTTACTTTTAGCCACAACCTGCCTGTAATGCACTTCAACCAGAGGATTGATAATCGGCGGTTGCTCTCTCCAGTAATCACGTACTGTCTGAAGGCTTGCGATTTTCGCTTCCACATCGCTTACGTCAACTGACTTGCCTACTGGCAGTGCCGGAGCGCCAGGGCGTTGCGCTCGCCGAGTCTGGAGTTTACCTTTGAGTATGAGTGTATTATTCATTGCTGGCTTCCTTGATTTCTCGAGCTACGGTGCTGCGGGATATTCCGGTTAGGATTTCAATCTCACGCAAGGTGAAGTTCTGATCATGCAGTGCATGTATGTCTTGGATGGTTTCAGAGCCATTGGGTACCAAGACGGTGTATAAACGCCGCAAGTAATCGTTTTCGTCGTCGGGTTTACTGAAAGCGATGGATGAGCGGATAATGTTTTTCATTTCTCCTGGGTAGGGGAGTATGCCTGCGTTGGCGAGGATTTTTTTGAACAGTCGCGTATTCTTCCCGATGAACGAGAACTGTTTCGAATATCCGTTCAGGATGCTTACGGCGATGTCAGAGCGATCTTCGCTCGTGTATCTGCCGAAGTCGATTGTGGCGTCGAACCGGCGGATGAAGGCTTTGTCGAATTTGGAGTACAGGTTTGTGGTGGCGAACAGCATGATTTGCTCTGACAGTTCGTCCATTTGACTGAGCAGCATGGATGTTGCTCGTCCCATTTCGCGTACGTCTCGGGAGTCGATGCGGTCTAATGCGAGGGCGTCGATTTCGTCGAATAGAACAACCATTTGCTCGGGTTGTGGGAATTGATTGATTTCGTTGAAGAGTTTTGTGATGTTTTTGGCGGTCTGGCCGAGTCTGCTGTCGATGATGGATGCGAAGTCCACTACGTAAAGTTCTCGTTGCAGGAGAGAGGAAATCTGTTTCACGGATTCGGTTTTTCCTGTGCCCGCGGGGCCGTGGAAAAGGAAGCGATGTATGCCGATGTTGCGCCCGATGGCATTGAGCACGCCTTGAATGTCGTTTGCGATGGGTTCCGGCAAGGGGAGTGATGTTCGCACAACTGTTCGCTTTGTGAGAAATGTGGAATCGAGTTCCATGCTTGCGGATTGTGGAACGAGGGTGTTCGCGTTTGAGATAAGCGCGAGGATGTATTCGGATAGTTGGGTGTCTCCGGATTCGGCGAATTCCTTGGCGATATTGTATGCCTGGGTGCGAAAAGCGGCGTCGTTGTGCTCCGTGTGATAGCGGATGAGATCCAAAACGTCTTTCTTTTTCATATGCGCCACGCTCCAGTAAAGCCTCAAAGGGTAATAATATCTCCACTATAGCCCTCAATATAGACGATATGTGTCTTAGACTGTCAAAACTTGTCTCAAGCTGTTTCGTGTGGTATGGTCTTCGCGGGGCTTCATCCGAAGCCTAGAAACAAAAAGGCTCCGACCTGCTGGAACAGGTCGGAGCCCAGGCAAACGAGCCTCTCGAACTCGTAGGTGTCTGCACGACGCTACAAAACTACCGCAATGGTATGTCAAAACGGTTGAGAGGGGCTCCTGACAAATGAAAGGAGCTGCAATGGCAGCTGTTTTCAAGCCGGGCGAAGACAATAAACGCCCCGGCGAATATGTGGAAGTTGGTCCCCGCGGTGGGGTGGTGCCGTATGCTCGCGTCGTGCATATAGATGCGGGCGATCGTCTTCCTCCTACACAGGAAGAAGGTCATCGCTGGAGGCGACGTTCCTAAGTTGCTGAAGGGTTTGTTCTTTGTGACGCAAATCGTGTTATCAAAAACAAACCCTTTTTGGACTGTCTTTGGTGTTGACGGTGCTGGATGAATCGGCGCGGTGCATTTCGGTCTTTATTCAACATAAAGATTGGAATGCTGCTGGCCGTGAATTATGAAATGCATTGACGAATTCGGGTGAAATTGATGCTTTATGCTGGTTGATTCTTAGACAGAAACAGAAAGGATGGCAATGCGGTTTCATACTAAAAGTGGTAGGTGTGAAAATGGCAACGGTATTAAGCGAAAGATTGCCGGAAAGAGTGGTTTTGGGATTGGGATTGCCGCTGTTTTTGTCGCGTTGTTCATCCTTTGTCCGTATGTTTGGGAGTGGTCGCACCCCGGTTTCCCGGCAGACTGGTCAGCATGGTGGGCTTCAGCATGTTTCTACTGTTCGACCGGCTTTCCTTCCGCAGCCGGATCATCAACCGCATAGCCCAGTCCGCATTCGCGGTTTACCTGATCACCGATCATCCCGCCACGAGAACATTGCTTTGGAAGCACCTGTTCGTACTGGAGGACCTTTATCAGCAGCCTTTCGCCATTCTGCAAATCCTCGGCATCCTGTTGACGATCTATTTTGCCTGCACTCTGATTGACTTCATGCGTCAAGGACTGTTTACAGTGACCGTAAACCGCAACCGTGGCCGCTGGTTCGAACTGGTGTGGGACGGAATCGAAAAGCAAATCAAGCATCTGCAGGAAGAACGAACATTTAGTTGAGAACCTGCCAGTGGTGTCAGTGTGACAGACGATCTGTCACACTGACACCACCATTGCGGAACAATGTGATCAACAAGCAAGGCGAATCCGAAAGCCGGCCTACAGGCACTATAACAACAAAGCGACGTTCCATCGCAACTATGATGCCAACCGCAAATGTTTTCCCATCATGCCCTTGCCTTACAAAACCAGATTGTGACGGGAACTGCCGATCAACACGGGAACGAACCTGTTCATGATGAGATGAACAGCAACACAAATAGCTACAGTAACAACAGTCACCAGCATCGCGCACGCAAGATTCGCTCGCAATGCACCTGTATTCATCCCAAGAATTTCGCCATAACAAAGATCAGCGCTCGTTTCACTGGCTCATGCACACACATAATGGTAAGCGACGCCCTGCTATACCGATGACAGCATAGACAACATGCAACGATGCCTGTGGCTTGGATTTCCGCATGCATGGTATGAGAAAACGACTCAACAAGTAGCCAATGCAATAGAACAGCATGGAGAAGGGCAAGATATCAAGAGCCCAAGGAAGGCGGAGCCGATCAATCGGCAGACCAAAAGAATGCATGACCATGATTGAGAGAAAGCTGACCGTGGCAAGCGTCGCGGCAACAGCCCAATCATGCAGGATCGCTCTCTTTGGTTTGACGAGGGTAAAGGTTCCGAGGAACAACATCTCCGTGACAAACAGACAGGATAGGAACCAAAGCACAGCATTCTGCGGATAATTACTGATTCCGGCACGGGCGAGAAAAATGTTCGTCAACTCATTCGTGACGGAACCACTGGCACCCCCCCTAAAACGCCCTTCGATAATGGCCCAGTACACGAAAGTCACTATTCCGAAGAACAGATACGGTATGAGATGTCTTGCAACCTTCTTCTTAAACGAGTCCAGGAATTGTCTTTCGTGGAATAACATGCCTGAGATGATGAAGAACAATGGCATGTGAAATGAAAAAACCACGACACCAGACCGGCAGATGTGATGCGTGTCCCAAACAACTAGTAGTATGCCGAAGCCGCGTAGCGAATCGAGTGCAGCCAGCCTAGAACTTTATGCCATAGTATAATCTTCTCATTTACTTTCTTTTCTTTACAAAACACAATACATCATTATCCAAGCATTATTCAAAAACTTCGTTGAGGCAAAATCCCATACTGTAATTAAACTCTCCGCTTCTCAATCTAAAAGCATCGCAACCAACGGTCACATTAACTTATCATATAGCGAAATTGTATGGTAAAATACCATTTCCATTAACTGCCAATGTGTGCAGGAACATGAAAAAACAAAAAGATAAATATAATATCTTTATAAGCATTTTATTTTTTTCTGTAATATAGTATTCAATATAGTACGGTATGCTAAGAAAATTAAGCAAATAAAACAATGCAGAAACTCTCTGACCTAGTGGTATAAACAGGCCAATCATAATAGCTATGGATCCTATGAAATGTAAATTCCTAAAAATATTAAACCAATGATCATCCTCTTTAGATTCCGTAAACAAATAAACAAAGAAGAAACCTACAAATAGTAAAGATGATAATGAAAATGCTCTGCTGGGATCTGGCCAGTAGCCGGATATATAATTCTCATACTTTGTCCCTTTGAGCAAAATGCCAATAACTGCAACGAAAGTAGGTACGAGAACAGCCGAAGCGAAAAAAAGGGACAAATATATTTTTTTGTCAAGCCTTAGATAGAGGAGAGTGATAACAATAAAATAAATTAGAGCGGAATAATGAAAACCTACCGCTATCGCAACCAAGGAAAAAGCTGCAAAAAGACTCTGTAATCGTTTTTTGCCATCCATATTTCTTTCCACAAACAATAATGCACAACAGAATAGTGCAGTAGCTATTGTCTGGCGAACCACATTAAATGAGTATAAGAAATACCCACCACACAAAAAAGAAACAGTCAGTAGAACTTTTGAACATGGCATATTATATATAACAATATATATTAAACCTATGAATATAAAGCTTGTAACAATAAATATAGACTGATACCAACTACCTGCAAAATCAATGCATAGCTTGTTAAGCCATAGAAATATTGGCTCCATTGGTGGAGGTGTGCCATTATATATCTGTTTATAAGTTGGAACATATGTAAAAAAATAATCTGTTCCAACTCCATATCGGAATCCAGATATTGTGAATAAAATCAAAAAAACAATAGCAAAAGGTAAAACCTCTGCTCTTTTATTTAATTTATCTGCAACACATACCAAAAGTATGCAGCAGAAAACAGATGTTATATAAATAAACATTCTTTTCCTTATTTTGATGTTTTATATTCACAAAAGGGGTTTTGTTCAAGAAAATTCATCCCATAGAACAAACAGCATAGCCAGTTGATCAAATACGACTAACGCTTCATAAACCATTGCCATACATGTCTAAAGACATCCGCCCTTGAGACATGTATGGCAGACCAGACGCAAACGGAGCTCCGTAAGCCACGGCCAATCCGCGAAACCTCTTCATCATCAATAAAGTTCGGTTTGGATGACGAAGAATTACATATGCAGTAAGTAGCAAATTCAGCGTTAATGGCAATCCGGCAACTTGCGCTCCAGCTTTGGGCAATGATGTGGTGACGAAAACATAGAGTGCGTCCATGGAAGACTCCTTGCTGATTATGCGACTGTATCTGATCGCGCAGATGCAAGTACGCGAACGGGAATACCAGTCTGTGGTTACTGCAAGACCGAGGTAATATCTGAGCCTTGGAATCGAGTGGACCGACAGGTACGTGTTTTGTCCAAGAAATGTCCAACTTCGATATACATGACGGGTACTTCGTTATCAGGCAAATGCAAAAGTTTGCGGGTTTTCTTTTCTGCAGTTGCCGTAAACATGGTATTGAGCGGACAAGCTCCAATTCCCAAAGATTCCAAAGATAATAGTAGTGACATTCCGAACAGGCCACCGTCGGTATATCCCTCATTGCGCTCATAAGATGTCATAAACGCGCGCAAGTCAGAAGTAATCATCAGCAATGCGGGAGGGGCTGGATATCCATTAACACCACCTTGAATGTGCAAAGCCTTTGCGATAACTTCCTTGTCGAGAATGACATGCACTCTGGTGGGTTGCCTGTTACACACTGATGGAGTGCGCATGGCCATCTGAATTGCCTGGTTAAGTTCGTCTAGGGATACCGGCTCATCAGCAAATTCACGAACTGAATGTCTATTTTCACTTAACGCAGCAAAGGAAAGATCTTTGTTATTGAGCTTGTCACTTTTACGGATAGAAATGCTTCCACCATCGTTTGATTCGGCATTCATAATGTGTTGCCACTGATCTGTAGTGAATAACGATTGCTGCCAAGAAATATCTTTCTCCGCATCGAGATGACGCTGCATGTACTCATGAAGCGCAGCAAGACTTTCTTTGTACACAGTGTTATTAGCGAAATTCAGATCTGCTTGTTCCAGACGTGTAAGCAGGGTCGGAAGCTCGTTAAAAACTTTTTTCCCAAACCCATAGCGAAAATTGTGATGGCTCAGACCCTTTTCAATTTGATGGCTGAGAAACATCACTCGTGTCTCGATTCTTACTCGTTCATGGGGCATAATGCGAGAGTAGCTACGATTAAACCGCTTGGCTTGTGCCCACGAATCTTGATATAGATGAATGCTTTGACGCAGATTCTTGAGAGGAGCGATAAGCGGTTTTGGCATCCACTGTTCTACAGTGCTCTTCCAATTCATAATGACATTCCTTTGGACTCTTGATTAATGCTGATTTAGTGGTTCCGATACGCTGCTGTGTAAATAAGCTAATGACTGTTTACGTAATGAAGCGAGTAGAGTATTCGGCTGCGTATAGTCGATGTGGTTGCTCAGCAGGTCGCCACTGGTAACATGTCTGTCTTTTAACGCCAGCGAATCCAGCAGGTCGAGCATGCGTGAATTTGTGGTCTGCTTAACTGTAAAGAAGTGGAATGGTTTGTTGTACACAATAGAGAACACAGTGCCATGGAATGAATTTGTCACCACGGCTTTCGCATTGCGAATCAGGTTCACAAAAGTGTTAGGGGAAGCATTCCAAAAATAACGGTCCTGATCAAGTGTGTAATCTTCGATGGCAGTACCGATGGTATAGACTTTCACGCCTAGCTTCTTGGCAAGCCGACGTGCATAAGCGTATACATCTTTCTGGCGGTTATAGCCATACACCAGTACGTAATCTTCAGTAGGAGTGAAATCGCTGGCATCGGCGATTACGTTCCAATCATCCTTCTCAAGCAGAAATACTGGGTCAATGACGGATTGAACATTACTAATGCCGAGATCTTCAAGCATGGGCACCGACGACGGTTCGCGTACAGACACGGCATCGAAATCGGAAATCAGTCTACGATAACGATCCTTCTGATCGTCAGGAATTTCAGGCATGGCAATGCTGGCAGCATACGCTACTTTGCGAGCGCCCGCAGGCGCAAATGACAGGAAGAACGCATCATCTTTACCATTAAGCTTGTTCTTACAGTTCCAAATTTGGTCGCTGCCACAAATATAGACGTCGGATTGGGGGGTGTCAGCCTCAATCTCGGCAAGGGTGCGGTAAGTTTTGGTACTCATAGGTACATAGTCCTCAAGGAACTTGCCGAACACTTTGCGCCCCTTGGTCAAATCAGGGAAGCGTACGATGGTACGAACCATACGAATGGGCAACGGTTGTGTGGATGTGTAGTAGTACTTGGGATTGTAATCCAGCACCTTGGCATCCACGCCCATCTTGCGTAGAGCGGTGTTCAAGCCGTAAGTTTGCAGAACCGCGCCATAATTAGTTGGTCTGCTGCAAGTAATGGTGTAAGAAGTAATTAAGTCTTTCATAGAAGCCTCTTTCTCTGTGCCGACTGTCAAGAATTTGATTCAACGTATTCGAGTAATGCTTCATAGCCGCTAAACATAGGTTCGCTTTGAGCAAACGCCTGCCATGAACGTTCGGTATTGTTATCAAGCCGGAAGACCTTTTGGAATGTCTCATTCAGCTGGGTATTCCTAGGCTCAAACAGCCAGAAGAATTCCCGAAGCAACTTTTTTGGCGGCCGTTTTCCATATGTCCGCTCGTACTCGCGTACTAATGACACGACTTCATTTAATTGAAGGTTGCGGCGTTTATCGATATATTCTTCCAAGGAAGAGATTTTCTTTGCCGGAGCGCCGGCATATACAGCGTTCCCCTCCAAACGGCCTGTCACTACGCTACCAGCTCCGACGATGGTGTTGTCGCCGATCTCAGCTCCTTTGAGAATCAACGACTTTTGACCGATGAAAACATTATTGCCAATATGAACCGTTCCGCATGACCCCAGCACTTCACCCGTAAGACGTTGTATTACTGCCCAGCTATAGTCATGTTGCAAAATAGAGCAGTCTGCGGTGATATGTACGTTATCGCCGATTTCAATCATCCAAGGTCTCTGAGTGTCGATTCTGATAGACCATGGCGTGTATAGATGCACATGCTGCCCCACGTGCATCCCCTGGCTTCGGAGCCATGATACGTATTGTTCCGAGGAAGCCTTGTGTCCATAAACTAACCGCATCGCAAGTTGTTTAATGCTCATATTCTTCACTTACTCCGTTCCGGATGAATGCGCTTATAAAGTAGGAAAAACACGCCGTAAAGCGTTGTGGAGATGGCCATGAGTTTGAGCTGTAAGCGACGCCCATGAGGGAGCGTTACGGATTCAGTAATAGCTTTTATGTTTTGCCTGATGAAAGCACGAGTATCTCTCGCGAAATCTCGCCATTGCCGTTCTTTGGCGTGCCCTGTGACAAGAGCCTGATCATAAAGGCTTACCATGCTTCTCATCTGTCCGTATAGCGCGAAAGGAAGCTGTTCAGGGAATTTTTGACGTACCAGCTCCACCATGTTCCTGATAGCTTTGTAACTACTAGGGGTAACTTCAGACGGTGTATTAGATACACTGCCCTCTATTTGTCGATAATGGTATAGCGGTGTCGAATCGTAAGTAGTTCGCTTGCTGGCAGCAAGTACATCATAAGTGAATTGATAATCTTCCCCGACTCTTTGACTTTCAGGGAAACGAATATTTCCGAGTACGGAACGTCTAATGAGTTTGCTCCAAGGTGCTATCGTCTGGTATCCCGGCAAATTGACGTATTTGAAAGATTCTGAAGTACTCATTATTAAATGGACATTAGGTTGGCAAAGATAAACCTGATGCCCATCAGAGTATTCCATGATGCTGCCGGTCATAGAGATGTCTGCGTCATGTTCTTCAAGCGCCCGTTGCAAAACTTCATACATGGTCGGTTCCAGCCAATCGTCAGAGTCGACGAATCCGATAAGTATGCCCCTGCTGGATTCAATGCCATTGTTTCTAGCGTTTGCTTGCCCTCGGTTCTCCTGATGGATGACACGGATCCTGCAATCTCTTGCCGCCCAAGCATCACACATATCAGGGCAAGCGTCCGGAGAGCCATCATCGACCAGAATGATTTCCAAATTTCGATACGTCTGGTCGACAATTGACTGTATACAACGGTCAAGATAACGTTCAACCTTGTACACAGGAACAATCACTGAAATCAGGGGGAGATCTTCAGTTCGGGTTTTCTCAGGCATGGCAGATGGATTAGTACTCATGCTGTGTACTTCCTCCTTGTGAATATCAGAGTAATAAGAGGCTTAAGTTCATAACATTGCACGAATGCAATAAGCAGCAGACAAATCGATGACCAGAATAGATAATGGCTGCATTGATTCGAGGTTACCAAGGACTGGACAGTAAGCAGCATCATGGTAATGGCCGTAGGAATCGGCCTCATATTGATGGCCATCAGACGACGCACATCAATCACACGAACCACGAAAATCACCAAGCTACCGACAAACACGCCGAATGCAGCAGCTGAAATACCCCAGTCATGTACGAGGATAGCGGTAAATGCGAGGCATGCTGCAGCTCCCACAACTGTAGCCACAAGTAACGGCTTTGTACGCATATAAGCCTGATAAATTGTGCCAAGAAAGTTGTTGATAGCACTAAGATAAAAGGCAAGCACAAGAATGGATATAAGAGGCCATGCCGAGTAAAACTGGCGCTGCATAAGCACCCTAGCGATGAACGGAGAGAGTGTGATTACTAATGCGCTTCCTACCGACATCAGGGCTTGATACACACGCCAGATTACATCATAGAAATGCTTGAGCCCGGAGCTTTTAAACTCTTGGAACGTGGAAAGTTGCCAAGCCTGTTGAACAATCTGTTGAAGCACATTAAGCAAATTAGGAATCTTTGAAGCTGCAGCATACAAACCAGAAGCGGAAATACCCAGTACACCTGTAATAATGAAACGACTAACTGTCGTCTGAATCTGGTTGCACAATGAATTCGGAGCCAATGGCAGCGAGTAGCGCCAAAGCTGCCTACGAAGAGACGCGTTATTTCGCCATACTGTAAAATCGATAAACTGATACTGCTTACCGGCGAAAAGATATACCAGGATCGCTGAACCATTGCCTACGATATAAGAGTAGAAATACCCCATAAGACCGAGATTCATTCCGGCAATCAACGCATAAGCAAGCACGCCCATAATAAGCGCAGACAATATTGAGGCGTAAGCAATGAGTTTCATCTGATCCATAGCCCTAGCGACAGTACCCATCACAGAGGGAAAACACAACGCCGCATAGGACAACAGGAACCAAATTTTATATCTACCTAGCCCACCAAAAATAGGCAAATCAAATACTGGCAGAATAATTGCCAAAAGCACACAGCTTGCCAACATAACCAGCATGGTTTCGGTGATATAAAACGCGGCTTTTGACTTATCATCGAGCGTAAAACGGAGCATGCCTTCGCTGATGAGCAAAGTTAGTACAGGGAATAATGTGGTTACCATGATGGTAGCCATGTCCATGATGCCGTATTCCTCTGTAGATAGGTACAGGGTATATAACGGCATCAGTATGAATGCCATCAGTTTAGTGGCTACTGCGCTGAGTCCGAAGATGCCGACATTGACTAGTAGATTCTTGTACTTACCCACGTAGTCACCTCAGAATACTGGCTAATTGTGCCATGTATGTTTCTTTATTGAATTCGGAGCGTAATGCTGTTTTACGCGCGCCCATGGCATCACGTTCGTCGGAGCCTCGAGCAATCTTTGTCATAGCATTAGCAAGCTGGTCAACAAGTTGATCGCTACGTTCAAGGATGATGGCTGACTGCTCATCGGCGTATTCGGGGATGCCTCCGGAACGAGTGGTGATGAGCGGCTTACCAGAAACCAAGCTTTCGATTACCGCGAGGGGTGCTGGATCGTCCCAAATTGACGGCAGTACGCAAATATCAGACATGGCGTAAATGGTGGGCATATCCTCATAATTCACGAAACCAGTAAAGATAATTCGATTCTTTACAGTTGGATTCGACGCCAGATCACGAAGTTTCTGTTCAAACGGACTCACGATATTCGAATCAAAGAAGAAAGCTCCGGCAATAACCAGCTTGGTATTGGGAACTTTTTGCGCTACTTCAGTAAACGCTTTCAATAGTTCTTCGGCGCCTTTTTCCGGAGTAAGGCGCCCGGAAAACAGGAAAACAATATCATTTTCGGCTATATTGAATTTCTTTCGAAATTCAATCGCCTTGCTATTAGCCTCTTCCGAGCCAAACCGGCTTGTGTCGACGCCATTACGCCATACAGCTTTCTGATCTTCGCGCAGACCAGGCTCACCATGATCTTTTAAGTACGTGTCAAGCGTGTCAACAATATATTTGGAAACTCCAAGTACTTTTTTGACTTTGGAAATCTCTTTAATGCAGCCGAAATCATTAAGAACTTCGTTATGCAGGTGGTAATACACTTTTCCCGCATATCGTTCGTAATTGCCGTGCTTCTGCATGGTCATGAACAGCGTGGCGTGGTTTTCGATCATTACCTTGTCGAAAGCCGGACTGCCATTCTTTGTGGGCTGTGCGAGTTTCTTGGAAACCTTGTTGATATACCACAGGCGTTGCGCAATATATCGATAGCTCATGAGCTTCTTCTTGTGAAGCACATGCTTGGCTGTCCAATAAATGCAGTGATCCACTGCGCGAACCAGCAATGGTGTCTTGATAAAGCAGAAATTAGTATACTTGAAATTACCTTCACGCGTTATCTGATCTACGCCGGGTGCCCAAGAAGAAAAAACAGTGAAATCAAAATTAGGAGTTTTCTCATTCTCTTGAACCATCATCATGTCCAGCGCTTCGACAGCTCCGCCGAGAACGTTAGGCACTGGCAAATAACCTGAAGTGATTACAGCAACATGAGGATTCACAGTGTTTCCTCCCACCCATTCGCGCTTTCCGCACTGCTTACGTACAAGAAAGTCAGACGATTCGCGCTAGCTGAAATGTCATATTTTTCAGCGCATGTATTTGATGTTTCAATCTGCCGATTCACTGTTTGCGAGGAAATGTTGAGTACAGTTGAAATCCAAGAAGATTTATTTTCCAAGCTTATGAAAGATGTTTTTCCGGAAATATCAGCTTCGTGCGGAACCTGATCGCTGAGGACACAGGGGCATCCGGCGACCTGGGCTTCGATGGCGACCATGCCGAGACCTTCATAACGGCTCGGCAGACAGAAAGCATCGAACGCCTGGTAAAGGTGGTCGACGTCCGTGCGCTGGCCCAAGAACAGAATGTGGTCACCAATGCCGAGTTCTTGGGCGTGCTGCTGTACGCCTGGCCTGTCTGGACCGTCACCAACGAACGCGAGTATCGTGTCCGACTTCTGGGGAAGGAGCTCGGCGAGAACGTCGACAAGGAAAGTCTGATTCTTCTGCGGCATGAAACGACCCACATGGCCAATCAGGAACATGCCATCGGCTATGCCGAGTTCCTTGCGGGTTTCCTGGCGAATGACTGGGTCGAAATGGAACTTCTCCAGTTCGATGGCGTTGGGAATCACCGTGAAGTCAGCGTCTCTGCCGAACAACCATTTTCCGGCGTATTCACTGCATGCGAAACGTTCTGTAGGGTAAAGGTTCGAGAGCGGACGCAGCGCGAGCTTCATCAGGTTCTTGGCAAACTCGCCCTTGCCCATCGTGGAATGTGAGTGGGCGATACGGATCGGCACTCCAGCCTTTTTGGCCGCAGACAATGGGAATACGCTGAGCGTGTTGATATGGCTGTGCACGATCGGCCAGTGTTCCTCATGGAAAAGCCTAACCAATGCCTTGCGGTATCGAAGGGGATGCTGGTATGGAGGGATGCGGAAAACGCGGCCTCCCAGCGCTTTGATCTCCTTTTCCGGGACGCGGGTAGAATCGGTATCCACCAAAAAATCGAACTGCACTTTGCTGCGGTCGATATGGCGG
>UMBA01024508.1_pt1 | contig 22985 bp, 18 predicted proteins | sample 1963861 | NCBI WGS metagenome assembly UMBA01 (sample SAMEA4835931, study PRJEB28245) | human gut metagenome | biome: gut microbiome; material: fecal sample | place: Denmark | collected 2008
ACCCTGTAGAGTTCGCTCATGCCGAGCGCACATAAAAATGGCGTTCATTGACTATCAATGAACGCCATTTCCCACATTAAGTGGGGTACGAGATGGGACTGTTTTTACTCTATTTTTCAGTTAGTTAGCAACGTCTTAAATCTTTAAGGGAACACCTCAGGGTACACTATGGTTTTAAGTCCGGTATGCATGCATGAAGGCCCCAATAAGCTACGAATTTAAGAACTCACTGAAAAAACCTCGCAAAACCTCGCATAACCAAGCAACCGCGAATATCCTTTCATTTAAGCTTAATAAGTCGATAGGTGCTAACTCTATTGTGAGAATCAGTTCCTCCCTTCTCTAACCGAAGTTCACCGCAAATCATATTTTGTCGTTTATTCAACCAGCAACCAAATTTCTTCTTGTTCAAGCCTGAAGCCGAAGAGCATCCAGTTTCTTCTAAGCAGTCCCAAAAATCGTTATCTTCTTCAAGCTTGAAGTCGCCGATCAAATCCCGAACTTGAAAAGGTCTGCTTGAGTATTTTTCAAATAAAAGGCAAAACATCCTACGGTTAAGCTCTCTGTCAGGGTCTTTCAGTACACCCTCGAATAGTCTTGAGGCTGGGTCCTCCCCAGTTAAAGCAAACGCAATTTGACGAGGAACTTCAGACCATTCAATAAAGGATGCTACTGGGGTTAGACTGACTCTCTCAATCTTGCAATTCATGAAAGCCAAGACAATCTCAAATAACTTAGATACAAAAAACTCCCTCTGGTTTCGTACCTTCTCTAACAAGAAAGGGTTTTTGTATCTCTTAGAGAACGGAGCCTCCAAATTAGAATCAAGAAAAATAGGAACACATCGTCGGCTTAAATCTCTTAGGGGCGAAATGTTATTCCCGGTGATGAAAAGAGTAGCTACCAAATCAGTTTCAATAATTTTATTGGTACCTAAAAGTCTTCCATCTAGTTTCCCGGAGGTTATCGCTGTGCAGAGACCGTCGAAAGGAGGAATATTTTCTGACACGTTGTCAAAGAGAATGATTTTATTCCCCTCTAGCATTTTGCCGAACAAAACCCTATGGAATTCATTATTATCAACAGGAAAAGCGGTTGGCGAAACATCTCTTTTCTCAGCAAACAGACTAATTAGAGAAACCAAGAATGTCTTCCCAGTCCCTTGCATGGGAGCAGTGACTAAAAAAAGAGGCGCTGTGGAAAGTGCTTGCCTCACTACCACTGTGAGAAGCGCGCACAGAGCTGCACTTTCATCTATTGTTTCGACGAAAGAAAACTCTTTCAAACAGTTTTCTTTTATGAAAACCCAATTCTTCTTCGCAGTGTCCCAAGAGGGAGACTTGTTAATTTTGAATTTTTTATCATCAAAATCCGCGAAGATTTTACTTACTGGGTCGTATCCACTTTTTAGCACAGGCCGAAAACCCGGGCCAAAACAGGGTTGGTGCACAACGCACTTTATTTCAGGAAAATTTTCATGATCCTGCTTTAAAAGGATAGTTTTGATGATCTTAGATGGCATCTCTGTTGGTATTGGATGCTTCATCTTATGGTCTTTTGGATCAAATCTATATACCTGTATAGATTCGGCAAAATCCTTTCTTAAATCGCACTCATTTGGAACGATTAACTTAAAGTTCCCCTGCTCTCCAGTCAGCTTAACTAGCCCAGCACCTCTTTTGAAATATCTTCCTGACGATGCCAGATGTAACTCCGACAAAGCGATGGTTTTATCAAAAAGATGAGGAGGAATGTTCAGCCGAGCTCGATCTATTGCGTCGTGGAGACGCAGCTTAAGGCCATCAACCACCAGGTCTGCAATGTCCTTTTGAGGGTCTTTTGGACATAAAAAGGCCCCGTAGGGACTTAGCGGCCCCGGCAGGCTGTAATAACCGAGACAGTTAGACTCTTTTTCTACAGTGCAGAAGGGCGAGCAATTAATCGTCCACCTCTCTGTACCCTTTTCTACAACGAGACCTCTCTTCTCAAGCTCTTCTTGAACCTTGTTTTTATCTTGTTTTTTCAAGTAGAGAATTTCAGCGGCACTCTCAGAGGCGTCACCGCGCTCCAATTGTCTTTTGACGGTTGTTTCTGCCATTTTTATCCTCTAATTTGGTCAATTTGATGAATAAAGTCGGCATAAAGATCGTCATCTACTGTTCGTAACTTATCCCTATTTTTTTCAAGAATCAAATTCTCTAGCTTTGCACCTATGGCTTCGCCGCAATGAGGACCATTCGTAAAGCGTCGAAATTCCTGCTCAGACCAGCGGTAACCTTTTTTCAAAAAAGAGGTTTGAGGAGAAATAATTTCCCCCGACCTAATTCTACGTCTTATGGTTGCTTCGCTGCATCGGTAAAAATTCTGAAAATCTTGGATTGTGACAGAGAGGCTCGTGGAAGCTTCAGATTTTACATGTTCCGGATTTTTAGACATTAATTCTGTCAGCAACTCGGAAGCTTTCTCTAAGACGCGGAGATCATCGTCATCCGGGCAATAAGTATTTTTCATAGTTACTCCAATTCAAAAACATTTCAAAAAATGACGTTTTGAAAAGGAATATCTCTAGCCGGCCGATGATAAGTTATCTTTTTCAAAAGCTGAAAACTGAAGAATCCTAACGACCTTCCTCAAAAGCCTTTTGTTTACAAAGCATAAAATCGCTAAGACAACAACCGCAATTTCGGAAATAATTGTGCACAGCAGGAGCCTTACTAACTTCCTACTATTTCTAGCGTTAAAAAATCTACACAACGACTCTTTGAGTTTTCTTTTAAATTGTTCCAGGCGTAGGTCTAGTTCTCTTTTAAAGATTCCTTGCCATTTCGCAGTTCCAACTCTCGGGGCGTAAACGTAGAGAACAATGAACTTACAGGTAGGAAGCACCCACCATAAAGCGGAAAAAACGCCCGTTTTTTCCCTTGGTGAATAACTTAAGTAGGTGATAAAAGCGTGACAAACGCTCTTAGAAGCTGTTGGCGAACTTCCTAGGTATTCCCACACCCTCAACCACTCTGGCTGACACGCCCATTTTAAAGTAATCGGAAGAAACAAAGCGCCGAGGAAATAAACAATAAAAATAACAGATGCGAAATAACTATTAAATAAAAAAACTAACGTTGAAGGCAAAGAGAAAGCGGGAATTAAGGAGCGGAGGATGAAAAGCAGTAGGAAGAGAACGAGATAGCCTTTAATAAAAGGAAAAGAAAATTTCGCAAACTGCTTGTCATAAGCGTTAGAAATGGAGTTATAGGAGGCAACAGCAATCTCTGTTTCCTTTTTTTGCCGCGTCCTATCTTTTGGCATTTAACCCACATCCAGTTCGTAACTTGTAACTTCTGTTATATTTTTAACATGCATTGATCTGCAAAGCAAGTCAATGAAAGTACCGGTTTACTTATCTGCTGGAATTCATCCATATATCGTCCCCTAGTAGCCAACAAGAGGGGTTATGTCAATCCATACGGATTGGCAGTTGGCCTTCCGCCACTTTCCAATTCTCATTGAAAATATGAAACCCTCTAAAAAATGAGGCGAATTGTCAAAAGGGGAGAACAGAATTACTTGGATTGTAATAAACTCGGCCTCAGGAATTTAACTCAGCGGAAGAATGTGATGCAGTTAATGAAGACACATTGATTTTCGAAAGTAAATCCGATCAAGACATGATGCTGAGTTCGGTTGGAACGCTTTCATCTCGTATACATTACGAACTTTAATTCATCAAGAATATTGCAGTATTTCCTACGAAATTCGCTTTTTTCCGAGTTGATAGTGCTTACTCGCTTTCAGCACATAAATTCCTTAGACAAGACGATACCTTCAAGCGCAGATTGCATCGCATCGACGCTTGAATAATAACCGCTCACTGTAACAAAGGAGCGCAACATCGAAATAGGCGCTCCTTTTCGTCCATGTGGAACCATCAGGCCGGACTCAGCTCGGCTGCTTTGATTTTCTGAAGCTCTTCAATCGGGAGTCCACTGACTTCGGCAATCATTTCCAAAGACATCTGCCCGAGTTGGATGAGCTTTGCAGCCATTTCCATTTTTCCCTCGGTCCTTCCTTCGGCTCTATTTTGGTTGGCAATAACCAGCTCTATGCCGGAAAGCTCGCGCTGCCCTTCTTCGGTATCTTTAAAAAAACTCATTCGTTTTGCTAAAACTTCGTTTTTCATTTGATCCGCTCCTGTGCAGAAAAAGTCATTCATCAATTTTCCGATGGCATCGTTTCCTCGGTACTCACCATTGACGAAAATGATATGGGTTCCATCCGAAAACGGTGTTTTGTCCTCAAGGTACATCCTTTCGACCTGATAGGCAGGCAGTCCTTTTCCCCGATAGTCCTTTTCTGTGATAAATATGACATAGGTTTCTACGAGATCGTTAAAACCGGAACTTTTTTCGAGACTGTTGGTATCCAAAAGAGCACTGTGGTAACGGGCTCGTTTGGTCAAAACCGAAGAAACTGTGCGCTGAACCTCGATATTGATCAGATTCCCGTTTTCGTCTGTGGCTAAGGCATCCAGACGGACTGTTCTTTTATCGAGTGCGTTCAAATCCTCCTGCACCGAAACTTCTTGGATTTTTACCAAAGGATGTCCCAGGTGCTTGAAAATTTCATGAATTACCACCTCAATATATTTCGGGTCGTCCTTAAAGAAGACCTCAAAGAAAGAGTCGTCAATTAGGCGGACATCTCTGATGTAATCAAGAGTTCTTTCAGACATAGCCGTTCCATTATTCGCATATCTCAATTGTACCAACAAGCAGAAAAATGGAATTATCCTGAAATTGTTAATAGAGAGGAAGACTAAAGTTGTTCGTTTATTTAATGACGTGCTGTCAGATCCTAAGTTAAAAAAACTGGAGTTCCCAGTAAAGAGCATTTTCAAAGTGAACGTATGTCCCCATGTCCGCAATCGATCGTTTACGGACACATCGTCATTAACTGTCCGTTAATTATCAAAATTAAATACGGACAGGCTATATAATACGTACATCCTTTTTGGCACATGGAGACTCTAAATCATGGGAAGAGTTTTTGCGTATTGCCGCGTTTCAACAAATGACCAGAATCCGGAAAATCAAAAATTAGAAATATTGAATTCCGGTTTTCACATTGAGCCAAAAAGATTCGTCGAAGAAAAGATAAGTGGTTCTGTTTATGCTTCTAAAAGACCGGAGTTTCTCAAACTTCTGGATAGGCTAGAAGAAGGAGACTCTCTCGTTGTAACTAAACTTGATCGCTTAGGTAGGAATGCTTTAGACGTAAGACAAACCATAGATTCATTAGCCGAAAGAGGAATCAAGGTTCACTGTTTGGCTTTAGGATGCACCGACTTAACAAGTTCCTCTGGAAAGATGACGATGACAATCCTCAGTGCCGTAGCGGAATTTGAGAGAGATTTAATAATCGAGAGGACACAGTCGGGTTTGGAGAGAGCAAAGGGAGAAGGAAAAAAACTAGGACGAAACTTTTCTCTGAACGAAGTTCAACAACAATCTGTAATGTCTGACTTAAACTCTGGTAAATCTGTTTCGGAAACAGCAAGGAAATTCAAAACCTCCAGACAAACTATTCTCCGCATCCGAAATAAAAACAACACAACTCTTTGATTTGTTAAAAATGGAAAACTTGAATCAAAAGTCTCTAAACGCTGCTCTTTGGGCGGCTGCTGATGAATTGCGGAAGACAATGTCCGCTGACGTGTACAAGGATTACCTTCTTCCTCTTGTTTTCTATAAGAGCCTGTCTGATCGAATGCTTTATGAGGCATCAGACCTTTTAGAAGAAAATCCAGACACTTTAGTTGAGGCACAGAGGATTTATGAAGAGGCATCAAAAGGAGAAGATTGGGATCTTCTCCAAGAAGAGTTAGTCCTAAGATTTGGATGTGTACTTGCTCCCCACTTCACGTTTACTAGTTTCTACGACCAGATTAACCATCAAACATTCTTGCTTTCTAACCTCGCCCAAGCCTTCAGAGACTTGGAGCAGTCTCAAGGAGAACACTACGAAGGGCTTTTTGAAGACTTTGATGTCGATTCAAAGGATCTTGGCAAGACACCGGCGAAACGAAATGAATTAATTGCGTCCGTTATCACTGCCCTATCAGATCTGAATTTCAATGACTACTCCGATGATGCGTTGGGCGATGCTTATGAATATTTGATCGCTCAATTCGCATCCGAGTCTGGCAAGAAGGCTGGAGAGTTTTATACCCCACGTTCCGTTTCAGAACTCATCGCTCAGATTGTTACTTATGGACAGCAGGATAAGGTTGGCTTTTCTGTGTATGACCCAGCTATGGGTTCTGGGTCGTTGCTTTTACAACCTAGAAATTACTTAAATAACACCCCTGAATTAAATCGTAGAGATAAAGCCCAATTTTTTGGGCAGGAACTGAAAAACCAGACGTATAACCTCGCGCGAATGAATATGATGCTGCATAAAGTTCCGACGGCAATGCAGCACCTCAGAAACGGAGATACCCTTGATGCAGATTGGCCGGTGGAGGAGCCCACTAATTTCGACGCTGTGGTGATGAATCCCCCTTATTCTCAGAAGTGGGACGCCAAAGAAGCCCTACTTACAGATCCGCGGTTTGCTCCATACAAAAAGCTGTCGCCAGCGAGCAAAGCAGACTATGCGTTTTTACTTCATGGTTTCTATCACCTGAAAGATTCGGGAACAATGGGCATCGTCCTACCTCACGGTGTTCTTTTCCGAGGAAGTTCTGAAGGAATAATTAGAGAAACGCTCCTAAAGAATGGAAGAATCTATGCGGTAATTGGTTTGCCTCCTGCGATATTCTTTTCTACACCAATTCCGACTTGCATCTTAGTTTTAAAGAAAAACAACGAATCAAGAGAGGTTCTCTTTATTGACGCATCTAAGGAATTTACGAAGGACAAAGCTAAGAATATCCTCGAAGAAAAGCACATAGAGAAGATTTTCAAAACATACAAAGAAAGAAAAGATGTTGAAGGGTTCGCGCACTTGGCAACTTTTGAGGAAATCGAACGTAATGATTTCAACTTGAACATTCCAAGATATGTCGACTCTATGCCTAAGGAGGAAGCGATAGATATCAACGCAGTATTCGATGATCTTGAAACAATTGACAAAGAATTATCTGTCTTGACTAAAGAATTGAATAAAGAACTTAAAGAGTTAGGGATCTCGAGGATGATCTAGGAGCAGATATGACAGAAGAAAAAAAATCAATGGTTCCAAAATTGAGATTCCCTGGGTTTAATGAAACTTGGGAACAGCGAAAGCTAGGAGAAGTAGCAAACGTATTAACCGGCTATCCTTTTGAAAGCGCCCGATATCAACAAAACGGAGTAAAACTCATTCGCGGACAAAATGTTAAACGAGGGCTCCTAGACTTATCAAAAGGAAGCGTAGCCTTTTGGTCATCCTTCGCAGGCTTAGAAAAATATCTATTAGAAAGTCAGGATATCCTAATCCAAATGGACGGCGCTTTAATCGGGAAAAGTTATGCAAAAATTCTTCCTAATCAACTACCTGCTTTACTTGTCCAACGCGTTGCGAGAGTTAGGACGAGTAACAATAATCAATTGAATCCCTTTCTCTACTACGCACTTCAAAAAGATTTTCTTCGCTATATTCAAAAAAACAAAACGGAGACCGCCGTTCCGCATTTAAGCTTGTCTGATATTGAAGGTTTTCCCGTGTCCTTGCCGGAGACAAAAGAAATTTATAAAGTCGGGGACTTTTTTGATCACTTGGAGAGATATATCACTCTTCATCAGCGAAAGTTGGAAGGTCTTAGCAAGCTCAAGAAGTCCCTACTTCAAAAAATGTTCCCGAAAAACGGTCAACAAAATCCAGAGCTTAGATTCCCAGGTTTAACTGGAGCTTGGGAACAGCGTAAGTTAACTGATCTTGTTTCCTTTTATGGAGGATTGACGTATAAACCCACGGACGTGAAGAGCAAAGGAGTTTTGGTCCTGCGTTCTTCCAACGTTAAAGATGGAGCCTTGATCGATGCAGATAATGTTTATGTAGACCCAGATGTCGCTAAAAGCGAGAAAGTAAAAGTGGGCGACATCGTAATGGTAGTACGAAATGGATCTAAGGCCTTAATTGGTAAACATGCTGAGGTTAAGCAGCCTATGGCTGATACTGTTGTTGGTGCTTTTATGGCTGGTATAAGGTCTCCATGTCCCTCCTTCGCAAATGCATTGCTAAATACCTCAGAGTTTGACAAAGAAATAGCAAAAAACATGGGGGCAACAATAAATCAGCTAACAGGCTACATGTTCAAACAGATGGTATTTTTCATGCCAGGAAAGGAAGAACAAGAGAAAATTGGAAGTCTTTTCTCTACTCTTGAAAATACTATTACTCTTCATCAGCGAAAACTTGAAAGTTTAAAAAAACTAAAGAAATCCTTGCTACAACAAATGTTTGTTTAGGTGTTGTGGAGATCTAAGCAAAATGTCTACACCAGAAAAAATACTTGAGCAGAATTTAATCGCTCAACTGACAACCGGGGTTTCTCAATGGACGTATCGGCCAGATATCAAAACAGAAGAGCAGCTCTGGGAAAATTTCCGCGAGAAACTTAACAGAAACAACATTGCGGTACTCAATGGAGTCAAGATTACCGACCTAGAAATGGAGCAAATCAAAAATCGACTGCTTCAAGAGTCGGTAACAAGCTATAAAGCGGCTTGCTGGCTGACCGGAGAACATCGAATTGTCCAGGTTCCGTTGGTAAGAGAAGACGCCTCTCTTGGTACCATTTATCTGCAAGTCCTGAACAATAGAGAAATAGCTGGCGGAAATTCTTCTTACGAAGTCATAAACCAGTTCTCTCCTGGCGGTGCTGACAGGGATCGGCGGTTTGACGTTACTCTTCTTATTAATGGCCTTCCCTTAATCCACATTGAATTAAAGAATCCCGATCATCCGTTCATGGATGCCTTTAGACAAATAAAAAAATACTGTCGGGAAGGTCAATTCAAAGGTTTATTCGGTTTTGTTCAAATGTTTGTTGTTTCCAACGGGGTCGAGACAAGGTACATTGCTGCAAACAAGAACGGTGAAATGAATGAAAAATTCCTATCCCGCTGGGTAGACGAGAAGAATGAACCGGTTGATGATTACCTTGGCTTCGCTAAGGATGTTTTGAATATTCCTGCAACCCATTTGATGGTTGGTAATTACAGCGTTATCGACCAAGAAAAACGTAAGCTCATTCTGCTGCGGCCATATCAAATCCACGCGATAGACAAGATTAAAGAAGCTTCACGGAAGCAGGAGTCGGGATTTGTATGGCACACCACAGGTTCTGGGAAGACTCTCACTTCCTACACAGTGACGAAAAATTTGTTAGATATTCCTGCCATCGATAAGACGATCTTCTTGATTGATAGAAAAGATCTGGACCAACAAACATCCAATGACTTTCAATCCTATGCAGAAAACGATGATGTCGATATCGAAGATACTGCGAGGACGTCTGTGTTAGAAGATAAGTTATTAAATGACAGCAGGATTGCAATCGTCACAACGATTCAAAAATTTCAAAACATCTTAAGGAAGTATTCCAAAGATCAACTTTCCCCTCAGTTAGAAAAGGCGCGTCAAAAGCTAAAAAACAAGCACTTGGCTTTTGTAATAGATGAATGTCACCGCACAGTGACTCCTGAAACGAAAAGAGAGATTGAGCGCTTTTTTGACAAACCGGGGAAAAAATCGCTGTGGTACGGTTTCACAGGAACCCCAATTTTCGACAAAAATAAAAAAGCTGCAAAAGGCGATCTTCCAAGAACTACAGAACAACAGTTCGGTCCGCTCCTGCATACCTATACCATCAAAGAAGCCATTAAAGATGGCGCTGTTCTCGGGTTCCAAATTCAATCTTTAGGTCATTCGGAAGAACAGATTCGGCAATTAGCTTTGGATAACAAGCTCTTCACTGAAGAAGAATTGACAAATAAACCTCAGGATGAAATTGAGACAGCAGTAATCAACCACTACGAAAGGAATGGAGAATTCTACGGGACAGATGAACATAAAAATCAAGTGATTGACTACATCATCAATAAGAGTGAAGGGAAATTTGGATTAAATGCCGGAGAAGGAAACACCTACGAAGCGATTCTCACCTGTTCTTCGATAGCCGAGGCACAAAGATATTACCAGCTAATAAAGGCTTTTAAGGACAACGGAAAAATTGATAAACGAATCATCCAGAAACTTCCGGATTTTCCAAAAGTAGCCATCACTTACACCGTAGGCGAGAATGACGAGAGTGCTGAGGTGAACCAAAAGCACATGCAACAGTCCCTTGAAGACTATAACCGGATGTTCAAAAAGAACTATGGTCTGGAAGATATTGCTGCTTATAACGCCGACCTGAACAAGAGGTTGGCTAGAAAATTGCCTATTTATAGCGTAAGAGATGAACAGCTGGATTTGGTTATTGTTGTGGACAGACTTCTAACTGGTTTTGATGCGCCGTGCTTATCGACTATTTTTCTCGATCGAGCGCCGATGAAACCTCAACACCTAATCCAAGCTTTTTCCAGAACAAATCGTCTTTTTGATAAGACTAAACGCTATGGTCAGATTTGCACCATGCAATATCCAGCAAATTACGCCAAGAAAATTGACGAGGCCCTAGTTCTTTATTCTTTAGGAAGTTCAGGTGATGTGTCGGCTCCGGATTGGAAAACAACCAAGGGAAAACTTAAGGCGGCTGTAAAGCAATTGCGCAATATTGCACAGACTTCGGAAGATGTTTTGGCTTTGAGTGATGAGAAAGAGCTAGCTGATTTTATATCTGCATTTCAAGCCGTTGACAGATATTTAGCCTCAGCACGTGTTTATGACGAGTTCCAGGAAAAAGAGATCCAAAAGCAATTTGGGATCAGCTCTGAGGAATTTGAACAATATTGTGGGGCTTATCAAAATGCGCTCGAAAAATTAAGGGGAATTCGAAAGGGGAAAGACAATCCCGATCCTGTTTCCCTCGTAGAATTTGACTACGAACTAGAATCAATTAGAACTACAGAGGTTAACTATAAGTACCTAATCACATTGATTCAGTCTCATATTCCTGTTAGTGGAGATACTGAAACTAGAAATATTTCCGAAGAGGAAGACAAAAAGATCTGTGCCTACATTAATGAATACAAAAAATCCAACCCGCATATTGGACAAATCGTGGAACAGGTTTGGTTTGAAGTTCGAATGAATCCGTTGAAGTTTGAAGATCAGGATGCCTGGACGATAGTTCAAGAGAGAGTGCAAGAAATAATAAGCAAAGAGATCTCTGAATTCTCCCGGAAATGGTTCGTAAGCGAACAGGAGGTCGGAGCAGAAGCGATGAGCTGGAAGGCAGGAGATTCGGTCCACCTCACCGGTGATTACGAAGAATACAAAAGTTCCGGAAATTCATTGAGCAAGCTGAGATACATGAGCGAACTAAGGAAGGCTGCAGAAAGTTTCTTTAAAGAAACGGTCGTACCTTTCAGAAAGTTCTAGCAGAAATTTCCCGCTTCAAAGTGAGGTACATAGAAATAATTCAAATTGTTCCTTCTCGGATAATAAAAAAGGAGAAACTAATGGCAATATTTACGGCAACTCAGTTTGACTGTGATAATCCTTGGACCGAAACCACGGACAAGGATGGATGGGCGAATGATCTTTTCGCTATTGTCTATAGAATAAATAAGAACTGTAAAGAGAATATCTCTATCTGCGTCAATGGAGAGTTAATATCTCCCCACCTCGAAGAGCTCACAGATGGCTGCGCGGACTTTTTCTCCGATATGGTAGTAGGCGATAGTTTTCCACGTGTAAAAGTTACAGTAGTAACTCCGGAGGAGAATTTTGAATTAGTCTTTTCTCAGGAGAATATAAAGACTTCTGAAGTAGCAGTAATTGAAGGTTATTATGACCCTCCCGGAGAGCTATTGGAGGATGCGAAGAACCTTGGAGCTTGGATCGGAAAAGTTCTCAAACACACCTTCTCGGTGGAATTCAAGTACCACCCTCTACTTGAGGATGTTCTAAAGAGCACTTTCTATGGTTGGGACAAAAAGAAAATAAGCGGCGATGATGTCAGAAAAGAGGCCGAACTTGATAAGTCCCGAGAGGATGAGAGCTGGAAAAAAGATTTGCCTCTCATTGAGACGATTAGAGAACTTGAGTCCGATCAACTTTGTCCAGGGAAGGTACGAAGAGATCTCCGCTTAACAATAATGACGCTTGGAACTCAATCGGGCGCTCGTTGCGTTGCTTTGACTGAAGGCGGAGATTTGCTGACATTACGTGTTTCTTCGGAATTCTTGAAGCACCTCAGAAGAATGCGCGACACAACTCTTCATGGGGCAGAACTCGGATTCATCGACACCGAAATCACAATAATGCTCAGACCAAGATTTGAGCTTTATCTTGAAGCCATTGACGAAGAAGCACTATGGAAACTGATTGAAAATTCTAAGAAAAAAGCTCCCGATCAAGAGCGAGTGAAATGAAGTCTTCGTTATACACGCCTAATTGCGGGCCGTGTTAACTAACTAAGAATTTTCGAGGAGCTCCACTTTTTAAGTGATGCCCCTCTAAGCTTATGGTTTAATCAAAGGAAACGCCCGTTCTCCTTGTCTACAAAGAATGTCATTCCAGTCAATTCTTTTTGAATCCTCTGGAATATCCTCTTCAGTGCTCTCTCCTTTCTGCGCTAAACGATCCCTTAGAGCGCAAGCTGAACGAGTTACCCATTAAAGGACGATCTTTATCTGCACAAAGATAAACACAGATCCAACTACCTCCCATCAAGCCCGGGAGGGCTTGATGTTAAGAAGGACTGTTTAGATCATCTTTGAAGGATCAACGTATTCTTGGAATTGCTCTGCAGTACAGAGTCCCAAGGAGAGAGCCGCTTCTTTAAGAGATATGCCTTCGGCATGGGCTTTTTTAGCAACTTTTGCTGCATTCTCATATCCAATAAGCGGTGAAAGAGCCGTAACAAGCATGAGAGATTTTTCCATGTAATCTCGCAATTTATTCTCGTTAGCGGTAATTCCGTTCACACACCGGATAGTGAAAGAGTTCATGCTGTCGGCAAGGAGTCTTATGCTTTGGGTCAGGTTGTATGCGATTACAGGCATGAAAACATTTAATTCAAAGTTTCCTTGAGAAGCCGCAAATCCCACGGCGCAATCGTTGCCCATAACCTGAACAGCTACCATTGTCATAGACTCGCACTGGGTCGGATTGACTTTGCCCGGCATGATAGAAGATCCTGGTTCATTTGCAGGAAGATTAATTTCTCCCAGACCACATCTAGGCCCTGAGGCTAACCACCTAATATCATTAGCAATCTTCATTAGATCCGCGGCCAAAGCCTTTAAGGCGCCACTCAAGAAGACGGTTGCATCCTTAGATGTTAGAGAGTGGAATTTATTTGGTGCACTCTTAAAAGACATTCCAGTTAGAGCCGTTAATTCTCTACAAACTCGTTCGCCGAAATCTTTTGGGGCGTTGATGCCAGTACCAACAGCCGTGCCTCCTATAGCTAATTCACGGCAAAAATTCGTGGCAACTAAAATTTGTTGTTCTGCATGTTCCAGCATAGAGGCATAACCGGAGAATTCCTGTCCCAGAGTGATAGGTGTTGCATCTTGCAAATGGGTTCTTCCGCTCTTAATTAATTCTTTAAATTCCTCAGACTTAACCTCTAAAGCCTGTCTAAGGTTCTGAATGGCTGGAATAAGTTGTTTAAAAACTTCAAGAACGCACATTATATGAAGTGCGGAAGGGAAAGTATCGTTTGACGACTGGCTCATATTCACCTGATCATTCGGATGGACAAGTTTGTCTCGCGATAACCCTTTTTTATTTCTAAATGAACCATTGATAATTTCTGTTGCTCGGTTTGCGATTACCTCGTTAACGTTCATATTGGACTGCGTTCCCGAACCCGTTTGCCAAACGGCAAGCGGGAAGTTACCGCTGAGCTTGCCAGACAAAATTTCATCGCAGGCTTGCACTATAGCAGCGCCTCGAGTGGGGTCGAGCTTTCCGTAGGACATGTTGGCAAGAGCGCAGGCCTTTTTAAGAAGAAGAAAGGCATTGATAATTTCTTCAGGCATTTTTTCTTGCCCAATTGGGAAATTCATGAAGCTTCGCTGTGTCTGAGCTCCCCAGTATTTTTCATCATTTACTTCGACATCTCCGAGAGAGTCGTGTTCTATTCTTACATTCATTTTTAAACTCCTGATATTAAAAAAATAAGGAACGCAACGTCTTCACCCGTAAATTCGTCGCGTTCCATGAATTACTTTTTGGTAATTTCTATGAATTTCCTCCTTTGATTGAATTGGACATCCTCAAAAAGGCAGCAAGGTCGGAAACGTTTTCCTTACATGCCATTTCTCGGGATGAGAAGAAACTCCTCACTTTTCCTGATAAAACATTTCTTCCATAGCCGTTGGTACGGAAACTGAGAATTGTTTTATTTTTATGTGGATCCTGAATTTGGTAGGAAACTTCTAAAAACGTTGTGTACCGTCCTCTTATTTCCTTAGTTTCCAATGTCAAAATGGTCGCCGAGGAAATTTTCAGGGGCCCTAAACTTTCCAGAAAATGCTTTTGTCTAAGTTCTTTCGATAAGCAATCGATTGAACTTTGCTCCAATACGCCGCCTTTCAGGTTAATCCCAGGCAGGCTTGAATCGTGAGCTTTTACATCTTCCAAGGTCACGAGAACTGTTTCTTCTCCGTTTAAGCCATCCGTCGACATTACCCCGATATCCGATGAGCAATAAATCAAGAAGTAACATCCCGCGAGAATACCTAGAGCAGTGAGAAAGCCTTTCATGTTGATTAGTTACTGAGGTGATAGCACCAATGACTCTTTAGATGCAAAACAAATTAAAGAGAGGAAAAAATTCCTAACATTGACCACCACGGGATACCAATAATGGTGAATACAACGTAGGAAAGTAAGGTGTAGAAAAGTCCAATAGACCACCAAGTTTTTACGGAGACGTAGTTCGCGCCGAAAAGGACAGGACCGGCAGCATTTGCATAATGAGTAACCAACGCTCCCATAACACCGCAGGTGGTAAACATTAGGAACATATCCCATTGCGGCAGTCCTGCTGCTAAGCCGATTGTGAACTGAACAGGCAGGACAGAAGCCATGTAGGCTCCACAGGATACAAATAGGTACCGACATGCTGTTCCAAGGGCGACCATAGAAATAAGCAGTCCAATGTGGCTGAAACTACTGAAGTCGACATAGGTTTGAAGAAGCTTAGCCATCCACATGAAAAAGCCGAATTTATTCAATGCTGTCGCCATGCCGAGGATGCCGCCATACCAAGTCAAAGTTGTCCAAATTTGACCGTTTTTAGCAACTTCTTGCCACTTAAGAACTCCTGTAATGAGGGAAAGAGCAATGAAACCAAGAACAACCGCTGTTGAATTAATCTTGGTAATTGAAGATGTAGCCCAGGCGACAATCGCTAATACGAAAAGACCAAGCAAAATCTTTTCTTTATTGGACATTGGACCGATGGACTCAAGACCTTTTTTAGCAATAGTGATATTGTCGATTTTTTTGATAGTCGGCGGGAAAATCTTGTAGATGACGATAGGTGCGAGAAGGAGCATGATTCCTGCAGGGACTATGAAGGCTGATGTCCACTGAATCCAAGAAATCTTCAAACCAAGAAGTTGATCGGCAAATGTCCACGCAACAGTATTTGCTGCGTATCCTGTCAAGAACGTAAGCCCCGTGCACATGCTGATAATGTAAAGAAGCTGTGCAAGGTAAGCTCCGATGCCTCTCGGATTTTTTTCGGGATAAGAATCAAGGGCTTCCGCAATAGATCGGAAAATTGGCCAAATGATGCCACCGGTGCGCGCAGCATTAGAAGGCGTTACAGGGGCGATGATAAAGTCAGAGAATGCGGCCGCATAACCCAAACCAAGAGAAGTTCTTCCGAATGCTCGAATGAGAAGATAGGCAATTCTTCTTCCAAGATTTGTATCCCTAAATGCCTGAGCAATGAAATAGGCACCGGTTACTAACCAGACCATGCCGATCGAAAAACCGGATAAAGCCACGCTAAGTCCGTTCATGGAAACAGCGTATAAGCCCAAGAAAATCATAAGAATAGGAGCTTCGCCCATAGGCCTGAGCATAATAGCCATAATTGTGCCTATGTAGAATGGGAACAGCTGCCATGCCTTTGGATTCATGCCACTAGGTGTATCAACTAGCAGCAACAGCATTGGAATAAAGCATACGGCAAATTTTAGCCATTTGTCTTTAGTCATAATGTCACCTTATAAGAGGGGAAGGACTCCCCTCTCTCCTGTGGATTTGATTAATAAGAAGTTTGGAAGGTGGAATTGATCGTCTCGAAAAGATCAGAAATTGAGTTTTGGTTTTCGAAATTCCTACAAATTTCTATGACTTGTTCCTGGGTAGCTGTTGTGATGAAACATTCCGTCAAGGTTTTGAATTTGCTTTCTACCGCAGGCCAATCCAGCTCATTTTCGGGATCGCCTTTCGGACTCCAAACTTGAGAAACTAACCTTTCACCGTCATCAGTGATGGCTTCAATGCGGTGTGGCCAGTTGGTAGGAACGACTTTGTTCAAGTCGTCATCTATTTCAATTTTGATTAGGTTTTCCAGATTTCTTACTTCTTTATCTTGTAAGGCTTCTTCTGAGAAATGTTTTTCAGAGGGAAGACCTCTCAATATTGCTGAAGCAACGCAATAAGCAGTACTAAACTTAGCTTCTCTTTGATCTCTAGGAGATCGTTTCCCTGCAACTTGTTGGGCAGTCGAATAGGAGAAAAGCTTAATAGACTTCAGTTTTCTTCCTTTCAACTTTTCTCTTAAGTCCAAAGCCGCATCAATTGCAGAATGCGTATGGCGACAACATGGATAAGGTTTAAAGGATACGTTTCCGCTTCTCCAGACTTTAAAGAAGTCCTCAAACTTGTCACAATTAACATCTTTGAGAGCGTAGCCTTTGAAAAATCCTTGTTCGCCTTCGAGAATATGAGTAGCGCCCGAAAATCCTTCTCTCGCGAGGAGGGCAACATAAACGCCCTGTCCGGCAGCATGTGCTGTGTGAAGGAATTTACTCATGCCTCCGTCTCTCAAGAATTGCCACAGTCCGCAAGAAAGCGTTCCGGCATTTCCCAAAGCCCACAAAAGCCTCTTTTCGTCGAGACCTAAGATCTTTCCAGCTGCAACTGAGGCACCAAAAATACCTGTAGTAGCAGTTGTATGAAAAATCTTGTAATGCTCTGGGGTGATGCTTGCTCCGATCCTGAGCATTACTTCAAATCCGGCGACGATCGAAGTTATTACATCTTTCCCGGACGAGGCATTCCAGGCTCCGACAGCCAGTGCAGCAGGCATTACCACTGTCGCAGGATGAGAAATGCTTTCTTTGTCAACATCATCCATCTCAAGAATATGCCCGAAGTATGCATTGCAGGCGGCCGAAGTAACAACATTCTGAGAGCTCAGTCCGATAACTTCAGATTGTCGAACGCCCCCAAGTAGAAGTGAAACACTTTTGATTGGCCTAGAGGCAGGACTCGCACTCCCTCCAATGGCGCATCCAAGCCAGTCAAGCAAATCTCTTTTCACAAAATCAATTACTTGGTCCGGAATATCTTGGTACTGCAAGGAAGAAGCAAATTGAGCACAAGCGCGAGAAGCAGAGAAATCTGGATTCATCATTTCTCCTCTTCTATTTCTTGGATAGGATATCCTCGGCAATTTCTCTTGCTTTGGCTTTTACGTCGTTGTAACGAGAGTTGCCTTTAGAGTCCATGGTTACGACGAAAGGTCCAAACTTGTCCGCTTCCAGTACCCACATTGCTTCTGGCATTCCGTTCTCGTACCAATGTACGTTTTTTACGTCCTTGATACCTGCGGCTAAGACAACCGCGCACCCTGGAGCTGCTTGTAGATAGGCTTGCTTATACTTCTGGAAAGCAGCAAGGCTATCATCTCCCATTCCCCCTTTTCCGATAATCAATTTGACTCCCATGCGGCCCATGAAATCAGCATGAGGCTCCATGCGAATACTTGTCGTTGGACCTATGACTCGCAGTTTCCATTGATCGTTTTCATCTTTTTTCATTACGGGACCAGCATGGAAAATCGCCCCACCAGCTATTTTTTCAGGCAATTCTTTTCCGTTTTCAATAAGCTCTCTCATTTGAAGATGAGCCATATCTCTAGCGGTGCATACAGTTCCGTTGATATAGACGGTATCGCCGATGTTCAATTTTTCGACGTCTTCATCCGTTGCGGGAAGATTGATTGTGTATTCAGCCATTTTTCTTACTCCACTTGGAACAGTTTTTCTTTTCTTCCGTCCGGATAAATTCGGATGCCGAATCTTCTAGCAACCCAGCAGTGGAAGTTGATGGTTACAGGGCAAATAGCGGTATGTGTGGCGGCGTAAGCGATCTTTACGGCCAGACAAGTGGTATCTCCGCCGACACCGGCGGGGCCGATTTTCAGACTGTTAATATCCTCTAGCAGTTCTCGCTCTAAATCAGCAAGGAGAGGATCCGGATTGACGTCGCGCCAATCTCTGGTACTTATGGCTTCACGACTTAGTTTGGATGCGATGTCCATTTGTCCGCCAATACCGATACCGATAGCAGAAGGTGGACACGGGAATCCACCTGCCTTAATGACAGTATCCAATACCAAAGATTTCAAACCTTTGTAGTTTTTACCTAATGTTGCCGGTGTAAGTATCTTGGCTACATTGCCGAGCTCTGCGCCGCAACCCTTCGCAGACATAACAATTTCAACGTAATCCAAAGAAGGATCTTGCCTCAACTCGATATTTGGAATACCTTTGCCGGAACTGTCACCGGGATTGAAACGAGTTAGAGGATGAACGATTGAAGGACGAATAAAGCCATTTTTTGTTGCTTCTTGTACGGCTCTTGGCAAATAGGACAACAATGGAGAAAGTTCAACGGCCTCACCGTAACGAATCCAAACAGTTGGAAGTCCTGGAGACTGACATACGGGTTTATCAGTTTCGCCCGCAAGTCCGACATTTCGGATCATTGTTTCTAAGAAAACTTTTGCACCTGGATTTGTCTCTCTTTCCGCAGCTTGTTTCATGAGAAATAAAGCATCGGGAGAAATAGACGTGCAGGCAGCATGTAGTAGGTCGTAGACCTCTTCATAGCTGATATTTAATTCCATAATGATTCCTTGTAATCGAGGTTTGGAAATAGGGCAGAGACGGAGCTTGCCCTTTTGGCACTCTACCCCCCCTGGAAAAATCAATACGGATTTACCCTGATATTAAGAGGATTAATGAATTTTTCTCAGCTAATTGACTGATTAAAAGAATAAAAAAATCAACTTGCTTATAGAATTAATTTTTGGTTGTTGTATTTTTCAAACAGTTACAAAGTAGATAAGATTATTGTCATTAAGGCCTCTCTACCTTAGTGATGGCAAAAACAATAAGGAAAAGATGCTTACTTTAAGATTAAAAACTAGGGTGATATCCTTGTTTTTATTTGTTAGTTAGGAGATTGTTGAAGACGTTTGGACGCTTTTTGTTAGATGGAGAGAGTTTCTGTCAGGTACAACTAGCATTTTTTATCTGTAACTAATTTTTTTATTTTTGCTTTTCTGATTCTTTTTTAACTTGAATTTCGTCACAAATTGCATTCTTGTTTGTTAGCTAATAGCTTTTAAGCTCTGTGTAAGAATCGATCTTTCTCAAAAAATAATTACATTTTTATTGGCTATGAATTCGAATTTTTAATCTGTTTACTGTGGGGTGATTTAATTAAATACAAGTTTTACATTCCGATGAACTGGTAAAAAGTCTTGAGAGGCTCAACTAAAAAGTGAGGCCTCTCAATACTCAGAATTTTGTTAACGGGAAAGCTTCCAATCCGTAATTTTTGAGAATGTCATTCCAATCGATTCCTTTTGAATCCGCCGGAATGTCCTCCTCAATGCTTTCTATGCAAGCCATGGTCCCTTTCTGCGCTAGACGATCTCTTAGAGCGCGGGCTGAACGAGTTCCCACTAAAGATCGGTCTTTATCTGCAAAGATAAACACAACTTCAACAGACGCCGGAATCTCAACAGACTCTAACAAATGAGCGTTTACGCAAGACCAACAGGGGAGCCCTGTTGCAATAGAAACGGAAAGGGCTGTCTCTATTCCCTCGGCTACGGCCAAATACTTTGTTGGCTTCCCAATTCTTATTGCACATCCTGTCAATGAGACATTTGAAGGCAGACAAGAAATCTTTTTGGGAGTTTCAACTGAAGCTTTTTTGCCGTCTTTGGTTAAGAACGTCTTATGCACCGCAATTAGCTTGCCTTCCGAATTACGGATCGCCGCAATCATGGCGCAAAATTCGCTTTTCGAGCCGTCAGGATTGAGGTAGCTGATTTTCGGACTAAACCTTAAATCTTCTACCAGCTCCTGATCTGTCACCTTGAGGCATCTCGAAAGAAAATACTTTGCGAGCGGTTTACATTCAGGATCTTTCCAAGAAAATCTCTTGGCATTCTCCCAAGTGGAAACAATCGCATTGTCCCGTCGGATGTCTGCGCTTCTCTGTTTTTGTTGGACTCTTTCCTCGTCTTCCAGACTAGGAAGCCTTTCGGCCCCCCAGTGATAGGTATGAAAAGTCCCGGAGGAAGATTCGTATGTCTGTTTAGAAAACAGCGTTAAACAAACCCGATCTCCTTTTTTTACACCGGCAATAGCACAAGCTTTTTGAAGACCTTTTCCGCCCAGTTTTTGAACCGAGTGGGTGTAGTCTTTTTTACATAGTTCAACGATAAATGATTCTTTACCGCTGTCCATGAAGGTGCCCATACGCCGAATGTTCCCGATAAACTTCTTCCTGATCGATTCCGTTCGGATCAGCTTGAACTTAGTATTTCCGAAACCAAAAAGCGCTGCAACGTGCCTTAAGGCCTCAAAAAAACTCCATCCGTTTACCCATTCGAGTGTTTTAAACCCGTCCCTAAATTCACCGCAGGTGTTGCAGACGCATGCACCGTTTTCCTGATAATTAGGAAAGAGCCTAAAGCCGTCTTTCCCTCCGTGAACAGGACACGGAACGTGCTTTCCCGGCTGCTCCATCGCTGCGGATAACTGCGGCGCTAAAGCAGAGAAAATGTAGTCCCAATGACCTTTTGCAAGAGGTCGAATTTCTTCGATATTCAAAAAATATTTCATTGATCACTCCAAGAAAGTTGATTGACCTCCTGACGCAAAAAGACCGAAGTCTTTTGCGTCTCAACAACTAAAGGAGGATTGATTTTGCAAAGCCGAATAAAGCGGCTTTTAGGTCTTCGATGTTTTCCATAAGGACAGAGTCCGGGATCACGTCGCCGAGAAAATTCTCAGAACCCAACTGGATTCCTAGAACTGACACTCCGCTTTCCCTTAATTTCTTCACTTTGGCTGCACATTGATCAGGAGGGACACCGCCGTCGGTAATGACGATCAGAACCCTCTTTTCACATGGCTGCCGGCAAAGCATTAAGCCCGCATAGATCAAAGACTCAAACAACGGAGTGCATCCACATGCGTGGATAGCCCCGATAGCTTCAGCTTTGACGTTCTGCAGGCTTTGGCCGTGCCTTATCAAAGGAACAACAGAGAAATTGCCCATTCCACAGGAGGTTGCAGGAAAAACCGAAAGCGCAGGATTGACTCCTTTAATGCTTTGGAGCCCTTTGACCAGTCCCAAACCTGCTCTGATCGCCAGTTCAAGATTGGTTCCCATGGAACCGCTCGCATCCAAAAGGATGTGAACAGCCGTGTTTGGTGCCGTTTTTTCTACTGTTCTCTCGAATACTTTCGTCTCCCCTGTTACCAACCTTGCTAGTTGTCGGTAACAAGGTTTTCGCCCACGATTGCTGATCCATCTGCCGGTTGCACTTCGCGACTGAACCAGCCCTGTTAAAGCTAAGCGCAGCGCAACGGAGTCGGCCTTTGCATGAAGCAATCGTTCTTTTCCTCGTTCCGGATTGCCGCCCTGAATACTGACGTCATCTGTTAAAGGAAAGGGCTTTACATACGGCTCTGAATTTCCTCGTGTGATCCGACTGAACTTTTCTGAAAGCGCCAAAGGGTTGGATATCTTCCCGTTTGGACTATTCAAAAGTTCTTCAATCCGAGTGGCTTTTGACTTCTGCCTCGGGCGTTTGGAAGCATTTTTTCCTGAAGGTTTTTCAACTTTCTCGGAATCAGCTTCCTTCTGTTCGGACAGAGGCTTCTTCTGCCGCAAAAAGTCCAAGATTTCTCGTCGAAGAACCTGAACTTCCCGCGTGCTTTTACAGTCCTTAACTCGGAGCGCAAAGCCTTCAAGTTTGTCGGACACTTCTTTCCCAAAGGAAGAAATGGCTTGGTCACGAAGAATCTTCAAAAGGGCTTCCATCCATTCTCGATTCAGTAGCCTCCGCTCAGCAAAACAGAGCAGATACATAGGAATCAAAGATGTCCGGGGCCACTCCGGCTTGTTCGCCAGGGAGTCGATATCACTAACGTGCGCAGCCTTGAGCAGACGCTCAGCACCGGGATAGATCTTGTCCATTTCCATCTCGATGCGAACGTCTTCCAAGGCGTTATCCAGAGAATGCTCAAACGCGGAGATCTTTTCGTCATTGTTAAATTCCGAAAATCTGACGTGCCCGCATTCATGGCATAACAAGCCAAGAAGTTTTCTCTCGCTTTCCGGCGTCTCAAGCTCCAAAAAGGGAAGAGAGATTACTTTTCCATTGGTGTACGCACCGCTGCCGCCGATTTCAATCGTCACACCGCAATTTCTGCCTAAGGCTGCGGCCACAATCGGAAGGCTCTGTTTGAAATTTGATTGAGTTTGAACTGCTTTTGAAATCATGATTTTTCCTCAAAATTCCGGCAGTTCTTCCCGGCGGGAAGAAACCC
>UMBA01032297.1_pt1 | contig 20172 bp, 9 predicted proteins | sample 1963861 | NCBI WGS metagenome assembly UMBA01 (sample SAMEA4835931, study PRJEB28245) | human gut metagenome | biome: gut microbiome; material: fecal sample | place: Denmark | collected 2008
CTTAAATATTGCTTATCAGGAATTGTATAAATCTGATATGGCTGCATAAATTGTTCTAAAAATATAGTAATTCGGTCATATTCTTCTTCTGGTGCTGTGACAATTCTTGCATCTTGTTGTATTGCTGGAATTATCTTGTCCGAATCATTCATTGAATGAATCATCGTTTCTTCCCAGTCCATCACAAAGGTAAACTGAAATGGCTCATAATATGCTTTATTCGCCGGCATCAGATAAGTAAACGGCTGTCTCTTCTGATGCATGTCATTTAAGCACTTTGTAAGCATTGCTGCCATTATTCCTTGTCTTCTGTATTCTTTCCATACCGCTACAGCTACAATGTAATTTAATGTGTATGTCTTTTCCCCTGTTCTTATATGGTATGGATTCAAATGTATCATTCCTAAGATCTTCTGGCCTTCTCTTGCCAGAAGCACTTCATTGGATGCATAGACTTCTTCAAAATAATACTTTGCAAATTCTTCAGGATCTTCAAAAATCTTCTGATACATGTCATAGACTGGTTTTACTTCTTTCTCTTCCTGATAAATTAATTCCATATTATTTCCTCTCGTTTAGCAAACATACAGCTTGTGCGCTGATTCCAAGCCCTTCTCCTGTAAATCCTAAGTGTTCTTCTGTTGTTGCCTTGACGTTCACCTGATCTGGATCAACTTTGAGAACTTTGCTGATGTTTTCTTTCATCATTGGAATATAATTTAATAACTTTGGTCTCTGTGCGATCACTGTTGCATCAACATTTCCTACCTCGTATCCCTTGTCTTCAATCAGTTTCACTACTTCTTCTAATAATTTCATGCTGTCTGCATTATGATATGCAGGATCTGTATCTGGAAAATGTTTTCCAATATCTCCGAGTGCTGCTGCCCCCAGGATTGCATCTGTGATCGCATGCAGCAAAACATCTGCGTCTGAATGACCTAATAGTCCCTTCTCGTAAGGTACTTTTACACCACCTAAGATCAGGGCTCTTCCTTCTACTAATTTGTGGACATCATATCCCATTCCTACACGCATATATAAGTTCTCCTTTTTTGTTTTTATTATAACATGATTAAATTTTTTTATCATCTTTTCGGCAAAATTTCTGGGGATGGTTTTGAAGAATTTTATTCATTATGTGATTGAGAAAAAGTGTAACTATCAGAAAGCCTTATAAGCATTTATAAAGAAAAAAGACATATTCCTAATGAATATGTCTTAGTTAAGTAGCGATGAGCAGATTCGAACTGCTGACACTACGGGTATGAACCGTATGCTCTAGCCAACTGAGCTACATCGCCATATGTTATGAAATTACTCCATGAGGTTCATGGATAGTGGGACCAATAGGACTCGAACCTATGACCCTCTGCTTGTAAGGCAGATGCTCTCCCAGCTGAGCTATGATCCCTTGTGTCTTTCAAGCTCTCTTGCCTGACGACAAATAATAATATACTCTCATTTTCGATAAATGTCAACACTTTTTTGAAAGTTTTTTTAATTTTTTTAAAAAGCTCGTAAAAATGGCTTATTTACGAGCTTTGTTGTGTGTTGTTTTTTTGAATTTTATTTGATTTTGTTCGGTTGAATCCACGTCCCTTTATGGGGCGATTTTATTTTACCCTTGATGTTCGATATAATGTTCAATCATAGATTGTGATACCTACCCGATCGATGTTGCAAAAATCCCATAGCCAAACGACTGCGGGATCATTGTGTTTTTTATATTATCGAACCGTTACCGTACAAACAAACTTTTTCTTGCCAACCATAACTGTGATCTTTGCTTTTCCTTTCTTTACTGCTGTAATCTTTCCTTTTGATGTTACTTTTACGATCTTCTTGTTGGAAGTCTTGTATTTTGCTTTGTAAGTGCATGTGATCGGATTGATCACAGGTTTCATCTGATAAGATTTCTTACGCTTTAGATTCAGCTTCTTAGGAACGTTTTTAATGGATGTACAGGCTACTGCTTTTTTCTGTACTTTAACACCGATTGTCTTTTTCAGGTTTGATCTCATTGTGATCGTGATCTTTGCACTTCCAGTTTTCTTACCGGCTTTGATGATACATGTTCCATTTGGTTTCCCTGAAACAGTTACGATTTTCTTGTTGCTGCTTACCCATGACTTAACAGAATCTCCTTTTGCTATATCAGTTAATGTGAATTTCTGTGTTTTCTGTCCACGTTTTAACTGTAGTTTTTGGGCATTGACTTTTAAGACTGGTTTTAGTTTGTCTCCAACAATCTTTGTTTCTTTTTTACCGCAGGAATTACAGGTACGTTCCTGAACAGCTCCACTATAAATACTCTGAGCTTTTACAGTTTTCCAATTACTAAACTTATGTCCAGTCTTAGGAGTTGTTTCTGTCTTTGTTTCTCCGCATTCAGTACAAGCGAATGTCTTAGAACCATCTTTTTCACAAGTAGCTTTCTCTTCACTGGTTACTTCCCAGTTATGACCGGCTTTTTCTGTCACAGAGCCTTTTTTGATCAGCTCGCCGCAGTCGGTACAGTAAGTATCTCCTGTGTAACCTTCTTCCGTACAGGTCGCTTTCTTTTCATTGCGGAGTTCTGTATGCTGATGCCCTGTTGCTTTTAGTACCTCTTCTTTGGTTTCTCCACAAGCCTTGCAGGTGTAGATTTTCAAGCCATCTTCTGTACAAGTAGCTTCTTTCTGGATCTTTCCTTCATCGAAGCTGTGTTCTTTCTTTGGAATCACTTCTGCCTTTGTATCTTTACAAATGCTGCATGTATAAGTCTTCACTCCTTCTTCTTTACAGGTAGCCTCTTTTGTAACTTCTCCATCGTTCCACTGATGTTCTGTCTTAGGAATGGATTCTGTTTTTGTTTCTCCACAGTTCTTGCAGGTGTAAGTCTTAATTCCCTCTTTCTTGCAGGTTGCTTTTTCAGTTACTTTTCCATCATCCCAGGAATGTCCAGTGGCTTTAATAATAGTTCCATTGTTGATCAGCTGACCACAATCCTTGCAATAAGTGTCACCTGTGTAACCATCTTCTTCACAAGTTACTTCTTTTTTATCGCGGACTTCTGTATGCTGATGCCCAGTGGCAGGAATCGTTTCTACATATGTTTTATCACAGTCTGCATCCGTACAATGATACGTTTTCTCTCCGTTTTCTGTACAAGTTGCTTTCTTTGTGATCGTTCCCTGATCCCAATGGTGGGATGTGACTGGAATCTTTTCTGTCTTTGTTTCGCCACATGTCTTACAGGTGTATGTCTTAACACCTTCCTCGGTTTCTGTTGCTTCTTTTGTAATCACTCCGTTATCCCATGTATGACCGAGTTTATTGATCACTGTTCCAGATTCCAGTTTTGTGCCACAATCACTGCAATAGATATCACCGGTATATCCATCTTCTGTACAAGTCGCTGCTTTCTGATCTTTTGTTTCCTTATGTAGATGACCGGTAGATTCAATGGTTTCTTCTCTCGTTGTACCACAGTTTGTACAGGTGTATGTCTTGATTCCTGTTTCCGTACAAGTTGGTTTTTTGCTAACCTTACCACTATCCCATGTATGGCTTAATGGGTTATCTAATGTTACGTCTTTTGTTTCTCCACATACGCTGCATTTGTAATGCTGAATTTCTCCAATACCACACGTTGCAGGGGTTGTAGATGTAAGTTTCCATGTATGATCCAACTTTTCAAGAACTTCTAAATCCAGTGATGCTCCGCAAACGATACAATCTCGGCGTTTTATACCATATTTTTTACATGTCGGCTGAATAATTTCCCATTCCCCAGGAGTGTGGTCAAGCTTTGCAATCTTTTGGCCGGCACTTATTTTCTTATTACAAACACTACAGTAAGTATCTCCTGTGTATCCTTCTGCTTTACATGTTGCTTCTTTCTTATTACGGATCTCTGGAGTATGATCTTTCTTTGGAGTTTGATATCTTGAAGTTGTTCTTCCACAATTTTTACAGACATAATAGCTGATACCTTTGGATGTACAGGTTGCCGGAGTTTCGACATGCTCTTCATAGTCATGTTTTGTTTTTGGGATCTCTTCGGTCTTTGTTCCACCACAGCGACTACATGTATAAGTCTTAACTCCTGTTGCGGAACAGGTTGCTTCTTTTGTAACCTTTCCTTCATCCCATGTATGACCGAGTGCGGGTTTGGTTTCTACTTGTTTTGTTGCCTTACATGCTGGCCATATATCTGTTCTCTCACATTTATATGTTGTAATTTCAGGATTTTCGCAGGATTGTTCCTGTGTTACAGTCCCTTCCTTACTCCATTCATGTCCTAACGGTTCAATCCATTCATATTCTTCATAGTTACATCCTGGTACAGTACATTTATGACTTGTATATCCTGCTGTTGTGCATGTTGCTCCCTTGCTTTTTTCAGCAGTGCCAAGTTTATGTTTTCCTTTACATATAGAATGTTCTTTCAACCAATCATCCTGTGATATATTTTTATAGGTATCCTCTATTGTAGTATTATCTGGAGTATAAAGACTGAATAGATATTTTTGACCAAGTAACAGTTCTCTTCCCGGTTCTCCATCCTCTTTAAAATAAGCATTTGTAGGATCTACATAGTAGTATGTTCCATCAATCTGAACCAGATTCCATGCATGTCCTTTTCTTTCTGCGATTGATATACCATCTTCATATAATGCTTTGATTCCTACTGCATTGGCCATATAATAAAAAGTCCCTGCATACCCATCACAAACAGCATAACCATCAAGCACCGCTCCTGTCATGTCATGTGGATATTCTGTACCAGCTGGGATATTAGGTTTTCCATTATAATGTGAATCATACGTCACATTTGAAACAATCCAGTTTGTAACTGCTTTAAATTTTTCATAATCAGATTTTCCGTCTAAATTCAGATTTTTAATAACTTCATTCAGCTTCTTAACGGTTTGATCATATCGATCTTTTTTGGAACCATATCCGCCACTTCCAGTGACTTCACCTATATATGCTTTTTCAGACTCTGAATAGGTTATATCATAAATATTAGTTAATCCACCACCCATAGAAGCCATTGTATGTCCGCCTTTCGGATCACCCGTTTCTTCTTTATATACTTCATTCTCCAAATCTTTATTAACTTGATCATTTTCAAATCTTTCATCCTTTGCAGCAGAACTGATCTTTATAGGAAAACTAAAACTATACCGATCATAAGCATTTTCCTGAACGATTTTTTTTGTAATTGCTGAAAGTTTTTTTATCATTTCATCATATGAAGAATATTCCAATGTTTTGTCTGTTGTACATTGTATATATCCCCATACATTTTGCTCGTAATAGAATCCATCTACGCTTGAATCAGCAATCTTTTTATATACACTTCCATCTTCTTCTGCATGAACATGAACTTCCGTGTTCGGTAACACACCCGTTGTTACCATAGCAGCAGATAACGCAACCGCCATCACAACCGCTGCTATCTGTTTTCCTTTTCTTACTTTACTCATAATCTTTCCTCCTTTTATATTTTTCTTTAAATATGAAAGATTTTTAAATTTTCATTTTTCACATATAAAAAATGAGTTTTCAAAACAGAAAGTTCGTGATTATTATTATCTGAAATTAATTTACTTCCTTATAAAATATTTTAGCAAATTTCATAAAGAAAATGAAGCCACAAGTTAATGTCATTTTTTCAAATATGAATTTAAAAAATCTCACAGTCCGAAGACTGTGAGATCATCCTTAGTTATCATTTTTTCTTCTTAAAGATCAGGATTCCCTTTTTCTTTTTGAAGTAGTAAAATACCGCTGCTAAGATCAATGCAAATCCACCGATCAAAGGAAGATATGTCTTAAATCCACCAGTTGTTGGCAGTTTTAAGTTTGCATCATTTGTGATCTCATACGTTGGATGATAGAAATAATAAGTATCTCCCTGCTTGATGGCATTGGAGGTATCTACATTTCCCTTGTCTACTTCTGCCTGTGTTACAGATAACGGAAGAGTTACGACCAGAGGTTCTTTTAGCAGATTCTTGCCGCTGGCTGTTTTGGTTTCCGTGATTGTGTAAGTATCTGGCAGCAAATCATCAAACAGAAGTTCTCCTTTTTCATCCGTTTCCTTGGTTGCAACTTCTTTTCCATCAGAATCCTTGATCGTAAACCGAACACCTTTTAAGGCTTTTCCTTTGGAGTCTTTCTTCTTTAGCTTAATGCTTCCTTTGATCATCTGGTTTCGGAAGGTTGCTTCTCCTGTGATTTTTGCAGATGCACTGCTTTCTTCCGGTCCGATGTCAAACGTAACCGTTCCTGCTTTCTGATCCACTCTTCCATTGGTACTTGTCGTTGAGAGATGATTCAGCTTAAAGTATTCTTTCATGCCGCTTTCACTGCATGTATAAGTTCCATAGTACAGATCATCAAACGTTGTTGAAAGGCTGATCATCCTTCCAGGGTTTTCTTTTGTGAAGTTTTCCACTTCATTTTTCGTAAATTTCACATCTTTTCTATAAGCATGTTTCTTTCCATACACATCCGTTCCTGTCAGGCTGAATGTAAATACAGCATCTCCAACATCCATGTTCAGATTGGATGGATCAAGTTCCTTTGTGATGGTAATACTTCCTCTTCCCGGTGTATGAGAGTTGGTTGCAACTGTTGTATCCGGATCATCACTGTTTCCATCATAAGAAACTTTGTATCCGATCTGCTCATCGCCTGTCACAACACCTTCTTTTACTTCTTCCCATGTATACTCGATCTCATTTCCATTCTCGCATTTTGGAAGGACTTTGGATTTTGCTTTCCATCCATTTTCGGAATTTAACGTTACTGTATCTACCACATCCTTACCGTTTGCTAACAGATTGAACCTTACAGAATCCGGACGGATCTTATCTTTGTTATTTTCATCATCCCATGTCTTTCGAATCGTTTTCTGTACCGTCTTTGGAGTATGGGTATTGGTAATATTCGTTGTAATGGTCGTGATATCACTGGATGTATCCGTGGATTCTTTGACCTCATATGCAACTTCATAACCTGTCTTTGCATTTCCATTGATCACAGAAGTTGATTCTTCCTTCACTTCATATTCGTAGTCTTCTCCAACATCATCCTGTTTCGGAAGATCATTGAATTCTGCAGTCCAGTTATTGCTTGCATCTAAAGTTGCTTTTAATTTTGTATCTGTACCATTTTGATAAATTCTCACAACAACAGAATCTGGGCGGATACCATCACTGTTATTGCTGTCATCCCAGTTTTTCTTAACAACAAGTTTTACACTTCCACCTTTATCATATTTGTTTGTATAAGATAACGTATAGGTATTTTTGTCCCAATCGCCACCTGCTTCACTGACTCTTGTATAATTAGCTGCATTGCAAACCTCGCTAAACGTATAGTTTCCTTCCTCGCCACGCTTGATATCTGTCTGCATTGCCCAGTTATTATCCTTGTTCAGAACATAAGTTTTTACTTCATGTGTTGTCTTATGTTCTGCTTTGATCGTTACGGATACAGGTCTGGTATTCATGGAATTATCATCATCGATCCAGTACTTCTTCACCTGAACATAATCAGACTTCTTGTTTACAAACGTATCGGAATCATGCTGATAGGTATTTTCCTCATCGTTCGTGTTTCCTTCGGATGCCACGTCATGGATCAGGTTTTCCGTTTTATCATTTAAAACTTCGCCACTGAATGTTAAGACTTTGTCTGTTTTTTCATATCCAACAGGTGGTGTAATCTCTTCGACGGTATACATCTGTTTTCCAACTCCATCTTTTGCATAGATGCCTGTTGGCAGTCCAAAGAATTCGACATAACCAAACTGATCGTCCTGTGAAACCGTTGTTGTGATCGTATCTCCTTTGTGAAAGATCGTCTTTCCATTTTTATCAACGATCTCACATGCTGCTTTTAATGCAAACTTCGCACCCGGCAGGAAGTTTCCTTTTTCATCCGTCTTAATGAAATGGATCGTATATTTCTGTAGCAGATCATTACACTCCAGATTGATATTGATGTGTTTGTCTGTCTCAAGAGATACCTCTCTATCTTCCGGATCAATCACATTAACAGTCGTTTCGATCGGATCATATCCTTTATACTTTCCTGTATCTTTAAAGGAGATCGTTACTTTCTGCTTTCCGGCAGCTTCCGCTGTCTTTGGTGAAAAAGTCACATCATCATCCGTTACATCAGTAAGCTCCTGTTGTCCATCATCGTCGTAATTGCTGGAAAACGTGAAATCATCGGCATGATAGGTATCCCCTTTTGTAAAATCTGTTTTTGCAACTGCACTGATACCTGTAACCTGGGCATCTTTGTAATCATCGTCTGCCTTTACCATCTGATCCTGTGCATAGGTCGTCTTTAAGCTTGTACAGCCATAGAACATCTTTCGGACATCTTCCACATTTGAAGTATTAAAACTGGAAAGATCTAATTCTTTTAATCCGGTACAGTTGGCAAACATTTCAGACATATCTGCGACTTTGGATGTATCAATGTTCTTAAAATTGATCTTTGTCAGACTCTTGCACCCTGAGAACATCTTACTGGAGATCGTGTTCATGTGAATGACCTGATCTGCTTTCTGGGAGGAAATATAATAATCATTTCCATCGTTCCATAAGACGATACTTCCGTCTTTGTCCTGTGAAACGTCTTTGGTATCTGTTTCATCCGGAGCATTTTCCCATGTAAATGTAATACTTTCTGCATCCTGGATCTCCTGATTCAATGCTTCTCCCGTTTCCAGTACATAGATCCCGCCGTTTGGAGAAGGTGTATTGTTTCCATGTGGTTCTTCCACATCCGGAACATCCTCCGTGTCTCTGATATCGTTCATCTTTCCAGGTTTTGTATCCCAGTTGATCACAACCTCATGTTCTTCTGTATCAATACAATATCCATTTGGACCGGATATCTCTTTCACATAATAAGTTCCCTGATAAAAGTCCGTGGTATCTTTTCCATCGTCTCCTTTTCTGGTAAATTGTACGGCTTTGTCTTTCAATGTCGTTTTCTGGTTGATCAGAGTCCCTGCTTTCCATACAAGGGTTCCATCATCTTTCTTGATATCCTCTTTGGCATACAGGCCATAAACAGCTCCGCTGATCTGGTCATTTTCATAAACAAAGCTGGCATCTTCAAATCCGCTTAACGTTTCACCTGTCTTTTTCAGTGAGATTGATCCATACACTGGTTCATCGGTATCTTCATAGGTGTAAGTACCATTTCCATCGCTGTCGTAGTCCACACTTTGAAGATCTAAGGTAAATTCTTTCGCTGTATCATTTTTATTGTATCCATCCGGAGATTTTGTTTCTTTGATCTTGTAATGGCCATAAGGCAGCTTGCATGTCGCATATCCGTCTTTCATCGTTCCGGAGGTCAATCTTGCGATTTCTTTTCCATCATCATCGTAAATGACATATTCTGCATCATTTAACAGCTTCTTTGTTTCTTTGGAACGTTTTACCAGAACAAAATCGATCTCCTTTTCCTGATCAACATAACTGTATTTGATCGTTTTTCCCTTATCTTTCTTGGTCAGCACGATGACCTGATCTTCTAAGAATGCATGTTTGTTCGAACCACTCTTCTGATGTAATGTGTACATTCCAAGAGCGATACCACTTGCTGTTGCGGTCCCATCTTCTCCTGTGGTCAGCGTTGTTACAACGTTTCCATCCTGATCGATTAGTTCAAAGACTGCTCCTGTTTCAGCTTCCGTTTTTGTATCGGATACTTTCTTTTCCTTTTTGATCTGGATCGATGCGGAATCGGAATATACATCTTTTGCAGTAAATTCATAAACTTTCATGCCATCGACTTCTTTTGGTTTATGATCTCTGGAATCATAAGCAGGTGCCAGATCATATCCTTCTGCCCCTTTTGTCTGGATCACAAGAAAATCATGGTCTGCTTTCAGATCTTCCAGTAAAAGACTTGCAGTTCCTTTGGCATCGGTTGTCAGTGTGCCGATCACGGCATCTTTTGACAGTGAATCGATATAAGCGGTACGGCTTTCTTCACTGCTCATATCTGCATCCTGATATCCACTTGCCTTTGATGCATCCAGTACAGCAAATTCCGCGGCTGCTTCTGCTTCTTCCACCTTATTTTTCTCGGTTGTTTTCTGGATCATCAGTTTCTTTCCATTCCACTTGTTTTCAAGGCTGTACATATGATTGGTTTTATCTCCGTCTTTTAATGTGACATCGAAATCTTTTACAAATGCATAATTATCTGATCCTTTGATCTGATGTACCGTGTAAGTCCCAGGATCCAACTGTCTGGATGAAGCATATCCATTTTCATCGGTTGTCAGTGTCTCAACGACTTTCTGATCTGATTTTCTGATGATCTCAAAGTTGGCTCCGGCTTCTGGTCTCTTTGTGTTTGTGGATGTCTGTGTATCCGTGATGACCTTTGTTTTTGAAATGGAGATCGCGGCAGCTTCTCTTGGGTTGTTCGCTTCGATCTGATAAGTTTTTATGGATCCATCGATCACTTTTATCATATCTGGGATCTTGGAGAATCCATCCGTTCCTTTGGTCTGATGTAAGCGGTAAGAACCATATGGAAGCTCTTTACTCGTTGCCATTCCATCACTTCCGGTTGTGATCGTATCGACCCGCTGATTTTTACTGTCATATATTTCAAATACCGCTCCGGATTCCGCCTTTTTATCATTATCATAGGTTTTGTGGATCTGCAGCTTTCCTTTAACTGGTGTTTCATATACAGTAATGAGCTGATCATTGTTCAGTGTGATATTTGTACTGTCTTTGTTCAGTTCAAATCCTTTCGGTGGATTCTTTTCTTTGACATAGTACTCTCCGACCGGCAGTTTCTTTGCACATCCATAACCCGTCGCATCGGTAATGATCGTTGCGACTTCACTGTCTTTTTTATATCTGACAGTTTTGTTATCGGATGCGAGAATATCAGATCTGGCATAAACTCCATATTCTGTATTTGCATAGGTTGCATCTGTCCCAAAGTCTTCCAGGATACTTCTTTTGTTCAGTTCCAGATCGATCGTTTTTTCTGTATCATACATACTTCCAAGATCGACCTTTGCCGTTTTTCCCGTTGCTTTTTTTGTTTTTGTTGTTGTGTTTTTATTATGCCTTGCATCTGCTTCGATCTCTTTTGCCGTCCACGTATGTGTCTTGGATCTCTTATCCTCAATGATCCCCTGCAGTAATTTGGCGACTTCTTCTTCCGCCGCAGCTTTGGCCTTGGCTTTGGAATCATAGTATCCTTTTTCCGTATACGATTCCTGATCATCTTTCGATAATTCTTTCCAGTTCTTAATGTATTTTTTGGTTACCTTTTTTGTTCCAGAAGAAATCGTCTCATTATATGTAAGACTGGCAACACCTTTTTCATCTGTCACTGCTGTACCAACGGATTTTCCATCCCTGAAAAACTGGAACTTGACGCCGGACAATACAACAGCTGTTGCCTGATCACGTTTTGTGATCTTCACTTCCGTTTGATCACTTTCCGATGTACTGTCTGAATATGTATATGAACCGGTCTTCGCCGGAGTTACATCTTTCGTCATACGATATAACATCTGATGTTTATCATGCTTCTTTCCTTTTACACAGTGTGTCACTGTATAGTAATAGATCGTACCTTTTGGATCTGTTTTCTTGATCTTATCGCAGAAAGCCTTTGCATCACTGCTTGAAAACTTATCATTCAGATTTTTTCCTGCCTGATAAACCGTTGTCTTTTTGCTGACACCTGCTCCACATGCCCAGATATAGGCCTGTGTTAATGCAAATGCCTTTGTATTTTTGGAACTCTTCCAGTAATAATAGGTCAGAGCTTTTGCAACTCCCTGATTCTTATAAGTCACAGCGTTGTGTGTCTTATACTTTACGGTATCACCATTACACATGGATTTTCCGGAATTTAGGCAAAAGGTTCCTTTTCCATTTGCAGTGATCTTCCATAGTCCTTCACTTGCCGGCCGGTTTAACGCACTGATCTTATTACGATCCATGACCTGGCTCATCCCAACGGTCGCTGTTCCTTCTTTCGCCGCAACATTGACGACTGGTACTGGCATTCCGGCCATTCCTCCAAACAACGAAGAAAAAAGTGTTAACAAGGCCAGGAAGAACGTCCCGATCTTTTTCAGTTTTCTTTTCAACTTGTATTTCATAGTTCCCTCCTGATTCATTTGATCTTATCCATTTTTATCGTAACAGCAGAAAGAGGACTTCCTGCTGTTATCTTTATCGATACCGATCTGTAAAATATCCGGGAGCATCTGTCTTATCAATGTTTGCATATTCGGAGTCCGTATGAGCATGACTATATCCTGTTCCATTCTGCCCTTCGATCTCAATGTCTCCGGTAAACATGCCTTCATCATGGATGATGTTTGTTTTATTGATGCTTCCGTCATTCTTTTTCCATATCGCATACAGCTTGATGGTCTTTCCGGCATCTGTAAGATCAGAGACAGCTGCTCCATTCGTATAATCTGCCCTGACTGCATCCGGAGTCTTTGCCCATCCTACAAACGTATATCCTTTTCTGGTAAACAGACCGGATGGTATGGTATAAGATTCTCCTGTCTTTACCGGTATGATCTTTGCATCTGCCTGTGCTCCATTTGGCATGAAGCTGATCTTATACTGGCCATTTCCCCATATCGCATATAAGGTAAGGTCAGAAGCCGTCTGATATTTGATCGCTTCCTGATCTTCGTAAGCTGCAACATCTCCATCCTTTGTCTTACTCCATCCAAGGAACTGATAGCCGTTATTTGTAAATGTATTTTGGGGAAGTGTGAACGAACCATCATATGTCACGGTACTGTCATTCATTGTTCCGCTTCCACCATTGGAATTGTAATGGATCTTATACTGATTTGCTTTCCACTGGGCATATAAAGTTAATGCTTTCCCGCAGATCGTACTGTTTGTCGTATAAGACATCCCTGTACTGTTTGCCGTATCCTTCCATCCGGTAAGGGTGTATCCTGTTCGATTTGCCACTGGAAATGTCAGTTTACTTCCACAGGCAAAACTTTTTGTTGAATCTGCGGATGCGATCGTTCCATTGTTCCCTTTATAAGTCACTTTGTATTGTGTCTTATTTAGGTTGATCGTAACTTTACAATCATAGTATCTGTAATATTTCTGGTCACTTGGTTTTTTATACGGTGCAACACCGGTGTCATAAGCACTCAGTCCGATCGTAGTTTCAAAATCCGTTTGTTCTTTCGTGCTGTGATCGGGTGTTTTTGTCAGTTTATGCGACTGGCTGGATGGTGCATCATATGTCACATTGTTATATTTTTGATGAGCTGGAACCGTATATTTTACTTTTACGCTGATCCATGAATACGATCCAGAATTGGATTTTGTTGTTTTGACTGACGTTGTAGAAAGTTTCAAACCATATGGATTCGGATTGCTTGCAGAGATCTGTTTGATATTCAGTGTCCGGCTTGCATTATCGAATGAATAGTTTTTACAGGCTGATCCAGAATGGGTTACCTGTAGTTTTAATGTGGAAGTTCCCGATGGACCTTTTACTTCAACATAGGTATATTTATCATTGTTTGGGAATGATGTACTTCCCGCATTTTCTTTCGTCTTATAGGATGCCTGTACCAAATTGTTCCATGTAAGGACGGTAATAAAACTTATGGCAATCACAAGTGCCAATATCGCATATCCTTTTTTGCCTTTCATCTTATCCCTTTTTTTCATGTCCTTTTCCTCCTTTCCTTTTGTTTGATCTTATAAGTTCTATTCCCAAAAAAATCAAGATTCCTAACCCTGCATATCGGACGATCTTTTCTCTTTGGATATCCCATTCAGATGATTCAAAAAAAGTATCATCCATGGTACGGATCGTTTGTTTTGAAATCTTCTGTCCTTTATCTCTAACGCAGTAGACCACATATCGAAATTTACCATGACTTCGGTATGGATGACAGGTAAGAAGCGTTACCATATCTTTGCCTTTCTGAATCCGGATCTGATCGGAATCATCCGGTTTTATGATCTTGATCTTTTCGACCCGATAAGAAAGTTTTTCCCATGGGTTTTGAATGGTGACTTTGTCTCCTGCTTTCAGCTTCTCAATCTCCCTGAAATATGGGATCCCCTGATATCCACGATGTGCAGCGATCACACAGTTACTGTTCTTCGTGCCAAGCGGTAATGATGTCTCTCCCATGATCGCAGCACCTTTTCTCATGTTTTCTAAGGTTGCTCCAAGATACAGTGGAAGTTTGACATGCATCTTTTTGATCCTGATATATCCAAAGTTGCTCCTGCCATCTTTCAACCGGATCGGTGACGTGCGATAACTCCAGACATCCTTTAGATCTTTCTGGCCTTCTTTATAGATCTTTTGATCATACTGTAAGGCCTCCTGATAGAAAGGATCTTTTTCCTTCGGAATCTTCTTTTCCTTTTGAAAGGCTTTGATCTCCTGATCTGCATTTTTTTGTTGTCTATACGCAGAAAAATCGGGAGAAAGGAACAAAAAGGTTCCGATCCCCATTAAGATAATGCCTAATAAATTGATCAGATTCCTTTTCATTCCTCTCTCCCTTTCTTTCTGTTGATCTGTCTATGTTCCGTTTTCTTTCGATGAAGCTTTTGAAATACTTTTCCTAATAAGATCAGGGCTGTAACGATCATAAGCCCGATGGCGATCGCTTTTTTATAAGTTCTCATCCACTGGGAATCCTGATTTCTTAGCCGTATCGATGATCGTTGTTTCTTTACATATTTGGTTCTGACACCCCGTACCAGTAAACGATGGTCATTGACTCCATATGGGGTACATGTTACCAGTGTCACATAATCTTTTCCTTTGACGATCTGGAGTTTTCTTGTATCCTCTGGTCTTACCACAGAGATCTGATCCACTTTATAAGCTAAGGTTCGATCCAGTACATGAATAAAGAACAGATCCTCTTTTTTCATTTCCGTCAGATCTGTAAATAACTTTGCGGAACTAAGTCCGGTATGTCCAGTTAAAATGCTGTGCGTACTCTTTCCTCCGATTGGAAGAGAAGAAGCTGCCAGATGTCCAACACCTCGTTCCAGGATCTCTGCATCTGTTCCATGATAGATCGGCAGATTGACTGAGATACAGGGAATCTCTAAATATCCCATAACTCCGGATTGATCCAGATTCAGGATATTGTTATAGATTATCGTCTTTCCGTCACTCTTCTTTGCTTTAAACGGGTCAGTTAACTGGACAGCTGATCTGGTCAGATCCTGATTGTACTCTTTTGCTTCTTTCAGAGCTTTTTCTTTTTGCTTCTGATCGTAAGTTTTGGACTGTTTTTTGTAAGACTCGATCGTCGATCCCGCACTCTTTTCAAACATATAGTTGCTGATAAACGGATACGACAGCGGAGCAAATCCAAACAATACGATCAGGATTGGAATAATTTTTTGTCTCATAGTTTTTAGAGCACCCTGCCAGAAAACTGACAGGGTTTACAAATTTTACTGAACTTCTTTACGTTTCTGGTTTTTTCGAATGATGATAAATCCGCATCCAGCAACGACAACTCCTGCGATGATCAGTGCGTAACTTCCTGCTCCACCTGTCATTGGCAGTAAGAACTGTTTCTGGTTTGTTACCTGCATATCAACAAACGCATTTGTGGATTCTCCATTCGCACTCATGGTTGCTTTCTTATCGTCCACGGTTGCAGATGCGTTGATCGTCTGAACTGCTACATCATTTGCAAGTTCTTTACCATTCTTCACACCATCGTTTGCTGTAGAATCATTTCCATTCTTGGACTGGATTCCTGTGATATTCGCTTCTGTTGGTGTGATATTGGCTTTTGTAGATGTGATATTTACAATGATCTCTTTCTTAAGCAGTGTGTATCCTGCATCAGAGTGCGTTTCTGTAAACGCATATTTATCAGCTTCGATACCATTGATCACGAGTTTTCCACCCGCATCTGGACTAAACTGAGTAGCAGCTTCTTCTGTTGCAGATTTTCCTGTGATCTGATATACACCGGCTCTGTCTGCTCTTGCTACTAAGTAGTAATTATCAGATTTGTTCTGGATCACGAATTTAACTTTTGTTGCATCACCTTTATTGTCAGAGAATTTCTTTGTGAAGTTGTAACCAAAGCTGTATACGATACATTTATCTTTTAAGATATCCCAGTAATCTGTAGATGTTCTCTTCCATGTCAGAGATACATCGTTAGGGTTACCCTTGTCACCAAGAACGACTGTATCATCTGTGTTTACATCTGCTGTGTAGTAAACAACGATATATTTGTCAGAGTATTTCTTGTTGATTTCATTTAATCCTGATTTTGTCATTTCTACTTTCATTGTAGAGTCTTCACCAGACTTGCCATAAGTTACGGCAAACTTAGGATCTGTGTCAGATGATTTCCATACTGCGATCGCACCACTTTTGTCAACGTTGTTAACGTTTGTTGTATCTGCTGCATCCTTGTTCTCATAGATCGCGATCACTGCATTTTTGTTGTATGTCATACCTTTTGCCATCTTATCGTCAAATGTATAAGTAGAAAGGTATGTTGTTCCTGATGTGATGTGTGGTAATTTTGAGATAAACTGATAATCAAGTTTCTCAGCTTTGGATGCTGTAACGGTACTCTGGTATTTGTATTCTTCTCTTGCATTTGTGAAATCTGCTAAAGCACTCTGTTCTGCTGTTGTTACATTATCCTGATCTGGATTGTTTCGAACTCTTTTATCAAGGGTTGGGATACCAGTTTCATTTTTTGGATAGCATACAACATCATAGAACCAGTCATCCCCTTCGGAATCAGTGGATGGTAACTGAACGAACCAAGGGTTTGTTGTATAAGTGACATCTTCTGGAACTTTTGTCTCTACGATCAGATAAAGACCAAGTGGCAACTTGTCTTTCTTTGTCACACCCTGTGCATCTGTAAGATCCATGGCAGTTCCGTTGTTTGTCTTCATGTAATCTTCCAGTTTGTCTTTGGATGCAGTGTTATCTTCTAATGCAGAAGCTAACTTGTCATTGATGATCTGGCTTGTAAAGTAATCTTTCCCACCTTCCGTTTTTGCTGCATCAGAATCTGCTAATCCTAAGATCTTCTGTAATGCATCTGGCAGTTCATAGATCATCTGAACTTTACCAGCTTCACTCTGCTGCTCTACATCACCGACACGCAGATAGCTGAATTCAACACCTTTGATCGGATACTTCTTTAAAGCTTCCTCTGCTTTTGCATCCTGTTTTCCTGTAGCTGTGAACTGACTTAAATCAACGCCACCTTTTTGTGCTGCTGTCATGTCGTATTTGTGGATAGTTAATGAAGCTGTTCTTGATGTATCGATCACATCACTCTGTGCTGCATGTACTGAACTTATTGTCTGTCCAACAGTTGCTGCAAACATTAACATACATAATGCTCCCGCTGTAATTTTTTTTATCCTTTTTTTAATATTCATAATGTTTTCCTCCTGAAATTTCCTATGAAGTAAAAAAAGCACAGAAAACTTTTACATTCTCTGTGCTTCTTATCTCTTACTATGTAATTTAAAATTATTCTGTTACACTTGTTTTATTAGGTTCAATCGTTACTGTATTCCAAAAAGAACCTTTGACTGCATCTGTCTTAATCTCAGATACTACTTGCTGAAAATCAACATCTATTGTAAGTTTCTTAGACACATCCATAACTGTAACTTTATCATTGATCGTTAAAGAGCTAACTGTGACAAACTGATCTTTATTGACCAAAGTTCCTTTCTTAAGCGGTACACTCAGATGATAGTTCTTCTGTAAGACTGCTTTGATCTCTGCATACATCTTAGATGTATCTTTAAATTCTTTCTTCGCCTGAATTGTCTTAGTCTTTGTATCGGTTGTCTTCTTTGCTTTCTTATCTTTAGAGTAAATCTCCCAGCAAGGTCCTCCTGCTGAAGCAGCTTTTGTCTGGGCTACTACATCTTTTAATAGATATTTATATTGTGTACGTTCTCTGCTTCCAACATCAGCTACTGTTACCTGATCATTGTTATCAATCGCTACAAGAACAATAAAATGTCCTTTCTTTGTAAAATAACCAGGTCCCATCAGTGCTACTACCGGATGTTTCTTCTTCAAGGCACTGCGTACTTTATTAATATCTGTTCCTAGTCCATTACATGAAAGTTTATACTGCTTTGCCAATGCCGGTACCATCTCATGACTTGCACCCGCACTTGTATAATATCCATGCTTATATGCCCAAACTGTCGTATCTACTGGTGTAACCCATTTACCAGTTAATGAACTGATGCAGACAGCCATTGCTGTTGGTCCGCATCCACTGCTATGAATCTGGTAACCATTATCATTCCATGCTGCATCTGCCTGATTAAAATAAATAAATCCTTGAATAGATTCTTTCTTTCCTTTCATCTCAATGCTATGGTCATTATAGACTTTTGGAATGATCGCTTTCTTATCTTTTTTGTCTTTCTTTTTATCTTTCTTCTTGTCTTTGGTATCTTTCTTTTTCTTCTTATGTTTCTTTATTGTATTACGCTCTGTCTTCTTAGTTGTTGCTTTCTTCTTATGACTTGTATTTGTCTTATCTTTCTTTTCTGTCGTTGGCTTAGCTTCTGTTTTCTTTTCTGTCGTTGCCTCAGTTGTCGAAGCTTCTGTCGTCTGGGCAGAATTATCTTTGCTAGTGTCAGTCTGCTCATTTGTCTGTTCTCTTGCAAATGTCTTATCATTTACCTGATCTGCACTTACTACAGACGCTGAACTAAGCATCAAAACCGCATACAGAGCCAATACAGCCGCTGTTTTACGCGTTTTTCTCATTCTTATATTTCCCCCTAACTATTTAAACATACTTATTATATCACTTTAAATAACATCGTCAAGAATTAAGAACTAATTTCTCAATCGCATATGCCACTCCGTCTTCATCATTTGTCTTTGTAACAAAATCAGCAATTGCTTTTAATTCTTCTCGTCCATTTCCCATAACAACACCTGTTCCTGCTGCCTTGATCATCATGGTGTCATTTCCAGCATCTCCACATGCCATAACTTCATCCATTGTTAAGCCAAGACATTTGGCAAGATGTTTTAATCCATCCCCTTTATCACAGCCAAACTGATTAAGCTCAATATTATTATCAAGCGCACTTGATACACTAGCAATATTTTTTTCAGTCAATTCTTTTATTGCTGCTGATCTTTCTTTCATATTATCAAAAAATGCATTGATCTTCTCAATTCCTAATGGATTCTCTTTGAGATGCTTTTTAAGATCATCCACTGGCAGCCTTGTATCATTTACCAGTTTCAGTAAATGTCCTGATACATTATATTCTGAAAGGTGATCCAAATAACGTTTTTCCATATATCCCTGTCCATTTTGATAAATATCATGTGTGGAATGATATTTTTCAAGTATTCTAAATAACTCCAATGTCACATCCACGGATAAATGATTCGTATAAATAATCTTTTCTTCATACTGATCATATACTGTTGCTCCATTACAACAAACTGCATAACGAACACCTTCAATATTTCTCAAAAACTCCGGAATCGCTTTGAAAATACGTCCTGTAGCAGGTACAATATAAACTCCCTGTCTGATCGCCTCTTTTAACACTTCTTTTGTATGTTCTGATATTTGTTTATTACTGTCTAATAATGTATTATCAAGATCCATTGCAACCAGTTTTATCTTACTCATGTTATCCCTCCGCAAAAAAATAATTTTGAATATTGATCTGAAGACTCTTATATCCCTGATATTCATTGATCACAGGATAATAAGTGCATGTAATATACTTGTTTGTCCCCATTTTTTCTCTAAATTCTGTTTCATCCTCAAAAATCATACCATCAATCCGTGTTCCCTGACTACTCTTTAATGCTAATTTAATTACATTTTTATTTTTTCCAAACACATTGACACGTTCAATCTTTAATTTACGGTGTGCAAATAGGGGCTTTTTATTTTCTTTCCCGAAAGGTTCCAGTACTGACAACTGATGAATCAGATCCATTGTGATATAATCAACCGGCATATCGATGTCGATCTGCACCTTCTTTGCGAAATCTTTTTCATCCAATGTACAATTTTCATTGATCTTTTTACGAAATACTTTAAGGTCCTCCTTCTCAAGAGAACATCCC
>UMBA01030650.1_pt1 | contig 19876 bp, 10 predicted proteins | sample 1963861 | NCBI WGS metagenome assembly UMBA01 (sample SAMEA4835931, study PRJEB28245) | human gut metagenome | biome: gut microbiome; material: fecal sample | place: Denmark | collected 2008
AGGGTCCTTGGTTCAAGTCCAAGAGGAAGAGCAAAAAAGGTTCGTCAACAAGACGAACCTTTTTTTGTTTATACACCCTAGAAAAATAGAGAAAGAGAATGTTGCCTCTGCTGCACAACACTCTCTTTCCTGCTGATAAAAAAGAACCTACTCAAACCTTATCTCTGAAACACCTATTGATTTTCCTTTCTGAGGTTCTATAAGAATACGAACGGATTCCACTTCAAGACTACCGGATGGATGTACTACGTTGAACCGATCGGTACCCATCTGATAAGAGTCCGTCACATAGAGTTCAAGGGGAGTCCAACCGGCATCCGACTTATATTCCACCGACCAACCGGACGGAACAGTTATTTTGTCTTGATCATCCAGCCAATACACGGAAAGTGAATTTAGTAGGAATGGCTCTCTAAAGTCTACCTGCACCCATTGTTTACCCGATCCCTCAGACAGCCACTGTTCTGTAAGCTTGTCTGCAGAAGATTCAGACACTTTTCCATCACAAAGTGCACGCACGGAGATATTCTTCCCTCCGGCAACAGATGAAGCATTCACTCCTTTTACATTACGCAGATAAGCCATGGTCTGCTGACCGATACTGGCTGTAGAAGCCTCTTCGTTTAGCCAAACCAGCATTGTACGGTTATCTCCCCGATTACACCAAGCATAATAAGGAATCATCGTAATCTCTCGTGAAGTGATTCCTCCGACCTTCTTTTCCATTCCGGGCAAAGTGATCCTCTCCAATCCTTGCAGCACGCCGGAAGAGATGTTTGCTACCTTAGCCTGTGCTTCGTTCGTATCCCCCAGATAGAGCCGCTGAACAGGTCCCGCATTATCTACCTCTTCCGCACAATAGACCAGTGGTCCGCGAGTTACAGCAGTTTTACCTATATTTTCACTGACTTCGGGAATACAATCAACAAAACGTACGGGCATCGGTATGTTAAGTTCAACTACGTCACCGGGCTTCCAGTCACGTTTGATAACGGCAAATCCTTTCTCCATCTTGAAGTCGGTTTTCTGCCCGTTGACACTCAATTCTACTTCCGCCTGCTTGGGCTGCTTGTAGGGATAAAGTCCTCCCGGCACAAATTCGTCGGATCGTGCCCACGTAGGAATACGCATACAAACCGAGAATTTGCTTCCCTTTTCAGGTTGTACCGTCAAGCGTACTTTCCCATCAAACGGATAAGCAGAAGTTTGCTCCAGTTTCACACGGGTTCCTTCCAGAGGAATAGTTGTCTGACTGCCACCATAAAGGGTCAGGTAAACTCTGTCTTTACTGTAAGCATACATATAACCCGGCACTTGCAGAATCAAACGAGAAATATTAGGAGGACAGCAGGCGCACCCGAACCATTTGGCACGTCCGCCATTCCCATGATTAAAACGTCTCACTCCATCTGCTTCAAGAGGATTGACATAGAAGAAGCGATCACCATGCAGATTGATCCCTGCCAACGAATTGTTGAAAAGTGAAAGTTCCGCTATATCGAGAAACTTAGCATCGCCACTATCCAGATACATGCCATAATTAAAGAAGACATTTGCCACTGCCGCACAAGTTTCATTATAGGCTGTTAAGTTAGGAAGTTCGTAGGGAGCTCCAAAACCTTCCATTCCTTCTACAGCCCCGAGTCCACCTGTAATATGCATGCGGGTCGTCACCAGATTTGTCCAAATGGAATTGAGAGCCTTGGTATAATCGTTCAATCCGGTCAAGGCATCCACTTGCGCCATAGCCGTGTACAAATAAGCCGCACGGACCGCATGTCCCACAGCTTCCGTCTGCTCCTTCACCGGTGCATGTTGCTGTGCATAAGTGGGTGCCATCACTCCTTCACCCTCAGGACGATAGGTCACTCCCCTGATCTCCAGAAACTTCTTCGCCATATCGAGGTATAGCGGATCATTAGTCACCCGGTATAGTTTACAAAGTGCCAGTTCAATCTCTTCATGTCCCGGAGCCTGGTTAATAGGTTTACCCCCATTATAATTCGGATCACCTCCTTCAAAGAACACTTTATTCACATGCTTGGCACTTTTGATAGCAACGTTCAGTAGTTTATCTTTACCTGTAGCTTGATAGTAAGCTACTGCGGCTTCGTACAGATGCCCCACATTATAAAGCTCGTGACTATGAACCACCCATGAGTAAGGCTTCTCACCCATCTCACGAGGATCGGGATTACCACAAATATGTGAAATATATAAATATCCGTCGTCTTTCTGCGAAGCAGCGATCAGGTCTGCCACTCGATCCATAAACTCTTCCAACTCCTTATTTGGTTGAATCATCAATGAATAAGACACCCCTTCCATCACCTTATAAAGATCAGAGCTTATAAAACGATGAGTTTCAGGAAGAGCGGTAGAGTCTCCTGCCAAGAAAGCGGCACAACGCCGGAAACGCTCTACTGCCGGGGCACTTTGTTCGACAGAGAACGGTACTGTTACATTGATTTCCGTCTGCATCCTATTCTTCCAAAACCCATCGGTCAAAGTTACCTGATTAAAAGGAACGGGTGTTATTGTCTGCGGCTCCTCCTCCGAGCAAGCTGTCGCAAGGATAAGCAGAAATAGCCCTGTTAGTACATTTTTCATTCTAATTTGTTTTTAAAAGTTTCACTTGGGTATGTTTGTCCGTAACGGGTACCTCTATATAATAAGGATGATGTGCATTACCCGCCTCAATATTGAATGTCGTTATCATTTTGTGATCGGTCATGACAGTATATTTACCTTCAGGCATTCCCTCAGCCCGGATAGTTGTGTTATGAGGTTTATCAGAACGGTTTTCTATGCAGAAACTCAGTTCTTCCGTCCCTCTCAGAGTGATCGGGTAATCTTTCCGGAATCCGTCTTGCATCAACTCGACCGAAAAACGGACAGGAGTCATGATACGGACCTGACGACGTACTCCGTCAAAAGGAATGATACTCACTGTTCCATCTTTATCCATTCGGACATTTCCTCCATAACCGATTAATCCGAAATCAGGATCATCGAGCAGATAAACTCCTGAACCGTGAATAGCTCCGGTAAGCCCATGGTCTATCTCACCATCAAACCGCCAGGGAGCACGCCCCACTTTGATATAATTCATATAGGTACGTGAGTTCTGATAGGGTGAAAAAGCCCAGCCTACAGCACCGTCATTTTGTTCTCCCCGATACCAATAGCCAAAATCTGTCTTTTTAGTCCCGGTATTCATCAGTGCCCACGAAGCCAACAAAGAATTATATCCATAATTAATATACCTATCCGGCCGGTCCGAAAACCGGTAAGCATAATCGAGTAATGCCACTCCGCCCATTTGGGTCATATAATCCAGATTTACATATTGTCCACTCCATGCTGTACCCAGATTAGCATAACCTGGTTCAAACAACCCTCTCAACGCCAGGTTTCCATCCAACTGATTCTGCATGAAACGATCAATCATCGAAATGTCAAACGAAGTATACGAGTACCATTTTTTCCGATTCTTATCATACCAGAATTGTTCTTCGGGCTTAATGGGATTTAACTTTGCATACTCTGCCACATAATAGGAGGACTCAAAAGCTGTACGGTCAACAAACATCTCGGATCCAAAAGGCCAGGGATCTTCGTAAACCATATAAGTTACCTTCTTCTCCCATTCACGACGCAACTTGGCTGCATCTTTTAATCTACCTTTCTGTTGCAGGGCATTGATAATATCCAGCAGATATCGCTCATGAAAATTACCTTGTTTATAGGCCCAGTCCGTCCAACCATGAAAAGCCCATTGTTTACCCATCAAAATATTATAGGGTACTTCAAAATAAGCCATCGCTGTCCGATAAGCACGTTCCAGATAGCCATCAGCATCCAGATAAGATACCATTTCAGGATTATCCTCTGCTATCCGGTAGAGATTATAATAGATGGCAAAATGAGTGGTATAATCAAAAGTTCGCCACATACGCCCCTTACCGGAACCCCCGTCTTCATATCCGCCATATTTCCCGCTGCGGTTCTGATACCAGTTTTCACTGCCGTAAATGCCATATGGATAGGGATATTCCTCATCCGTGCGTTGCAGCTTGCCCCACACAAAATTTTCTTCATAATACTCCAAAGAAGCAATTTCTTCTTTATTAGGATAAATGACATTCTTCTCACTCACATAGACTGGTTTACTATTGGACGGATCATCAGATCCGCCTACCATAAACTCCTCCCGCAAATCGCCCAAGTGGTCAGGTGAAAGTAACTCGGATTTCTCCATATCCCAAAGACTATAAAGTCCATTATACCATTTGGAAGAATCACGATGTTGTTGTTTGTCCACAATGAAACGCGCCCGTTTTTTTATCAGGGTTTCCAAAGGCTCGGTCACAAAGAAATCGAGAAAGCATATCAAATCATCTCCATAATGAACCGTAATCAGGTTTTCTCCCAAATGGGAGAAACGGAACTTATAGATATATTTATCTCCTTCCTTTTGTCCAAGACTGGTTATCTGTATCTCCTCTGGATATTCTGCCACTAATTCAACAACAGGCAGTTTCGATTGCAAGGCACAATAGACCTCAAACTCAGGAGTGACTACCATACCGGGAGCAACTTTCACAACCACTCCGTGTTTATCATAAATCTTCGTTTTTACCTCTTCATGATTTCCAGTGAGTGTGAAGTTGAAACCTGTCATGTAATGCTCGTAAGGCTGTACGTTTTTTGAGGTAGACGGTAATCTCCAGCTATCATTGGTACGATCTACAGCATTCATTGAATGCAGATAGTACTTGCCATCTTGTGTAGCATATTCTATCGCAGTTCCCTTATGCATAGTCATCAGCAGAATATCACCTTGCCCTGTCAGCGGAGTCCAATAAAAGAAAGAGGCATTTCCATTCAGAGAGAAATGACGGTTCAGGTTCTGATGTGCCTGAATAGACTCATCCAAAGCGCCCACAGGCAGAGCGAACCACATATCCGTCACCTTCACCGGATGATGACTGCGATTAAAAAAATCAATCTCCCAGTCTACTTCTTCTCCTTTAATAGTAAAAGTTTGGTAAAGACGCACATCCGAAGGAAGCTGCCAGAATATCTGTATCTTATCCGGAGTATTCGACAAGACCAGAGGAGTAATATCAGCCAAAGAAACGGCATAACTCTTCCCTCTTACTTCATAAGTCAGACTCAAATCGCCCAGATATTTCCCGTGGTCTACATAATTCCGAACATTGCCCGCACCTTGAAAAACGAGCGAACTCACACCTCTCTCATCCGGACTGACTTCCATCTGTGGTATTACGGCCTGGATAGAAGAAATATTCAGATAAAAAAAGAGTAGAGATAAAATACAATACTTAAGTTTCATAGGCACTATTCTTTATATTAATAAAGTAATCTACAGTAGTTGAGTATTGCTGCCTTCCACAGGTCCTAAAAGGATTGTGCAAAACCCCTTATTAATGGATACCGCGACCGGGCAGACACTCAACTACTGATTTACATTCTACCGAAGGATACTACGGTTTTACCGAAACCTTCACACTGCTAAGTGCTCTCTTATGACTATAGTCATCCAAAGAATTACTTCTTTCCTCGCTATAATCTATTCCTTTATAATCTTTATCACCTACATTGGTAGCAACAGCAGTAATTGTAAAGTCACCGGCTCCGGTGTAAATATACTTATAAGTTTTCTGAATTCCTCCGGTAGTATATACAGAACCTAATGAAACACCGGTATTCCACGGTTCATATTCATCAGTTCCCATCTCTATAAAAGAGAGATAAACATCTCCCTGAAAACCTTTGTACTTTGTATAGTCGGCTTCATGTACCGGAAGACCGGTAGCAGGATCGAGTTCACATTCATACGATTCCAATACTCCGTCTCCGTCCAAATCATATTTATAAGGCGAATCATCAGCTGCCACAAAAGTCGAACGACCATTCACGTACATATCCACTTGACGAAGAATGATTTTTTCTCCATGATCCAAAAAAGGCTGCAAGTAAGTATCCCGGTTGTACATATCACCCAGTTTATAAAATCCTTCCGTAGGACGGCGGGATAATGGATCGTTAGTCTGGAACGCTCCATACGAACGCTCATCTTGGAACGTATAATATTTGTATCCTGCACTATATCCCTGAAAGTCTTCCAACTGTTCGGTATGTAAACCAAAATAAGCAGCTACCCATGCATCATTAGAGTATTTACGTATTGCACGATCAGCATCACACGCTACAAAGCGACTCTCGATAATTGTATTACCCGGTTGATTGGCAAGTCCTCCAAAGATATGAATATTCGGCTTCATCCGGATGCCCGAAGGAATCCGCCGATCTGTCACCGTAAACTTCAATTGATTCGTCCCTATATAGCTCATTTCCATCAGTGCCTCCGGAAAGTCTCCTTTTTTGTAGGGCACTAACTGGATATTATCAATCGCTCCGAAAAACTCAAAATCCTTTTTTACGTCTTCTATACTCTGATAGTCCTTAAAATATTTATAAAACAAGGTCTTCTCCCCATTCTTTGCATAAGAGACCCGATAACATTCTTCATAAAAGCTATCCCAATCATGTTCCATAATAGCTTTAATACGCGAACGCTCAAAGTTTTTTCCTTCATCACCCGTAAAAAGTGTCAGGTACTGAGCATCGGTATTGATCGTTACCGTCACCTCTTCGCCGACTTTCGGATTTTCGGGGGACACAGAGATACTGACAGACGGTGTTTCTACATCTGCACCAAATTTCTCACAAGAAACCAGTGAAGTAGCTGCCACAGCAAGCAGCCCTATAATCAGTTTATTTGTTTTCATATCCATTCGTTTTTAACATTAAAAATATCCCGGATTTTGTTTCATTTCTGGGAAGAACGATAACTCGGTAAACGGTATCGGCATCAGCACACGGTACACTTTCTCTTCATTAAAAAGATGCCAAAGGTATTCCCCACGCGCCGGATCACCAAACGGATCAAAGAATTGTAGAGGATCGCGATAACGGCAGATATCAGCCAGGTCAACCATTGAAACATCAGGAAAGCGTGCTACATCGAGCCATCCGCAATCATCCTCGGCTGCCAATTCGCGTAAACGTTCATACATCAACTCTTTCAGTGCATTAGCCGGACTGATATTAGTCGGAATCATCATAACCGAACCCGGTTGATAAGTATAAGGAGCATCTCCCTGAGAAACAAACATATCTTTAATAGATCCTTGATGGCAAGCACGATCACGGATAATATTCATCGTTTTCACTCCTTCCGAAACATGGCCCTGCATGATTTGTGCCTCCGCTTTCAGCAAGTAAATCTCTGCCAAACGTAAAACAGGATAGTCCACTCCACCATAATTAATATCAAAGGTTGAACTCAACTCACTCGGATTCAGGTTACGGAATTTACCTAATTGCCACCAATTACAGTTCCACAAGTTAGGCTTGTTCTGCCCATTCGTTTCATTCTTCCACCACGCCCGTTCATGACTTTCAAGAGCTACATCCATTACTTTGAGCTGTTCTTCGGTGTAATCGTTCACCTTACCCGGCTCAATATAAAACTCGGGGCCTAATTCACGTCCGGCAGGTTCAAACACCCACAACCCGATAGGAGCTCCACCACTGTTAGGACCGGTTACCCAGCCTTTCACCGAACTCCACATACGACGGGTAATATCTCCGGTTATGGTGTACTTTCCGGTACGATCATAGAGATTCTGCAAGTCATAAGGAGTCGTTCCGGGCTTCGGACTTTCGGCATTGAAACGATCTACCTGGCCATAGTCCATACACACGTCCTTGAAACTGTAATTATGTTCCCACATCGGTATATCATACAGCAACGTCAGCCACGAAGTAAGATTTCTTCCACCGGTTGCTCCGTATTTACCTTCACCGGCAAAACCCATAGGTATCTTGTTTCCTGTACCGACTCCTTCTTCTGCCAATACACTGAACATAATCTCGTTATTTCGTTTGGTAAATACAGCAGGGAAATATTCTTCCAACTTATAAGTTCCGTACACGCCGGCAATGATATCGTCACACAACTTCACTGCATCAGCATATAACGTTGTCTTATCTACATCATCAGCTGTTGTTTCATTAATCTTGTTTCCATACATTTCTGCACGGCGGATATAAGAAGCGTGGAATATTTTCATTTTTGCCAACATACCGGCTACGGCACCTTTCGTAACACGACCATAAGCAATGCCCGAACGGTTATCCAAACACTTGTCCAATGCATAGGCCATCTCGTCATAGAGGAACTTGAACATCTCCTGGCGGGTTGCTCGCGGCACATAATCCGGCTTCGGTCCGGTAGGCTCTATAATCAGAGGTACACCGCCATAATAACGATACAATGTAAAGTAAGCATAAGCCCGGAGGAAACGAACTTCTCCCATCAGCATTTCAGTAGCTGATCCGGTGATCGTAGCTTTATCCAATGCAGAATGTCCTGCATTCTCATCAATCACCTCTTTATTGGTTTCCAGCCTCTCAAGTATCAGATTTGCCTGTGCAATATACGCATAATGCTTTGACCACAAATTCAGTACGCTACCCGATGTCGAAGTCAGGTCGAACGGACCTTCATTCATCAATGAAGGCATCATAAACCGGTCACTGGTCATAATTCCATCATTGACATGCCCTGCATTAGCATACAATATAGCTACATTACGTAAAGCAGCATCATAGGAAGTATAGAAAGTTTCAGACGGAAGTTCTGTTTTCGGTAACTGGTCGAAATACCCCTCACACGACACTAAGGCGCAAGAGGTTAAAAGGGCTAATAATATTTTTTTCATGGCAGTACCTTATTAGTATTTAAAATTAAGTGAGAATATATGAGACCGGGCATACGGATAAGCCGAGATATCGACTCCCGGAAGAATACGATTATTTACAGAGCTGCCGCTACGTACCTCAGGATCATATCCCGAATAGTTCGTTAAACAGAAAACATTGTTAATCGTATATGTCAGAGCCAGGTCCTTAATTTTCCAAGCCTTTAATATATTTTTCGGCATACGGAAAGTTACAGCCAGGTTATTCATCTTCAGGAACGAACCATCTTCCACCATTTCAGAGTTGGAAGCAGCCCACATATACCCGGACCAATCAATTGCACCAGGACCTGTAAAAGTACCGGTAGGATTATTAGCAAACCAAGCATCTTTATAGTATACGGCCGACTTATTACGAATATCGCCATTGTTCATCAGATTGTATACATTACCATTGATTATATCATTTCCGTATGACCAGCTGAAGTCCATAGCCAGTTCAATGAATTTCCAGCGCAAACGGGTGTTCAAGCCACCGATAAATACCGGATTCACATCTCCTATCACGACACGGTCACTCATATCCACTTTCCCGTCTCCATTAGTATCTGCAAAAGATGGGAATCCGTATGGCATCTCTCTTTCAGTAGCATACCACCAAGGAGAATCAGCACTGCCTATACCATTATAGTCAGAATGCCAATTACTGCGAATGCCTTCCATTTGCAGACCATAGAACAGTCCGAGAGGATATCCCTTTTTTATCAGGACATTTTCCGAACCCGAAGCAGAACCCACCGGACGCCCTTCCAACATCTGTGTCTCAGCACCTAGACTCAGTACTTTGGACTGATTGGAACTAAAGTTCACTGTTGCATTCCACGTAAAGTCTTTCTTATCAATCAGCACACCGCCTACACTGATTTCAAATCCACGGTTACGTACCGAACCGATATTCCTGGTTACTTTTCCAAAACCGGAAGTACGTGGCAGATTCTGTTCAAGCAGCATATCACGAGTTGTCTTGGTATAGAGATCCAATGAAATATTCAGCCGGTTATTAAACATATCTAAATCGAGACCGCCGTTAAACTCTTCCGTTACTTCCCAACTGATTTCGGGGTTTGCCATACGGCTGGTGAACAAGGCCGGAATAGCTCCGTCACCAAAAATGGCTTGTCTCTGGCTGGAAGATAAGGTCTGTGCATAAGCATACGGAGCAATCTGATCGTTACCTACCTGACCATAGCTAAAACGTAGTTTCAAGTTATTAACGTTCTTCTCCAACCAAGATACATTCTTAAAGAATTCTTCTTCTGAAACTCTCCAACCCAATGCTCCGGACGGGAAAAATCCCCAACGATTATCAGGGCTGAATTTAGAAGAACCGTCAGCACGCATAGATGCTTTCAATAAATAGCGCCCTTTATAAGAGTAGTTAGCCATCAATACCCCCGAAAGCATTGCTATCTTCTCGTAAGATACACCGGGAGATTTCACATGATTACCACTTTTTGCATCATAAATACCTTCCCATCCCAAATCGGTATTAAACTGAGAATATTCCTGATTAAAGGTTTCATACTTGTTGGTATTAGCCTCGTATACGGCATTTACCGAGAGACTATGTACTTTGTTGAATACTTTATTAAATCCGGCCTGGACTACTCCACGCATATTTAATCCACTTTGCGTAGCGTATGTGGCCAATCCGTTGTTATCGTAGCCTCTCTGAATGGTTTTCGGGATAAATTCTTTCACTTCACCTTTGGGTATACGCACACCAATACCTCCTTTTACAAACCAGTTATCATTGATATTGTAAACCAACTCTGCCTGACCGAAGAAAGTATTATTCTTGTTAGAGTAATCAATATCTTTCAATTTTCTATAAGGGTTATCCATCTTACCTGTATAGTAAAGGTTATCATCTATCTCCTGAAAAGTCCATTCTTTAGGAACAAGCGGAGAGAAAGTCTGTATTTCGTTAAAAATATTACCTTCTGTCCAGAAAGCACCGCTACGAATATTGTGTTCATATGAAAGATTTGTGTTCAAAGTTAATTGCGGAAGCAATTTAATGCTATTATTCGTTTGGAAATAGAATCGTTTAAATCCGGTATTGATGGCAATACCGTCTTCATTCATCAACGAAAAGATTGTAGAGTTCTGTATGCGGTCTGTTCCCCCTCTGTAAGAAACTTCATAATTCTGTTTAGTACCATTCTGCAAACAAAGATCGGGATAGAATTGGAAACGGGAAGGATTGGTATTCCATATCTGATCTTTATATTCCTGATAGAAATCAGCATTTTGCCAGCGTCCGCTCATAATCATATCACGCATATACGCACGCATATAATCTTCCGCACCCAGCATTGGAATAGAATTTGCCAGTTTACTGATACCGTAAGTAGCCTTCACAGAGATTTCACTCATACCGGCCGATCCTTTCTTCGTAGTAATCAACACAACGCCATTAGCCCCCTGTGCCCCATAAATGGCAGTAGATGATACGTCTTTCAGGATAGAGATACTCTCGATTGCATCAGGAGAGATAGTAGCCAAAGGACTTTCCAGAGGATCGTCCGAAATAGGGAGAGGAAAACCATCTATGACATACAGAGGTGAACTACCTGCCGTAATAGAACTGGCTCCACGAATCTTAATCGTAATTCCACCACCCGGCGCACCATCATTGTTCATTACCTGCACACCGGATATTTTTCCTTTCAAAGCCTGCTCCAGACTTAACGGGTTGGTTTGCATGAACTGATCGGAACTCAAACTGGATACAGATCCGGTCAAGTCCACTTTACGCTGAGTCTGATAACCGGTCACTACCACCTCGTCAATCAATACTCCCGCATCCATCAGTACATCTATCCGATTTTGGCTACCTACAGTTTTTTCAACCGTATTCATACCAATCATTGAGAAAACAAGTACTTGTCCCGGAGATACATTTTTAATTGTATACTCCCCATTCTCATTAGTAATCACCCCATTGTGTGTTCCTTTCACTTGTACAGTGGCACCAATAACAGTTTCATTACTGCCTTTCTCTCTCACCGTACCCGAAATGCTCTTTGTGTTTTGAGCAAATCCACCTGCAGACACCAGCACAAACATGCATATTAAGAAGACGGCTTTTATCCTGCCTTCCGTATCTGCTCTAAGGTTGTTCAGATCTTTTAGATTCATAATATTAGTAATTTAGTCATTAAAAAGGATTCATACATTTTTAGTTTGTTTGTTAAGTCCCGAAGTCGGATCAGGACGAGTCCATTTTGTGTGGTTCCATACTGAGTTGTTGTTTCATGCATATTTTACTGTTTGTTGTTTCAGCAAAAGTAAGCGAAAAGAGAACCGAACCGTAAAACAATAGATTATTCACTGATACGCATATTCATATTTACATTAAATATTTCTATAGTGAATATAAATATCAGTTTGTGACCATAAGTATCTTTTTGATTCGTTTTTATTTCAGACTTTTGTGTTGTACGTAATTAAGAGACGAATGAAGAAGAGCACTTTTACCCTGATTTTATTTTTTTCTTCTGTTATCCTATATGCACAACAGAATGAACTTATGTTCCACTCCCTGGGTAGTCAACATGGACTTACCTATAGTGCCGTACGGGATATTCTGCAGGATTCAAAAGGATATATTTGGATTGCAACCCTCAAAGGACTGAACAGGTATGATGGATACAACATCAAACAATATTATAAGTCAGATGACGGACTCTCTTCAAACTGCATCGAGAAACTGCTACTCCTCGGTCAGGATACTCTATTGATGGGTACCAATGAAGGACTGTGCTTGTATGATATGATGAGAGAGAAGTTCACCACTATTGTTCCGCAAACCAAGGCCCCACTATATGTATTGGACATGGCCTACGACGGACGTTCAGTTTTCATTGCATCCGATTCCGGACTATACGTATATAACAAGACGGAGCAAAGTATGCCACTACTCCATAAAGGATTGATTGTAAAAGTAACGCTGGATATAAATGGAAATGTATGGACAGTGAGTCCAAATACAATTTATTGTTTCCGTCCAAACGGACAAATGACCAGAAAAATCACAGCCACTGAAGTTTCTCCTGATTATCCTGTCGAGTTTACTTCTATTTATAAAGATTCTCAGGGGACTCTATGGCTGGGAACGACCGAAAACGGACTGTACCGATACAACAAGAACTATAATCAATTCGTATCCGTGGAGTTCGCTTCACAAGACAGAAAGGATATGCGTTATATTCGCTGCATCCAAGAAGATATGCGTGGAAATTTATGGATCGGAACCGAAAACGGACTTTTCATCTATGACTATACAGATAACAGCTACATACAATATCGGCAGCATGCAAAAGATGTCCAATCCGGACTGACCGATAATGCGATCTATACTATTTATAAAAGCCGGAGTGACATTATGTGGATCGGCACTTTCTTCGGAGGGGTCAGTTACACCAGCCTGACCGAAAACAATTTCCACTACCTGATAGCAGATAATGGGAAACAATACCTGAAAGGAAAAGCAATCAGCAACATCATTAAAGATAAAAACGGAGCTTTGTGGTTTGCATCCGAAGATCATGGAATTTCTATTCTTTACCCGGATGGTCACATCAGGTATTTAAACAAATCGACACACCCGTCATTAAACGGAGATAATGTCCATGCATTAGCCGAAGATCACTCCGGTAATATCTGGATTGGCAACTTTATCGATGGGTTGCAAAAAGTCGATTTAGCAAAAGGCTATATTCGTTCATATAAAAACATAGCAGGGGGACACGCGGGACTATCCAATAATTCAATCTATAAACTTTATGTTCATAATCCTGATACTATGTTTATAGGAACCAGCCAAGGTGTCAATATCTATCATTTCCGGACCGATTCATTCACTCCCTTCCTTCCGGATGTATTCCGGCTTATACGTATTGACGACATCACACGTGATCTCAAAGGAAATATCTGGTTTTCCACACATTTCAACGGTATTTTTCGGTATCATATTCCGACCCATAGTATCCATCGATATCAAAAAGGAGTGACAGGCTGTAAAACAATGACCAGCGATAATATTTATTGTAGTTTTGTTGACTCCAAAGGAGAGGTCTGGTTCGGTACCAGCAACGGAGGATTGATGAAATACAATGCACGTGCAGACAGTATACAGGCATTCGGAAAGGAGAATGAACTCCGGCAAAGAGATATTTATTCCATACAGGAAGATAGCTTTGGCTATTTATGGATGAGTACGGATAACGGTATCTTCTCTTTCAATCCGGAAAGTCGTAGTTTTGCCCATTATAAAGTATCCGATAATCTGGTTTCCAACCAGTTCAATGCCTGTCCGGGCTATAAAGATCCTGACGGTACCCTTTTCTTTGGCAGTATCAATGGGGTATGCTTCTTCCGACCGGAAGGACTGAACCATAACAGTCCTACAAACGATATTCATCTGACTTTTTCGGATTTCAGGATTTTCAATAAACACGTACAACCATCACCGGACGGCATTCTACAGAATAATATCGACAGCACATCTGCCATTCGCTTACCTCACGGCATGAATACCCTGACTTTTGATTTTCTGGTGATCAACTATAATGAAAATTGCCAATCACAACTTTCCTGTGAATACTATCTGGAAGGTATGGAGACCGAATGGAATGCAACACAACAAATCCCACAATCAGTCACATATACCAACCTTGATCCGGGCACCTACCAATTTCACGTACGGGTCATAGGAAAAAACGGAGTTGTATTCGACCGTCGGAAAATAACCATTAACATTCGTCCTCACTTTTTGCTGAGTGGTTTCATGATCACTATTTATTCTCTTATCGGACTTCTTATCAGTTTTATAATTGTCCGCTTCTACCAAGTGCGTATGCGAGACAAAATGGATATCCGCATCGAAAGAATGGAAAAAAACAACCTGCGCGAACTGAATAAACACAAGCTGAATTTTTTCACTTATATCACCCATGAGTTTAAGACTCCTTTATCTATCCTTATGGCTGTATTCGAAGATATATCAATCGGACGAAACAATACAATTACCGGTGAAGAAATGAAAATCATCAATCGGAATATCCAACGGCTTCAATTCCTGATCAATCAACTTTTGGAATTTCGTTCTGTAGAAACCGACCATGCACGCATCGAATATGTTAAAGGAGATATTATGACTTATGGACGCAGCATCTTCGAACTGTTTATTCCCGTCTTCAGACAAAAGCAGATTGTTTTTCAATATGCAACTTCAGCCGACTCTTATTATACGGTATTCGATAGAGACAAGATAGAGAAAATCATCAGTAATCTGCTCAGCAATGCTTTCAAACATTCTGATCCTCAAAGTGAAATAAACTTCAGGATTGATGTAGACAAAGCTTCCGGACAATTGATTCTCTCCTGTCATAACAGCAGTTCATATATTCATCCGGAACAGCGGGAAGCTGTCATGCAGCCTTTTCACAAAACCGATTCATCCGATCAAAAGTATTCCAATACGGGTATTGGACTGGCTTTGGTGAATGGTCTAGTTCAGCTGCTTTCAGGAACAGTTGAGATAGAAAGTCATCAAAACAGCGGTACGACCTTTAAAGTAAAATTACCTTTGGTCGAAGACTCTAAGGATATGATTGCACCGGACGAAACTTTGGATATCGTTAACTCACCCGACGTAGTGGCAGATACTGTATACCTGCTCAATAACTCCGGACTAAAAGAGGATATGAATGCTGCAAATGCCGAGAAAAAGATGACTGTACTTTTGGTGGAAGATAATCCGGATATCAATAACATTTTAAAAAGTAAGCTACTCCGTTTATATAAGGTGAAAACGGCTTATAACGGACAGGAAGCTGTAGAGTTGCTAAAAACACATATCATCGACATTATCATCAGTGACATTATGATGCCTTATATGGACGGATATGAATTGAGTAAATATATTAAAACTTCTCGTGAATACTCCCACATCCCGGTCATTCTCATCACTTCACAGCCTTCGAAAGAAAACGAATTGCAAGGTTTATCTGCAGGAGCCGACGCCTATATCGAAAAACCATTCACTTTCGATGAATTGAATCTTAGAATTACCAACTTGCTTAAAGCCAAAAATAATATCCGCGAACATTATCACGACATGAAAATATTCCAACTCAATGAAGAACTCAACAACAAAGACGAGGAATTTATCAAATCATTGACACAATTCGTCATCGAACACATTGAGGACCCGGAATTGAGTGTCGACCAACTGACCACTCACATGAATATCAGTCGAACTCAACTATACAATAAACTGAAAAAACTATTAAACCTGAGTGCAACCGAGTTTATCAATAAAATCAAGATCGATGTTGCTAAAGTAAAGATTATAAAGACTAATCTGACTATTGCTGAAATCTCATGGCAACTCGGATTCAATAATCCCAGCTATTTCAGTAAGACATTCAAGCGTTTTTGTGGAGTGACACCTAATGAATTTAAAAACGGTAAAAGCCAATAGACAGACCGTTTTGCCATTTTATTCGGTCCATTACGCCTTAACAGTGATCTGAGACATCCATTATTTGTAAATGTCGAATAATCGTCTTTACTCCCATAAACATTACCTATAAAGGTAATTTGAGCTATTAATATTCTTAATATTATATGAATATATGCTCAACAACATACATACCAGTTCGTACCTGTTTAAAATATTATGTATATATTTGCCATTGTTAATCCAAACACAATGAAAACAGGAACAATATTCAGTGTCGAGGAATTTGCCATCCATGACGGACCGGGAATCCGAACAACGATATTTCTCAAGGGATGTCCTCTACGCTGTGCATGGTGCCATAATCCCGAAGGTATATCGCCACAGCCACAATACATGATTAAAAAAGGAGTCAAAAGTATTTGTGGATATCAGATAGCTGTGGAAGAATTGGTTACCATGATCGAAAAGAACCGGTCCATTTATACGCTCAACCGGGGAGGAGTTACACTAACCGGCGGAGAACCCTTATTTCAACCGGATTTTGTTATCGAACTGCTCCGACAACTTCCGGACATACATACGGCTATCGAAACAAGCGGATACGCAAACACTCACATTTTCAATGAGGTTACTTCTTTAGCTGATCTTATTTTATTCGACATCAAACATACGGACCCGGAAATGCACCGGAAATATACAGGAGTGGATAATGCGATTATACTGGAAAATCTTGCTTTACTCTGTAATTCCGGACGAGATTTTATCATTCGGATACCTTTAATCCCGGGTGTTAATGATACCCGGGAAAACATGAGTGCCATTCTTGAAAAAATCAAAGATGCCAGGAACCTGATACGTGTCGAAATCCTTAGATATCACCGTACAGCAGGTGCCAAATACGCAATGATCGGAGAAACGTATCATCCTCCGTTCGATACCGGAAAGGCGCCACAAATCTATAATGTATTTGAAGAAAATAATATCAAAAATCTAATTGTATGAACGAAAGAATTAACTATCTAAAAACGTATATTTTAGATAAACGACACCATTCACAAAGGAGAACACCGTCAAGTATCGGGCTGGACAAATTGAACACAATTTATGCCCAACAAGGTTTATCTCCTGTAGAACGTGCTACAGCCTGTTTTGCTGCTTTGATGAACGCTGAACTCCCGGTTATACTTCCGGGTGAAAAGATCGTTTTTACCCGTACCCTTACGCAAGTACCGGATATATATACCCCTGAAGAATGGAACGAAATAAAAAACAAATATTACATCCACGAAAAAGGTACCTTATATCTGGATAAAGGCTGTCAGGCGGCTGGATGCAGTAGAGATTTTCTATTCATTTGATGATAAAACTTACACGCTGATGCGTAATGCCTGGTTGCAGGATCATATTCCTGTGAAAGTTGGACTGATGGCGGCTTGTCCCGATGGTAGTGGATTCAATGCTAAGTTTGAATACTTCCAGGTGAAGCATCTGCCGGACCAGCGCAGAGTGGAATGGCTGAAGAAGAATGCAGAATAAATAAGCAGAATGGAAGATAGACGGTTCGGAAAGTCATATCTTCCATTTTTTTGTGGTTGGGCTATATCAAGCAGATTGTCTGTTATCGCATTTATTTATAAATCAAACGACTTATAAACAGATAGCCTCCGAATATTTGCAGAGCCATGCCCGGCAGACCGATACGGAAATCCTGTACGGCACTGAAAAAATCGTTGACAAGGATCCATTCGCCTAAAGTGCCGACCACCTGATAGGATGACACGACCAGGAGGAGGATAGGGATGGAAATGCGTTTGTAGCGGTGGGCTGCATAACCGGCAGCTATCGCTAGAAGTGTCGATTTTAAGAGTATGGCGGGTAAGATCACCGGTTGGGGCATGCCGAACAATAATGAGTTTAAAACAGGCGATAGAAGTGCTGTCAGTAACCCTACTTTCCATCCGTATTTATAAGCTCCGATCAGAGTAAAAAAATAGATGGGTAACCAAGTGATACCACCTTGCGGAATGAGATGGAAAAGTTGGGGGAGTGCCATATTGCCCACTACGAATAGCAGTGTTGCCAGATACGTTTTCGTATCATTGTAATTCAATGAATAAAGCTTGATAGATGTTGTTTCCATAATTATGATGTAATAATTAAAAGTTAATATTAATTCCTCCCATACATGTAGCCTTCGGCATGGGGTAACCTGCGTTTATTTCATAACGTTGTGCCAGCAGGTTCTCCCCTTTTACAAACAGGTCGGCAATAGAGCAAATGCGATAACTGCCGCGAAGATTCCACAGGAGGAAGTTTTCTTTCTTTTCCTGAGGATCGACTGCCGTATAGAGTCCTGTCACATATTGTATTCCGGTGGAGAAACTCCATTTCTTCTGTGTGAAATCGATGCCTGTATATAGTTTATGTTCGGGTGCGGCTATCAGGGGATGCTCCATATGAAGCCAACTGTAGTTAGCTGTCAGTCTCCACATGGGGTGAATGTGATATGCTATGTCGGCTTCTGCTCCCCAATTCTCGACTTTGCCTGTGTTTACGTTCAGTGGGCGTCCGTCTGTGCGAATGGTCTGAATCATATTGTCCCCGTTGATGTAAAAAAGGTTGACTCCGTAATAAAAAGTACCTTTGAGTAAGCGTTGTGAATAAGATAGTTCGTAATTCCACAGCCGTTCCGGCAACAAGTCGGGATTGGCCGGTCGGAACATATACAGTTCACGAATCGTTGGGTTACGGAATCCTTTACTGGCCATTGCTTTCAGGCTTGCGTCTTGTGGCAATTGTACCGACAAACCGACTTGTGGTATCCATTCCGTTCCGGTGACGGTGTGGTGATCTATACGGAGCCCTGCATCCATTGTCAGGTAACTGCCGATTGCCTGGCGGAAATCGAGATATCCGGCAATCTCATTTTCCGATTTATCCGAGATGCCTTCTTTATGTTTGTCCGCAATGAAACGGTTCCAGGCTTCACCGCCGAATTGCATATAATCTATTCCTGCAGTCAGTCGGTTGCCGGAAAATAAAGAGGCACTCTGATACCAGGAGATTCCCATCATCCGGTCCTTGGAATTGAAGCGGTAGTCTAGCGGTTCTTCTCCCGTACCATATCCGTCATTAATGTGATGTTTGCCCCAATTATAGAAAAACTTGAGTGCCCCCGATGTACGTTCGTATCTGTTTTCCAGAGCAAAAGAAGTCATGCCGCGTGTAATGCGCGAGTCATTATCAAAAACCGGTGTACTGACAGTTCCCGGATTGGAAGCATTGAAATGTGTCAGGTTCAGATCGGCCGATACGTTCCAGCTGTGATCCAGTTCATAACCCAACCTCGTATATCCCCCATATTGCTCAAATTCCATATCGGGACGATGACCGTTTGTCCGGTTATAAGATCCGGTGATAATGCTGTTGAAACGTCCTTTTTTTACTTGGTTGGTAGCTTCGGTCATCCATGTGTCATACGAACCATATCCCAGTCGGACTCCGGTTCTCACTCCGTCTTCCCGTTGCCGGCGGGTTACGATGTTGA
>UMBA01016442.1_pt1 | contig 19246 bp, 20 predicted proteins | sample 1963861 | NCBI WGS metagenome assembly UMBA01 (sample SAMEA4835931, study PRJEB28245) | human gut metagenome | biome: gut microbiome; material: fecal sample | place: Denmark | collected 2008
GCATTTAATTCAGCCATTTTGATCATAACATCAACAGTCTGATAAACTATAGCTATCGTTCAAAGATCGTCTACAATTCAACTCTTTTATTTTTTAGTTGCACATAGATCATAACTAAACGTAACAAATTTTACGTACTTTTTACGTAAATACAGAAATGGGAAGAACTAAATCAGTTCCTCCCTTTTTGTTTTCTCAAAACATTTTACGTCATTATTATATCACGTTTTAATATACAGTTACTCTTCTTTAGTAGCCTGTTTATCATAGATTTTAGCAAAAAAGGATACAAAGTGGCGACACTGTATCCTTGGGTACAAGATATTATGACGGAATATCTTTGATTGCTATTATAACGCAAAAAAGCCACTCCAGGAATAATTCCCAGAGTGGCTCTTTTAAATTATAGATTTAGAGGGGTTGATTTTTTCGCCTCCTTTATTTGATTATTTTTGTGAATTTTGCTGGCACCCACTGTGTCTCAGTGCCAATTCTATAGCATTTCATTCCTTTGATAATTTTAACACCCCACACCTCCCATCGTGTGTTAGTTGCAATATATTTTTGATAATGCCCTTCAGAATCTAGCAATCTTACTTTGTAATTTGGATTACCGTATAAAATAGGCACATAACAAATGCTTGGTGTTTTTGGCTTAGCAACCACCTTTTTAGCTGGCGCTTTAACAGCATCAGTAATCAGCTCTTTTAAAGTGATATTGCCATCGACACCTAATCCACACCAGTTATCAGTGAATTGCCACATTGCCACGCCATTCATAGACGGGAAGTAATTGAAATCTGGTTTATCAATCCGCCCCATCGTTGCATATGAAGCAACCCACAAGCAAGTGCCGTACTTTTTTATGATTTTAGCGGTATCGACATATTGTCTAAAGATTGACGCACTAGAGTATAAGCCCACCTTGTACCCAGCATTATGGCACACTTTCATGAAAGCCAAAATCGCCTTTGTGTTGGAGTAGGCGGAGTTGATAACTACATTTCCATCGCCCGTCTCCCAATCAAGCCATAAGTAGCGTTTCTTGCTGATATTAAGTTTCTTAGCACGGGATACAAAGAACTTTGCTTCCATTTTAGCACGCCCAACATTGTTGCCAAACGTGGCAAAGTGATAAGCGTGAAGATACATATGATTATCGTGAGCAGACTTGACTTGGGCGCCTGCTTTCGGGTTTATATAGCCTAGTCCTTCAGTTACCTTAACAATCGCTTGCCGTGCCCCAGCACGCTTATATGCGCTCATATCAGTTGAATTGTAAACAGCAACATCAACAGCAAAGTCTCTAGTTGCCATTCACAGTCACGTCCTTAGCTGGTGCTTCTGGTTGCACAATGTCCTTTTCAGGAACGTTTTGCGCAATTTCAGGTTCAGTTGGCTTAACATCTTGATTTGCAATATTCATTGCATTAACAGCTTTTTCGATAGCACCATTTACTTCACTAGACGTTACGCCTTTAATTCCAAACCAAGACAATGCTTGCTTAATGATTTCACTAGCAAACTCACGCTTTTCTTGACCACTGCCACCAATATATTCCGCTTCGTGTACCGCATTGGTAGCTAATTTACCTAGCACATCTAGGGCTTGCCCAGCACGTGTAGCACGATTAATCTTAGCCTTATCCTTAGCGTACACGCCTGCAATAATAGCAAGTAAGTAGCTTGCTACCGTAATACCTAAGTAAATCCAATCTTTAACCGTCATTGTGATTTTCCTTTCCATCAAAAAAAGCACCTTTTTCAGATGCTTTTAGTTTCACTATTTCGATTTCTTTTTCGTTGAGCTGGTCTTTCAGTTCTTCGACTTCTTCCTGTTTTTGCTGGTACAGCTTTTCGTAATGGTTACGATCTTCTTTTATCTGACCGTATAACCATTTAATACCAGCTCCGACAGCTGTAAGTATACCTATAACATAAGGTAGTGCCTTTAAAAATTCCATTTAGCACCACCTTTTTTTAGTAATTACGTTTCTTACTTTTTCCAATAATGGAAAAATCAAAGAGCAGTACGATTACTTCCAAAAATCCTGCAGTAAACATGTGCGGGCCTCCTGATACATACCCGTGACAAAACTCTGCAGTTGCTTCAAGTGCCAGTAATCCTGCCGTAATGACTAACAGGTTGCGATTGACTGCGATTTTATTGTGGTTGTCTAGTGCCCACTTGATAATCAAAATTCCGACAACTAGAAAGATGCCACCAATCAAGTCATCATTGAGGAAAGCTGTCGCAAACGGTGGCCAAAAAAAGTAATAGTCATTGCAAATGAGAATTAAGCCTATACCAACTAAGGCAAGACCCAAAATAATATGTTGTGGGTGCGATAAAGGAAAAATGCTTTTTAGCTTTTGCATGATTTACGCTCCTTATTAGCCGCCATCTTTCGATTACTGTTTATTTCATAAGCGACTATTATCTCTTTTAGGCTATATATGCTTCGCCTGTAATATCTTGATATTGCTTTGGCGTAATTCCACCTTGTTTGACAAAACTTGCTACATAAGCCTTATCTGCACCAGACCAGCCCCAATCGTATTGTTCCTTAACCATAGTAAATAATAAATCTAACATTACTTGTCACCATCCTTTTCTTTTGTGTTAAGAAGAGTATCAAGCTTACCCTCCATCATAGTTAACTTGTTAGTAATTAAAATCATGCTTTGAGTAAGTTGCATACTCATCTTTTGAGATTGATCTGCGGACTTTTCATGACTTGCACTATCTTCTTGTAAATCACTAACTTTTTTAATTAAATCAGTGAGCTGTTGACCTTGACTTTTTGCGTCAGTTGCTACCCATGTATCACTGTCATAGTCAAACACTTGATTAGTGTACTCAGAGTTAGGAGCAACAGTTGTGTATGGCCATTCGGGTTTATCTAATTTAAAAGGAAGCTCGATTGGTCCAGCACAATCAATTTGATGACTGCCAACAACTCCAGAGATCCAAACTAAAGTGGTTGGGACTACGTCAGCAAGCTTTTTAGGTTGTTCTGGCTTTACTGGCATAGCAGGGTCAGTAGGTTTAGTTTCTGCTGGCTTATCTTGTGAGGTAGGTTTGTCTGTATCAGATTGATTTTGATCTTTAGGTGCGGCATCTGCAGTCTTATCAGTTGGTGTTACTGGAGTATCAACTGTAGGTTTATTTTCAGTTGTGGTTGGTGCTGATTGTTCGACTTTTTTTCCTTCTTCAGTTTTGGCCAAACTTTTTTGTTCAGCATTTTCTTGGTTTGCTTCATTTCTTGGAGTGGCCACATTTTTTTGTTCGGTTTCTGTTTCAGCTGATTGGGCATCAGCTTTTTCTACTGGTGTTTGTGTTTCTTCGTTCATAATTTTCCTTTCTATGTTTTTCTAAGAAAAAGGCAAACCCTTGATATATAAAGGTTTGCTTGATTTTGCGATTTACTTAGAAAATAAAAATATTTAGTTGATAGGCCCTATTATGCTTCAATTAAGCTACAGTATTTTTTACATAAATTGCTTTTGCCTCAACAAATGGGTGAGGGAAATATTGGTCACCGGTTTCGACATCCATATTATTGGGATTATAAAGATTAATATTTGTACTTGGATTAGTTGAATCATCAAGATAGGTTGGTAAAAGTTTACCTGTTGTTTTTGGAGATAACCAAAAAGCAAAGGTATATCCTTCCACGCTAGGTGCATTAATCGAATATATTGCTGTGCCGTTTTTCATGTTAGCTGTCACTCTTTCGCTATGTAATAATCCATGAACCGCAAACATATCTCCAATTTTGCCTAAAGTAGTACGCTTTACACCATTTTCTTGGTTTGCTACTAAAATACTGTCAGTAGTTGCTGGATTGTCATTTTCTGAAATATCCATAAATTTAATATCTGCCATAATTTTGTTCTCCTTTTTCGTAAATAAAAAACAGGCTATTTACCTGCTACTTTTATGTTTTGTAAATTTTTTAATTGAGCTTCCAAACGACTAATTCTATCTTCATCGCCAAAGTAAGTATCTTTAAGCCACGCTACGCGTTCAAGATACCAACGTCCAATTCTATCAACCGTATTGACCGTAGTATCTGGCATATGTGGCCAGAGTTTAAATTCGTGAAGCAACACAAGTTTAGGAACAGCACGACTATAGTTAATAAACTCGATATCAACTTTAGAAGTTGACATTACATCATCAATTAAATCTTTAGTTCGACTTAACAATTCAACCTTGTGAAACTTCCAAAATTGATAAAACAGGCGATTATTAGAAGCAATATTTTCAAAAGTGGTTTCTTCATGCCAAAAATCATTGCCACCTAATGACTTAGCTGGTAAATAGTTTACTGATTGTGGACTTTTACCAAAGCTTTCGTCCATATCGTAAGAAGCAAAATACCATTTCTTTCCGTCAAAAGTCTGTAAAAGATAGTTTCTGTAAACTCCGTCAACATTCCCAGTCAAAACAGAGTAGATATAGTAGTCGTATACACTGTCAAAATCGACTAAAGGGCTTACTGCCTTGTCAAAGTCTTCTGCTGTACTATAGGTAGCCATTACCGCATCAATTAATTTGTTAATCGAATCTTGTGCCCACTTAGTATCGTTAGTACCACAAAATTGAAGCTCCATCTGATCGTTAAAATTAGTTTCTTGTTGAAAAGCTCCTTGTGGTGCCCAAATCGCATCGGCAATCGCATAACCTGCTTTGCTCGGCATTTTAGCCATCCAATCATCTTTAGGAATATTAAAGCTGTATAGCCCCCAATACTGATCGTTGATATAAACAGCAATTGGAAAGCCATCAACTGCACCATAGTTGCCACCGATTGAAAGCTGTGGATCAGTTTCGGCAATAATGTGGTTTCCACTATTATCAGTCAAATAGTTTCCTGCATTATCTTGCAAAGCATCACTAACTTGATAATGAGTAGCTCGAATTTTACCCCAAAGCTTAGCATTTACTACGTTAAGCGATTGAGAAGCATCTAAGTAATTAGCTTTAATCACATACTTATGCTGTTTTCCAAAGCCAGAAAATGCTTCAAAATCTTGGTCAAAATTAAGAGTGTAATTTTTCTTAGGTAAGCCAACACTTGAAGCCCCTTGAACTTTAAACTTGTTAACCGTTCCTTGAACATGAAAATAAGGGAACTTATAAGTTACTTCGTTCTTTAAAGTCTTAGATTTATCTTTTAAAGATAAAATATTACTACCCCAGAGATAGAGCGCAGGAATGCCATATTTTTCAGGCTTAAACTCGGTAACACTACTGATTGCATCGCCAACCGCTTTAGCATCTGCTGGCAAGTCGGATTGTGTCAAAGTTTTATCAACTATTACAAGCCACTTTTGTGCTATCAGTTCATTACCATTTTGATCAGTAATTCGATTCCCACTTTGATCTGTGACATGAACATAGGTTAATGCTCCAGCACCTTCAACACTTTGAATATCAGTTGTGTTTTCCTTGATTTGAGCAGTATTTTGATTAATCAAGCTATAGTTGGTTGCAATATTTTCTTCATCAACTTTTTGTTGTTGCTTAATTGGATCAATTAGTTCATTGCCGATTCCAATTGCTTGATATTCACCGCAATCAGTCCATTGACCAGAAAGCCATAACCATTTGTGCCCTGTATCTGCCGCAATAAAAATTCCATCTGCGCCATTCGGATAACGTTGCTGTAGAGTTGTAGCATTTTCAACCGCAACTGGCGCAGTTTTTATATTAGCAAGTCTTTCATCAATAGCATTACTGATATTCTTTAAATCTTCTTGGTGTTGAGGAATTGTAACAATATCATGAATAGCGATTTGTTGTTCTACACCTGCTAGATGATCATTAATATTAGTTAATTCTGCCCGATTAGCTTTAACTTCAGCGTCTAGCGCATTCATCGCATCACGTGAATTAGCGACTTGAGAAGTATATGTATTTCTCGCATCACTAATAACCTGTTGCAATTGATGCTGAAAAGTTGCGTTATTGCTATTCAGTTGAGATTCATAGTCAATATTGTGCTGGCGCAAAGTTTCTTTGAAATTTTGGAGCGCTTTTTCAAGCTCACTTACATACACATCACAAGCATGACCCATTTGAGCAATACCAGGCAAAACCTTAAACCAGATGGTTACGCCTGAAATTTGCGGATTCTTTGAGCCATCACGATCATCTTTTACACCAATGAAGCCCTTGAAAATGCCCTCTTTAGGGAACATCTGACTAGGGAAATAGAACGTTGCCTTGCCTGCTTCTTCACAGTCATCTGGTGAGCCATCGTAGCGCACAGGCACAGCATCAGGGTCCATGTCGATCTCACCATTTTTGCCAAATGAATATTGACCAACCAGCCCTTCAATGTAGGGCTTCATTCCAACAACGTTCATCAGCTGACCTTGATAGTACCAAGTAACCTGCAAACCAAAATTGTTATCGCCAACGCGTCCCTTGAAGTATGGAGTTAAGTCCCAGATGTGTGAGCCTTCTTTGGCAATGTCCACAGCAATGCGATACTTATGACCGCTATTGTTATGATTGATTCTTGTTGTATCCATTAAATATCCTTTCTAATTAATCTTGTCTGGAATAACAGCATCGTTGTCTGATTCGATCACCACAGCAGAGCTGTCATTTGTGGACGGATCAGGCACGATGTCATCATTGATCTCACTAACTTTAGTTGAATGATCAACGTCGGGCTTATCGTCCGTATCATTGATGTATTCAGCATTAAAAATAGCGGCTTCTAGTCTTTGAAGTCGCTGGTCTGTCTTTAATTCATACTGAGTTAACTCATTTCGTAAGTTGACGTTTTCTTGAATTCGTTTATCATTTTCACTTTCAAGCGTGGTAACCCTGCTAGTCACTGCAGAAAGCTGATTCGATAAATCAGTAAACATCCTTTGCCAATTAGAGATCTGTCGATATATGTTGTCAAAAGCGATATTACCGTTATCCCAATTACGATTAAGGTGTTCCCGATAATTAGCATCTTGGGAAGCATTGCTTTCATTTTCAAAAACCGCCATTTAATCACCTCATTCCTTCTTGCTAGCACTAAGAGATGCTTTAAGGGCATCAATTTCCGCTTGCTGCTTCTTCAACTTTCTCTTATTACTGTTGATCCGCTTAAGGTTAATAACGTGCCAGTTACCTACGTTGTTACGCATACTGTCGTTGTCGTTAACCAGATCCAAAATGCCAGCATTACTTACTGACAAATCATAGATATCATCATTGAGATCAGCATAAGAATCACGCAACTCTTGAAATTCTAGTTGCTGACGTATTTGATAAAGCACCGGATCAGTTCTGAAATTACCAAAGGTAATCTTGTCAGCGACAGAATCATCTTCTGGATGTCGTTCAATAGCGGTAATCCTAGCTTTTTGAGCCTTATCTCTATTCAACTGCATCAGCAAACCTTGATTTCCAAGTTCAACCTCGCCATGAATTTTTGAAAAAGCTTTGAAGTTACTACCAGTTACTGTGTAACTGACAAGCGGTGTATCATGCACCAGACTTTTTGCTTTTGCCTTCAGTTCATCCATTGTGAAGTTAGACTTGTAATAAACGGTTTTCGCATCGATTACCGGATATCCTTCCTGTTCTACCAACGGTGAGATATAGGTAAAGTGATTTTTATACTGAATACCATGCGTTGTCTTAGTATCTTTTTTAACCGTTGAGGTAGGAACATTCTTACCATCAATGGTTACACTTAGCACCTTCTTTTCGTATTTTCTCTTATACCGGCTTCGAGTTGTTAACTCTTTACGTTCCTTCTTGTATCCTGGTTTCTTGGTTTTACTTGACTTCTTTTTAAAAGAATTCGTTTCCTTAGCAGCATGACTTACCGAAGACTTTCTGGTTTTCTTCGGATTGGAATAAACCGTGATCTTGGTAGTAATGTTGCTATAATTCTCTTCCTTGTCGATCTTTTGACAATTAACCTTGTCAACAAAGTAGAATGAATCCTTCTTACCAATCTTTTTGTCAATAATGCACGTCAGGTTATCCCATTTGTACTCAAAGCCAAAATCAGTGGCTAACTTTTTTAGTAAAACGTCAGCATAGCCTTTACCAAAACCATCTGGATAGGAATACATCTTCTTTTTGAGACTATCATCACATTTAACCTTGATACCTGTATCTTTAAAGAGAAAATCTAAACAGACAGATAATGAGATTTTGTCATCAACTTTCTTAGTGATAACCGTCTTTTTATCTTTTTTAACGACTGATTTATCCCTCATAACAGTTTTTCCGGTTTTGGTTGTATGAGGAACTTTCTCAGTTACTCTGTATTTAATAATTTCCGTTTTAGGTATCTTTTTGGTCTTACCGTGAAGCAACTTGCCAATGTATTTCCAATGCAGCTTCTTAGCTATCTGAATGCCGGTAACCGTGATTGCAGGAGGATCAGTTGAATCATCAATCTTTGGCTCTTGCAGGTAAAAACGCTGACCACGACACACAATTTCAGCAAAAGGCATGATCATAGTCTGAGCTAAACGATTATTAACAAAATCATTATTAACTGGATGCAGCCGATCCAACTTGGCATTGGTTGCTGAATAAAAATTGATGGTAATCGTTGATAAACTACCTAGATTTTCATTAATAGTCACGTCATTGGTAACAATAGGTGCTTCATCACCCTTTGGAGTTTTAATGTAAACGCCCATTTTTCACCTCAATAATAAAAACGAAGGTCAAAACTAACCCTCGTTGCTCCATATACGTTAAAACTATTCCATCCACGCTCAATGTCGATGTGACCATGATCGGTATTCTTATAATCAAAATTGCCATCAACGGTGCAGATATATCCATCCAATACCAAATTGCCAAAACTTTTGTTATAAGTAAATTTTGTTCCATTAGTATTGTTCTCAATTAAAAAATTAGAACCATTCTCTGCAATGATCTTGCCGTGTAAGCCTTTTGCTCGCAGTGCAATATTGCCTGGATTAAAAATCTTTATGGTATCTTCATTCACAACAGAGTAAATCGGATTTTCACCGCCATGCTCGAAGTGAGTGCCTAGACCAAAGAGGCCTAACGGATATTGATTAGCCGGCACATTAGTCGGTAACTCTCCTGTTGAGTGAGTAGTTTCTGCAAATCCTTTTGGAAAATACAGCGGTATAGAAGCCGACCCAAAACCAGAATTTCCGATTAAATTAAAAGTGGGAGCACCATTCACTGTTGCTTCCCACCTAATATATGGAATATCTGCAAAATAAACCCAGAAATCATATTCGCCATTAAATACTTTGGTCAAATCTAGAAACTTTAATTGAAGTCCCGTGACATCACTAGCCATTGTATTCAACTCCAGCGTTGTCGTTTTGGCCTGAACTTTTCTTGAAGTATCTAATAATAAATACTTGTTAATTGAGGTTGTGCTTTGAGTCCAATCACTACCCCAAGGAGCAAAAGTTTTTACATGATAACCTAATGCGTCTAAATCAAAGACTTTACCGTTTTTATGCTGAACAATAACACTAGACAACTGGAATAGCACCTCCCATCTGAGCAATATCAATTTCTTTAGCTTGCATAAGCTTAGATTTTGGATAAACCTTGCGTGTAATCACATCGCTATCCAACTTAATAATCATATTTACATTGCCTTTGACCTGATTGCTTCCATCAGTGACATTTTGAACAATGTGTGTACCACCATCTGCCTGTTGACCATTAGAGCTAGCAGAATAGTATCTGTAACCATTAGCAGAACTATACTTCAAATTATCAAAATTAAGGATATGATCCAGTTGGGCAGCCATGCCAGCTGGATCTTTTTGTGCTCTTTCATGAATAGCATCTTTCATTAACCGTTCAAAGCTAGGCTTATTAGGATTAATTACATACTCTGCGCCATCCTCTGCAATTGCGGCAATTTGAGGCGTATAAACCTTGCCACCATCTCTGTAACCATGACCTTGACCTAAGTAATACAAGCTAGAGCCATATTTATGCTTAGCATAATTAAGACCTGCCAGTAAGTTATCAAAGCCATTCCAGATATTGTTATGGCCACGCAATTTATAAGCAGCGAACGTACCTGGCTTAACCTGCATTAAACCTTCAGCATGACCATCATTTAAGCCATCTGTACCACCCATTGCATGTGGATTACCACCAGATTCGGTTTGCATTTGTTTCAGCACACGATTTACCAATGAACTAGATAAATGCAACATGGCGAGAGCACGCTTTACAGCTGGTCGCCATCTTTCAACTCCGTCACCAGCCGGATTAGACATGTGGTCACCAAACAGATCAGCCAATTTACCGATAAATTTCCAGAAGCCACTACCAACTTGTTGATAGATTCTCTTGTTACTTACACCTTTAGCTGATACTTTACTTGATGACCCTTGAGATAAGCCCTTAATTCTGCGATAACTTACAGGTCCTTCATGGACTGCAGAGATTTTACCAACTCCGATACCAGCACTAGGACTTTGAGCAGAATAATATGTATCCTTGCCCATATATCCACCAACATGGGCACTACCGCCTTTACCAAAGAAAACCAGGTCCCCAGGTTGAGGATGACTAACTGGAACAGTTGCAGCATATTGTGAACCAGAATAGTGAGGAAGACTTACGCCTAATTTTCTAGCAGCTGCCATTACCAAACCAGAACAGTCATATGCGCTTGGACCAGTGGCACCCCAAACATAAGGCTTGCCTTCACCTAATTTCATCATTTCTGATACAAGCTTACTGTTAGCAGTAGCTCCACCATTATCTAGTTTGCTACCAACCATTGACCAAAGCTGGTTCCACCATGATAAAGCACCTTTCTTAGCCTGTTTAAACATATCAGGCGCTAAATCATTGAATAAGCCTTTAAAGCCGGAACTACTAAATTTAAAGATTGAATTTAAGGCTTCACTTGGATGAGAAACAATGTTGACTGCTTCTTTAAACCATCTGATTAAGCCTTTTGCACCTCTAACCGCTCCATTCCAGACTCCTTTGGCCCAGTCAGCAATTCCAGATAAGAAACCAGTACCTTTAGCAAAATGATCAACTCCAAGAAGCTGTGCGGTTTCCCTAGCATTGAATACTTCTTGTCCTGGGCTGAGCCAAGCAAGAGTATTCTTGCCAGGTACCAGATGCATAGCACCAGTATTACGATCCCAGATCATTTCACGATTTCCAGTAGAAGGTGAATCTTGACCATCATTTAACAGTGCTAATGTTCTCTGCGTGATCGGTCTTCTAGGCCCAGAAAAAGCACCGGTACCAGTAGCTAACTTAACATGGCTAATCTTACCAATTGTATTGGTCTTACCACCAAAATCATGAATAAGACCGTTAATACCACTGATACCGCCATTAATAACATCAACTACTCCATTGATACCATTTTGAGCATGTTTTTTAATTGAATCCCAGATGCCAATAAACCATTTGCTAAGACCATTCCACATGGAATGCCAGCCTGATTTAATGGCTTTAAGTGTATCAGTTGAGCCTTGCTTAAGAGCATTGAATCCACTTTTTGCGTGATTCCAAAGACTGTCAGCTTTACTTTTGGTGTTTTCGACTATCTTGTTCCAAGTTTTACTTACTGTAGCTTTTAATTTATCCCAACCAAGCCATTTTGGAGCTTTAAGATGTGGAAATTTATGTTTATGGATATACTTACCAATTTTGACAAGCCAACCTTTAACATCCAGCTTTGGCAATCTAATCCTTGGAAAATGAATTTTAGGTAAATGTATCTTAGGAAGCTTAAGCTTGAATCCACCTAGCTTCTTTTGAATATTTTTAATCCAGCTATCAACATCGATCTTTGGCAGAATGCCACTTGCCTTAAGCTGCCAGTGTTTTGGTGCTTTTCCATGCACTTGAGGTTGAAAACCCTTGAGCCAGTTATCAAAACCATTCTTTTTTGGATCAAGCCAACCCCAATCCCAATTTTGTTCACCGGTCCATTTACCTAATTTTTCAACAGGACTAGCTAATGGATTGTAATGTGGATTATCTCCAGGCTTACGTTTACGAACCCAATTAATAAATCCACTCCAATCCATATAAGTACCCTTATTACGTTCATGAAAGTCGCCATTTTTATCACTTTGTCGCTTCCAGAAATCTTTATCTCCAATATGAGTTAGTTCGGTCCAACCATTAGTCAGATTTGCGGTGTACCACTTTATCGGATGAAGAAAAGGATCAATATGACCAGTTGCATATAAATTATGATTAGTATGTAAATTTTTTTCCCACTGACTTCGTATGTCGTTATGCCATCTTCCTTTAGAATCATGACCTCCATTAACATCCTGATTGATTTTATCTAATTCGGCTTGAATTTCATCAGTAATGCTGCCACCCAAATGGGCACCAATTTGTTCACCCAAAATTGCTCCTTCAGGTCCGAAAAACCATGCTCCTATTCCGGCACCAACTAGGCCGCCTATTGCTGAACCAACATCTTTGTTTCTTTTTCTAGCATCAGAAGTATGAACAGCTTTCATGAAATTGTTCATAATATCAATGCCACTAAAAATGGCACTCGCTGTAAACGCAAGCTTGCCTGGAATAGATAATCCTCCATTACCTTTAGATTTAAACAGAGCTTTAATTCCACCAGCAGATTTTAAAGATTGAAGTGCTCCTTTAAACACATTGCCATTATTAGCACTTTTTAATAAATCAAGAACCGTACCTTTGCCAATCTTCAAATTTGCTAGAGTTCTTAATGGTCCTAGAACCTTGTTCATGGTCTTGATTGCTGAAATAGCAACAATAGCATTGGCAATAATTCTAATGGCATCTTTATGCTTGGCTAAAGCATGAATAACACCTTCTAATTTACCTAATGGAGTATGAGCTTTACCAGCATTATCAGCAGTTAACCCTATGTAATCAGCAATATTAGCAATAATAGAAGCCCAATCATCCCAAATTTGTTTGTTCATCACCTTAGCAATAGTCCACAAATCTGAGCTAACTTGCTTAATATCCTTGGCATGAGCAGCAATGTAGTCAAATACTCTACCGAGCCATTTATTCAAGTTCTCTAGACTACCATTAAGATCATCAATGAGTTGCTTGCTATTACTGCTTTTTCCAGCAAAAGCATTGATAACTTTATTCATCCCTTCAGCAGATGTTGTACCAAGCTTTTCAAACTCTCCTTCAGTTTTCTTTGAAGTAATCCAATTAGAAATAGTGCCAATTATAGGATTAGCAGCTTTAGCGAATGGCTGAGTAATCTTACCTAATAACATAGGCATAGTTGACTCAATTGTTCTCATCATACCAGGAATGGTCTTAGAGAAATTTTCTGTAGCTCCGGCATATTGCTTACCCATTTTGAGCAGTACTTTATTCATGATGTCTGATGTAATCTCTCCATGAGATATCATGTCGTTAAGCTGCTCCATTGATAATTTATGGTTATGAGTTTGTAACTTCATGTATTCCAGCAATTCTTCCTTGAACTTTGGAAATACATTTTGGATACTCATCATATCCATGGCTTGAGCTTTACCATTACCGATCATTTGTGAGTATTGAACAGAAAAGTTGGCAATAGCAGCATCATCAGCACCGAAGGCATCTTGCAAAGTCAAAATAGCATGGGTTAATTTACCAGTTTCACCAGCATTATTAGTAACTGCATAAAGCTTCTGGTTTAATTGATCAACCATTTTGGTAGAGTTATTAGCAGCAATAGCCATCTTATTGGTCATATCGACCATAGCCTGTCCTTTGCTTGCACTACCTGTTAAGGTCGTCCAAGAAGCCAGCATTGTTTGTTGTTCTAGGGCATATTGTTTACCCATATCAACTGCTTGACCGATCCAGCCAGTTAAATGTGACCAGACAGAGCTTACAGCATTGGAAGCAAGACCACCGATGAAAGTTCCTTTAATGATTTCTCCTAAATGACCAATTTTAGACTCAGTTTGAGTAGATTTACCTCGAATTCGATCAAGAACCCCACTGATATGATCTGAAACCGTCAATTTAGTGTTGTGTTCCTTAGGAATATGAGCGGTTCGATGACTAATATCATCAATATTTTTCTTTGCTTCCGTAGTATTAGCACTGATTTTGGTTTCAACCTTTTTATCAAGTTGGCTCTTAATATGCTGACTTGTTGTATCAGCGGTATTCTTAACCTTCCCAGAATTATTACGGAATGACTGGTCCATTTGACCACCAGCATCTTTACCGACATTCTTTATAATCTGATTGGCTTTTGTTATATCAGATTCAAGTTTGTCAATTGGAACATCAAAATCGAGCGTAACCACTCCATCAGCAGCCATTATTTGCCTCCTTTCTTAACACCAAACATCGAAGCTAGACTTGCAGCATTATTTTTAATCTGTTCAATTCGTGGATCTTTCAAAGCAAAATATCTTTGAGCATCCAATATATCTGTCTTTTCTTCAGACGACATATCAGAATTGATTTCTTTTTGCCGAATTTCAATAATCTTTTTAAAGTAAGTTTTAGAACTTAATCCATCAAAAAGCGCTTTAAATTCACACCATTGAAGCTTGCCTATTTGTTTATGCAGATCAATGCCATAATCTTGCCAAAATGAAGCATATATAGCACCTGCATCCCTCTGATAGTCAAAAATACGATCACTAGATACAGAATCATTAATATCATCAGCATCTTCATATCTTCCATAGGGTTCGTCCCGAATTTCTCTTTGAATCAGACCAAAAACTCGGTTAAAAAAAGAATCATCTTTTGGCAGTCTGCCTAATAGATGATCTATACTTTCATTTTTTCTACCAAGAAAGATTTGAATAGCCTGGAGTGTTTTTTCATTTGAACTAAGGGAATCATCCTCAATCAGTTGAAAGAACAGCAGAACACGATCAAAGGCTAAATCTAAACTATATTTTTTGCCATGCCAAAAAACAGCAGTTGGACCATCATTTGTTAGACTTAGCATTTAAATCACCTAATCTTGCATTGATTGAGCTGCAGGTTCTACAAAGCTCTTAGAATATTTCTTTAACTTTTTTGCAATTTTTTGTTTTTCTTTTTCTGCCTTGGTATCTTTAACTGCTTCTGTAGCCATATCATTCAAAGTACCAAGCACTGCTGCAATTGCTGTTGTGTCGTGGTTATAAACCTTATACATCAACTTACCAATGCCTTTTTCACCTAAAACTTGATCAGCCAGTTTTTCAGTAGCTTCTCTAGTTGAATCGAAGGCTTGATTAACAGTTTTATCAGCTTCTTCAGGTGACATATCAGCTAAAGCTTCATCACTAGTTTTTTCATCATATTCAATGCCGACTTTTCTAAGTTCCAGCATTGACCGATTGACTTTCTTTGCAAAAGCATCATTAAAAACGATCGTAAATTTCTTATCTTTAATCCCAGGAAGAATAATTGTCTTCTTGTTATCAATGTTTAATCTTGAGCCTAAATTAATTACAGCCATTTAATATTTCCTTTCTGTCGTTTCATATTTCTCGTCTCTGTATTACTAACTAGTACTAATGAGCAGGTTCTGAACTACCACCTGTTAATGGATTGGCATCCCCACCATGAGAATTTGTAGTGGCATCTTCATTTACAACAGCCTTTGGTTCATCAGAACCAGATGCAGCAGTAACAGTAGCAGTGAATACATACGGATCATCCGAGTTTGCATTCATGGTAAGAACACCGTCAATTTCTCGAGGAGCATTATTTCTTTGAATTGTAAATGAAATGCCTTTCTTAGCATTAGCAGCGGCACCATTCAACTTAGGGTTGGAAATAGTACATTGAGCAATAATGGTATGTGTTCTATCTGCATCAACGTAGATCATGCGAGTATTTCGATATGTACCGTGTGAATCAGCAATACTACGCAAATATTCTTGGAAGGCATCACCCATCTTACGGTTACCAGTTACTGAGTAGGAAACATCTGAACCAGTAACATCATGATTGGTAAAACCGTGGCCATCCATATAAGCAGTGCTGTCAGTGGTATCATTACGTGCTTCATCAATATTGGAAATACCACCAGATACCCATGCCCATGCTGAACCAGTTGCATCCTTGATATCAGCTTGACCGTTCTTGCCAATCATAGGCTTGATATCAATAAAAAGATAATCTTGATATTGTTCAGGATAACCGGTGGTTGATGGACCAGTACCCTTAATTTCTTTAGTATTTACTGTCATTTAATTAATCCTTTCTAATTTTGGGTATAAAAATACCAGTACTTGTTGAATCTTAAGTACTGGTTAATGTCGTTCTGTTACATGTACTGCAAAGCTTAATGTTAGATTTCTTGCACCTGTAAAGTCTTGACCTGCATCATGTGGAGCTTGTACTTCAATAGTTTCAAACTGAAAGCTACCGTTTTGACTAAACAAGGCTCTTGTAAAGCTTAATTGAAGCAATGCATCACGGATTCGGAACATATTTTTAAATAATTGTTCTGCCGTAGGTGCATCAGCATTAAGCATATTAGGTTGCTCTTGCACTGATCTAGCTTGAATTGAGTAATTATAGATTAAATGCTGAGTTCTATCCATTTCCTCCCAATCTAAGCTTGGTGGATCAACGGTAAAATTCAATACATTGTCCTCATTCAACTGATCAGCATAGATTGATAAACCTGTTTGATCTTGAATGTAATCCATCAGGCGATCTTGAAGATCACTTGTGCCAATTTGCACCATTCACAAAAGCCTCCTTTACCAGCTTCATGTCCTGCTTATTACCTTTTAATCGTAAATCCCAGCGTCTACTGGTATTCACATAATTAGGTGGTGTCTCAGCAGTAGTCGTATAATGGCGAATTCTAAAAGGTCCACCATATTTATTTGTAATAAAGCCATAAAACTGAGCTTTAGCATACGGCATCATATACATTATCTTTGTGCCATCAATACTCATTGCAGAATCTTTACGCAAATCCCCACTTAATTTAGGAACATACTTCTCCATTGCTTGATGAGCATCATTTAATGCTGCTTTTCTAGCATTAACTAGATTTTGATTAGCAAACTCCTTTTCTAACCTGCTTAGATCAACGCTAACTTTAATTGGCATGTGATCACCTCACAAAATCAATAACTTATACTGATACATTTCATTACTATGGGGATCACGATCCTCATTAATCGTCTGAATAGTATAAAAAACACCATTATATTTAATCTTTGCACCAATATCTTCTTTGGTAAAAGTGAGAAATGGAGTTGCTCTATCTTTAATAAACTTCACAATTCCATTTGCTAAAACTTTATTACCGCCTTCAGTGGCTTGAAGTTGGCTTCTTAGAGTAACTACAGCGTGATTTACAACAGTTCCAGTCTTCTCATAGCTAACAGAATGATAATGACTATCAGAACCTTTAATTTTGCGATAGACCGTAACAGTCTGATTGCATCTGAACATTGGTGGCTTCAACATATCCAAGCACCTCTAAATAATAATCCCGTTTCAAAAAGATACTCTCCAGCTAAGTCGCACAAACCATTTCGAGTCAAGTCACTCAATGTCTTATCTGTAGTTACGGTAGTGCCGTCAATTGAAACAGACTTAATACTTTGTTGTGCAATATCGTAATCAGTAATAACACCAGTACTTTTAGCAAAATCGATTTGAACAGTCATAGCTTTTCGAAACATCTTTACACGAAATTTATTAGGATCAGCATCAATTTCATGCTTGACATAAAACATTCTAGTTAGAGCATTAAATAAGTTTTCGGTAGAACTTTCAAGCTCTTTAAATTCATTTTCATCGGTGACCTGAATGCCACCAAATTTATTTTGATAATCATCAAAACTAAGCAGCAATTAAGCCACCCTCTTTCTATTAGTGTGATGCTGAACCTGCGGCACTGCCAGAACGTGAGCCTGACGCGCTTGAATCAGAACTTGAACTTGCTGGACTATTGTTGACGCTCATATAAATACCTTTCTTAGCATTATCCAAAATAATAGCATCATAGTATGACAAGCCCTTAATAGTGTATCTATTACCATTACGGTCAGTTGATGGGTCGATGACTGATACACTGTCATATTTAACAACAGGCGCAATAACAGTTAATGGCGTCAAAATGAAGTTGATTTGCTTGTTATCTGGTGCTGTTCCAGCTAATCGATCCTTAGCAACCTTCAAGATTGGAACACCACCATCTAATTGACCAACACTTCGATTAATTCCTTGAATTTGCATTTGGTTAGTTGAAAATGTTCTAGTTAACCCCTTAGCATTCTTCAAGTTGTTATAAAACTTGCTAGAAACAAACATGACATATCCACCTGGAATTTCATTATCAGTCATATAAGCATCAGCAGTATCATAAGCTTCCAAAGCGTTGGTTGCATCTACAGTATCAGTTACAAAATTATTATTAGTATTATCTTTAACAGCATCATATAAAGCTTGAGCTGCTACTTTGTCACGATGAGGGACTGTAACCAATCTATGATGCTCTTCAGTAACGTTGGCTACTTGCAAAGCACCATTTTCACTCATATCAAATGCATCAAGATCATATGCAAACCAATCTTCATGAGTCAACTTAACCGTTTCTTTCTCAATGCTGATTGTTGAACGTGTATTATCTTGATTACGCTTATATTCTGTTGGTTGCATAAAACCAGAAAGCTTATTAATTCTGACTTCCTTTGTACCAACAAAGTCAGCTGCAGTTACATCTTTGGCACCTGCTAGTAAAGGCTGCCAAATTTGAGAATCTGCTGCATATTCCTTATCAATCTTTGTTAGATCCTTAGAATCTAAAACAATCATTTAATTACCTACTTCCTTTTTCCATATTTTCTCGAATAGTTTCAACAATAGACTTTTCACCATTGTCAGTACTATTGCTAGGATTGCCTTGAGCACCAAAATCAACTCTAGGCTTATCATCCTTCGAGCCAAACAAATACCCATCTGATTTCTTGATATTCTCAATTTGATCATTAATACCAATAAGTTGACCATTGTCATCCAAAGAAACCTTTTCTAAATCTAATAAGGCTTCCACTGTCTTGGGATTCTTAGCACCTGCATCCCTTAAAGCATTGCTTACTGCAAATGATTTCTTTTGAGCAGCAAGCTTATTTTCATATTGCTTGGCTTGCTCCTTGCCATCAGCTAGAAGCTTATCAAGCTTAGCCTGAAGTTCTTCATTATCACCGGCAGTCTTCTTTAAGTCTTTCAGTTGTTTATCACGGGATGACAATTGCTCATTCAAACCTTCATTTTTGGATTGGAGTTCAG
>UMBA01002430.1_pt1 | contig 19130 bp, 15 predicted proteins | sample 1963861 | NCBI WGS metagenome assembly UMBA01 (sample SAMEA4835931, study PRJEB28245) | human gut metagenome | biome: gut microbiome; material: fecal sample | place: Denmark | collected 2008
ATGTTATAATTGGTATAAATTAAATATATTTTGTCAAATTTGATTGATTTGATTGAAGATTATGTGATGTACTCTCGGAATTTTTTGTTAAGAACATACCGAGAGTACATTTATAAAGGAATGGAGGATTGTTATGAAGAAAAAAAGAAATATGTCAATTAAGGCAAAACTACTTGGGATAATAATTCCGGTTATGGTTGCGATTGTAGTTGTGCTGGTACTTGTTGCCTATGAGATGTCATCAGGGATAATTGGAAATTATTCAGAGAATCTTTTGGAATCTTCGGTAGATAATCAGGCAAATGAAATTGAGTCATGGCTTAATAAAAATATTGCAGGTATTAAGTCGGCAAAGAAGACTATTGAACAGTTGAAACCTGATAATGAGGAAATGCAGAATATTCTTGATGGTTATTATGGATTTGATGAGAATTATCCGGGTGGAATATATATAGCTGATTCAAACGGGAAGCTGATGAAGGCTTCTGAGTCGGATAAGTCTGAGAGTGATGTAACAGGAAGCGTGTGGTACAAAGAAGGACTTACAAGGGTTAATCCTAAGGTGGGTTCAGCATACAAAAATTCTAAGGGAGAAAATGTTATCAGTGCATCGGCTATGATAAATGATGGATCTGGAAATGTGAGTGTTATTTCTGCCGATATGACACTTGACCGTGTTGCGATTATCGTTAATTCATTTATAGAGATGAAACACGCAGAAGCGGTACTTGTTGACAAGAATACCGGGGTAATAATAGCTAACAGAGACAGTGAGCTTATATCACAGAAAATTGGTGATGGAAAACAGAGTGACTATTATAAACAACTTGCCAAGAAAGTGACGGCAAAAAAATATGATTCTACAACACTTGACGGAAATATGACTGTTTTTAAAGAGGTTGACGGAACGGACTGGCTGCTTGTTTCTTATATACCAAAGAGTGTTATAATGTCAGATATTGCTCATCTTCGTATGGTAATGATAGTTATAAGCGTTGTGTGCATACTTCTGTTATGCGTGCTTATTGAGCGTGTGACACACATTGTTATCAAGCCGGTAAAGAAGATGACAAAGATTATTACACAGATGTCATCAGGAGATTTCACTGTAACAATGGATGTAAAGGGCAATGATGAGATTGCTGTTATGGGATACAGTGTAAAGAAATTTATAGAAAATATGAAACAGATGATAAAAGAAATGGGAAGCATTTCCGGAAAACTTAAAGAACAGGCGGATTCCAGCAAAGAAGTTTCAAGTGAGATGAATTCGGCGGCATCAATACAGTCACAATCCATGGGTGAGCTGAACACAACGGTTGACCAGCTTTCTCTCTCTGTAAATGAGATTGCGGAAAATGCAACACAGCTTGCAGGAGTTGCATCTGATACAAAAGAGGACAGTAGCTTGGTTAAACAAAAGATGAATGAAACTGTAGCAATATCTGAAAAAGGCAGACAGGATATGGAGCGTGTAAGCAGTGCTCTTGAGAGTATAGAGGAGTCGATACATAATCTTGAAGCTGCTGTAAATAAGGTTGGAAATGCATCAGGTGAAATTGTGCAGATTATTAATCTTATTGGTGAGATTGCGGATGAGACAAATCTGTTATCGCTAAATGCCTCTATAGAAGCGGCACGAGCAGGCGAAGCAGGAAAAGGCTTTGCGGTTGTTGCATCTGAGATAGGAAAGCTGGCAAATAATAGTACAGAATCGGTTGCAAATATTACGGCACTTATAACAGAGATTAATAATCTTGTTGGAGATGCGGTAAGACAGGCATCAGGCAGTGCAGAGGATATATCAGGCAGTGCAGGTCTTATACATACGGCAGTTGATACATTTGATGTTATATTTAAAAATATACAGGATACCGGTGCATTGATAAGCGAAATGGCAGGCAAGATAAATGAGGTAGATGAGGTTGCAACAAATGTTGCGGCAATCTCAGAAGAACAGGCGGCAAGTTCAGACGAAATACTTGCAACTTCAGAATCAATGCTTCAGCAGGCTAAGAACATTTCAAAGAATAGTGAAGCGGTTGAAGATGAGGCAGAAAATCTTGCCATGTCTGCAGTACAGCTTGAAAATCAGGTTCAACAGTTTCGGATATAGGTAAAGGAGGTATAACTCATGAAGAAGATTGTAAGTTTGGCTATATGTATTTCATTAATGATATGTTGCTTGAGCGGATGTAAAAACGATTCAAAAAGCGGTGATATAAATGCAGATGGAATGAAGATTTTTATATCTGTATCACAGGCAGATGATTTTAGAGGAGCATTTGCACAGAAGGCTAAAGAATTAGCAGAAAAAAGTGGTGCACAGGTTGAAGTTGTGGATGAAAAGAATTCCATTGAAACTCAGGTAAGTGACATAAAGAAGGCTGTATCTGAGAAGTATGACGCGATAATATGTGGTCTTGTTGATATAGATACGGCGTTTGAGGTTGAAGCACTTGCGGGGGATATTCCTATTGTATTTTTCAATACTTGTCCTGAGGACGACAAGCTTGATGCAGGAAAATATGTTTATGTGGGTTCAAATGAAGAAGACGCAGGAAAATATCAGGCTGAATATATACTTAATGAATTTAAGTCATCAGATGAAATAAATGTGGCAATATTTAAAGGTGCACTTTCCCATGCGGCAACAAAACCGAGAACAGAGGCTTTGAAAAATGCTTTGAGGGCATCGGGAAAAACAGTAAACTTTGTGTTTGAGGACACGGCAGAATGGGATAATGTCAAGGCTGAAGATATGTTTAAGCTGTTTTTGAAAACAGGTCAGAAATGTGATGCTGTTGCCTGCAACAATGACACAATGGCGACAGGTATTATACAGGCGTGCAAGGATGAGGGGATTAGCGATATAAAGATTTTAGGAATTGATGCAACATCTGATGGCTGTAAGGCTATTGAGTCAGGTGATATGGCATTTACGGTATATCAGTCCGCTACCGGTCAGGGAGAAATGGCTGTAAAGGCTGCCATAGATCTTGCGAATGGCGGAGATTTATCAGGATTTAAGGGAGTTACAAAGGATAAGAAATATGTATGGGTGCCATTTGAAAAGGTAGACAGCTCAAATGTAAAGGATTATGAGTAAGTTTACCGGAATGTAGGAAGTATAGTTACAATAAAGAAAGAGTCAGCAGATTTACTGACTCTTTCTTTTTGAGTAAAAAATCATATGAGTAATAGTCCAGACTTTTTACTTTAAATAGGTATTTTCAAAATCTTCAATAGGAATAGGTCTTGAAAAATAATATCCCTGATAAATGCGACAGCCCATTTTGGTAAGTGCCGTGACCTGTTCTTTAGTTTCCACACCTTCTGTAATAACTGAAAGACCAAGTGTTTTTGAAAGGTCTATAATATTGTTTAGTATTGACATACTTCGTTTTATTCTGTCAGGTTTTGTTGTTCTTAAAAATCCCATGTCTATTTTAAGTACATCGACATCCATATCTTTTAAGGTATTTAAAGATGAATAACCGCTTCCGAAATCATCAATTTCGACTTGGAAACCATAGTTTCTGAATTGTTCAAGGATTTCAAGTTCACCTGATATACCGGTCATTATGGCGGTTTCAGTAATTTCAAGTTTAAGTGTTTTAGGTATGATGCCATATTTTTCAACAAGTGTTGTTATGGTTTTGTAAACATCCATGTAATAAAAATCTTTTGCAGAAATATTTACTGAAATATAAAGTTCATTTTTCCCTTGTTTCTGCCATTCTGAAAGTTTTTGTACGGCGAGTTCCCAGACATATTTGTCGAGGCGGTATATAAGTCCCGTTCGTTCAAAGACATTAATAAAATCTCCAGGGAATATAAGTCCTCTGTTCGGATGCTGCCAGCGTACAAGAGCTTCGGCACCAAGCATTCGTCCTTCAGGTGTCATCTGCGGCTGCAGGTACATACAGAATTGTTTTTCAGCAAGTGCAGTATCAAATTCTCCCACAAGGCGTTTTTCAAGCAGAGTGTCGTTAAATATACTGTCGTTGTAATAAGCAATACATTTATCATATGTTTCGTGAAGTGTTTTTATGGCAATATTTGCTTTGTCACACATAATAGAGACATCTTCGTTACAATCTGTTATTTCATATACACCGACATATATGTGCAGGTGATAAAGCGTGTTGTTAAAAGATTTGCTCAGTGTGTGTATTGCATTGAGCAAATCTTCCTCTTTAAAACGGTCTTTAGGGATACATATTGCAAATTTATCACCGCCTGTTCTTCCGTAAAGAGTGCCATTGCTGCAAGTTGTTTTAAGAAGCTCTGCAAGCATTTTTATGACTTCATTACCCTTTTCAAGTCCGAATAAGTCATTTACCAGCTTAAAATCTTTGATGTTTGAACAAAGAATAAGGCGGGGAGTATCAGGATCACGCTTGAGAAGTTCTGATACTTTCTCGCTGAAATATGAGCTGTTGTATATTCCGGTAAGTCTGTCATGAGTTGCAAGGTAACGCTCTTTGTTGTATGCTATATACTTTTCGGTTACATCTATAAGGCTGATAAAGAAACCAATATAATTTTTGTGTGAATCATGGAGTTTTCTGAATTCGACATCGAAATGATGTTCCTCGTCACCTAACATTCTTTTTTCACTCCAGGTGAAATAATCTTTGTTGTCTATTATGTTTTCTTCAATCAGTTTTTGTGCATATTTGCTTATATTTTCGGTTGAACCGTCATCTGAATCTAAATTAAAGAGTCTGCGTGCACTGTCGTTTGCGTAAACACATTTGCTGTCAATGTCAAAACAGATTACGGAGTTGTTAATTTCAGTGACTACTATAGAAAGCGTTTTGTCTATCAGCTCATTCGGCGTATGGTAAAATGTAAAATAACATATAAGAAATGCTGCTAATAGAAAAAACGGGAGTGACAAGTCTATAGGAAAACCTGATATTGTGTATATAAGGTTTAATATTATGATGACACTCATAACCGATATGATAGGATAGTATTTCTTACGGTAGAAATGTGGTATTTCGGCAATCTTAACTATCAGTGATGCGATAAACATCAGCACAATAAAATAAGCAAAGATATAATGCAGATAATATGCAGCATATCTTTTATCAATGTGATAGATTAAAAGATTGCCGTAAGTTGTAAGTTTTAATGTAAAGACCTGATGATAAAAAGCATTTAAAAACAAAGATATACCATCTGCAAAAGCAAGAATAAAACATCCGGATCTAAAAGGTCTGACTTCACTGAAAACATTAGTGTATTGCTGCGAGTATTGTAGTATGTAAATAAGCATTAAATCATATGCAAAAAGATATAATGCCATTGCAAGATACGATATGGTTTCGTTTATATTCAGTGTAAATAAGCCATTTCCCAGGATGGTAAATATGGCAAAGACAAGACATCTTGTAATGGAAGATGAAATGTCGTTGTGAAATTTTTTAATGTTTTTTATACAGACCAATATTGGAATTATCATTAAATATATTAGTATAGTGTATATTTTACCCATTCAATATCAACCTCCATTAAAAGAATGTGTTAAATATCAATGTTTGAACATAGATAATACGCTGTCTAATTTATCGGTATTTTCTTTGTTAGTATTTACAAGTGATTCATTGTCGTCAACTACTGTGGAGAGTTCTGATGTTTTTTCGGCAATATCATTAATGCCCTTCGCCGTTTCTGATACTGTTATATTTACCGTATTTACCGAATCGGCAATATTGACAATGGAATTTAAAAGTATATCTATCTGGTCGTTTATGGCTGTCATGCTGTCGTCAAAAACAGAGGCATCGCTATTGTACTGTTTGGCAACAGTGGTAAAGTCTTTGTAATCATTTAAAACTGTTCCGTTAAGAAAATCAGTACTTTCCTGTAAACATTGTGTAAGGTCAGATACGGCGGTGTTTACTTCACTGATGATAGTTTCGATGTTGCTGACTGTTGCAGTTGTCTGAGCTGCAAGATTACCAATTTCATTTGCGACAACGGCAAATCCCTTTCCGGCTTCACCGGCTCTTGCAGCTTCAATCGAAGCATTGAGGGCAAGCAGGTTCGTTTGTTCTGAGATTTCAAGGATAGTCTGGGTAAACTGGTTTATCTTTTCAACTGATTTAGCCTGTATCATAGCCTTGTCCATCTTCTGTCTGACATTTTCATATATATCAACGGTTTTATCTGTTGCAAGTTTTGTTTTTTGTTCAAGACCATGAGCTCTTTTCTTTATTGTCTGTGCTGTTTCTTTTCCGTTGACTGAGTGTTGTTCAATGTCTGCAGCGTGCTGTCTTATCTCGCCGACAGTTTCATTTACAGTCTCCATGGTAGCAGCACTTTCCTGCATTGCGGCAGCAATCTCGCGTGTTGTATCATTGTTAGAATTGCTCATTGTATGTATTTTGTCGGTTATTTCAGTGAGCTGGTCAGAGGTACTTTTTATATCTGATTGTACCTGCTTTATGGTTGATATCATATTGCGAAGATTTTTACGCATTTCGTGAATGGATAGTGCCATATGTCCTGCTTCATCTTTGTGTTTATAAAGCTTTTGAGATGCGGGATTGCTCTTGAAATTAAAGTCAGCGGTATCCTGTACTATGCCGTCGATTTGTTTGATAGGTTTTGTGATTGCCGTGCCTATGATAAATCCTATGATAACAGTAATAATCATAGCGGTAACGGCTCCGCCTGCAATCTGTTTTGATAGAGCAGCAGATTGGGCATTTAACTCGCTTTTTGGAGCGGTAAGAATGTACTTCATACCATTTTGTAAAGTTTTATAATACATTACCTTTGATGTGTTTTTATATGAGTATGAAATCAATGTCTGTTCTTTTTTTGAATCTTTTAGAGCACTTACAAGCAGATTTGTACCATTGTCTGTCTTTTGAAGATTAGTGCCCACATCAATTTTGTTGTGGTATGTTATATTTCCGTCGCTGTCTGTAAGAAAAGAATATCCTGTTTTAAATATTTTAGATGAATCTACGGTATCAGTAAATGTATTGAAATTAATATCCATACCTACAATACCAATAGATTTTCCGTCAACATAGATAGGTACAACATATGATATCATGTAAACATTTATGTTGGAATTCATGTAAGGAGACATCCATGTTGCTTTTTTGTTTTTGACAGGGATATAATACCAGCCTACATGTTCAGTATCGTCTTGGTCATACATAGAAAAATCTGTAGGAGTTACACTGTTAAAGCTGCTTTTTTCGTCATCTCTGGTGAGAAATAATCCGCTTGTAGGCTCGGTAAATTCGGGATTGTATCTGATATAAGCAGAAAGGGCACCGGGGGTGTCCTCGGCAGACTCCATAAGTATAGGAAGCATTTTCTTTGTGTATTCATTTACATAGCGTGCACTGCTGCAAAATATCGCAGTGTTGTCAATTTTGGCTTTTGCCATACTGTAAACCATGTTTACGGAATTTTCAACATTCTGCATGGTTTTATTTAATTTATCTGTCTGGGTAATGCAGGCAATCTCCATCTGTCTCTTTGAATCTTCAACAGATGTTTTAGAAGAATTTACAATGCTTATTCCACCGCATATAACAGTTGAAAGGAGTGAGCAGAATATAACTGCTGCAATAATTTTAGTCTTGATAGATTTCATAATAACCCTCATTTCTGCACACATTTTTTGCATATCAAGTTTGTGCCAAGTGTGCACAGACACAAATCTTGTGTGTAAAAAATCGGATTTTTCACACTAATGTCTCTCCAATCATGGTTGTATGTTATTAAATGCTTAATATAGTCTGATTTGTAAATGCATATATCTATTTTACCACAAAACAGATAATTATGGAATAAATTGATTAAAGAAATATTCGTACAATAGTAACAGTTCAGCCATAAAAATATTTACTTTAGTGAAAAGTGTGTTAAAATGATTTCCGGTCCGCAAAAAGTGATACAGAATTATGGAAATGAGGTTTGAATTAAGATGAAAGATTTGACAAAAGGAAAAACATTGCCGCTTATAATGGGATTTGCAATTCCTATTGCGATAGGAAATATATTTCAGTTATTCTACAGTCTTGCTGACACGAGGATAGTAGGACAGTTTCTAGGGGAAAACGCACTTGCGTCTGTGGGTGCTACAAGCTCACTCAACAATATGATAATAGGATTTCTGCTCGGTATGACAAACGGATTTGCGATAATCGTTGCGAGAAGTTATGGCGCAAAGGACGAAAAAGCGATAAAAAAGGCAGTAGCTGCAACATTTGTGCTTGGAATAGCGGTGTCGTTTGTGTTTACGGTGCTCAGTGTGGGATTTTTAAGGAACATACTTGAATTTCTCAACACTCCCCAAAATCTGATAGACGGTGCTTACAGATATTTCAGAATAATCCTTTTAGGAATGACCGGTGCGATGCTCTATAATGTCTGTGCCGGGCTGTTCAGGGCGATAGGGGATTCGATAACCCCACTTATTTTTCTGATAATTTCCACATTTGTTAATATAGGTCTTGATATTTTGTTCGTTTGTGGATTTAAGTGGGGAGTTGAAGGTGCAGCATTTGCAACAATCCTGTCACAGATAATGTCATTTGTGTGCTGTTTCGTGTATATGCTTAAGAAATATCCCGTACTTCACTTTGGGATAAAAGATATAAAACTTGAAAAAGGACTTGTAAAATCAATGTTTGCGATAGGCTGTTCAATGGGATTTATGAGTTCGCTTATTAATATAGGTTCTGTTGCACTTCAGGGAGCGATAAACTCTCTCAACAATGCGAACTATATAGTCGCACATACTGCGGCGAGAAAGATTTCAGAGTTTTTCATGCTGCCGTTTACCGTGTTTGGAACAACGATGGCAACATTCTGCGGTCAGAATATGGGGGCAAAGAAACCAGACAGGATAAAGAAAGGAATATGGCAGGTAACGATAGTTACATGGATATGGTGTGCATTTATGGTACTTTTGTCATATACTGTTGTGCCGTATATGGTTGAGATGATAACTGCGACAAAACAGCAGCAGGTGATAGACACGGCAACGCTTTATCTCAGAGTTGACACGCTGCTCTATTTTATACCGGCAGTCATATGTATCCTTAGAAATGCAATGCAGGGAATCGGGGATAGTGTGACACCTGTTGTATCAAGTTCATTTGAACTTATATGTAAAGTACTTGTGGCAACATTTTTGACCCCGGTACTCGGATATTGGGCAATCATATGGGCTGAGCCTATTGCATGGGTCATAATGGTAATACCACTGCTTATCGGGATAAAGAAAAATCCGGTAATAAACGGGGTGGAGTAAATATATTAGATTATTGAATATTTTCGCAAGGTCCTATCTTTTATATAAGATACACCGCCCGTTTTTTCCGATTTCTTCGACTGCACCGGTTCGTTTCAGGACGGTAAGTGTAGTTTGTGCAAGGCGGAGGGGGATTTTTGCACATTTGGCAAGGTCTTTTGAGGTGAATGTTTCCGGGAGATTATGAGGCAGCAGCAGGGCATAGTCCTTGCCACCGCCTATATAGAGTTCATCATGGAGTGCGACAGGTATGCGGTCGTAGCGTGATGAGCCTTTTTTTCTTGTCTCGTTCCAGCCGTTTAAAAGTCGGTATTCCTCCATATCAACAAGGACAAGACAGATGTGCAGATTAGGGTTTGACAAAAACATACTTATCTTATACAGCTCTATAAAAGCATCAAAAAAAGTTCCGGTTTTAGGTGATTTACGCTTTTTAGAGACTTCTCCCGTGTCCTCGTCTATCCAGTAAAGCCACTTGTTGTGTGGGATGGGATAGACAATGGTAACAGGATATTTTTCTAAAAAAACACTGAGTTTCTTACGCATTGCATTGAAACTTCTTGTCTGTATCTCTATAATCTCATCATCACGCAAAATATCCGCAACAAAGCGGCTAACTTTTATCTCCTGATGTGAAATGTCAGGCTCATAAAAGTTTTTAAGGACTGCGTGCATTGTTTTTTCTTTTAGAGTGCCGATACCGTTTGTTTCACGCTCTTTGGCAACAATTTTTTGGCAGGCATCGGCGAAAAGTTTCTGGTCGTATGTAGTGATTGACATAGGGCGGCTCCTAGGGGTGTTAAGGTGTAATATTTTTTGAAAATCTTTAATTCACAAATTTAACTGAATAATAATATATATAATCATTGTCAGTCTCGTCAAGTCCATCAATACTATTCTTTGTGATGTGCTGCATAGCATATGTATATTTTACTGTTTTCTGCAAACAATAACCATTGTTCATAGTCAGGCGGATATTTGCAATTCGCTTTTCTGCTTGTTTAATAGTGTTAAAAATCAGATATATTGAAAAATATATTGAAGTTGCTTGCAAATATCGCAAATGCGAACAGTAACAAATCGGAGGCAGTCGGAAATGAATAGTGGTACGCAGCAAAACAGTACAGATAATACAAAACAAAAAAGCTCCATTATTTTTGGAAGTGATTTCAAAATGCGTCAGCAGGAGATAAGCAATCTTTTTAAACTTGATGAAAATTTTGATCTGCTTCACCGTGAGGTCCGGATTGGAGGCAGGAAAGTTTCTGTATATTCAGTGGATGGATTTCTGCCCGGAGATACGATAGAAAAACTTATGCAGTTTTTTTATTCGATTAAAGAGGAGGATATGCCTGAGGATTTAGCAGGTTTTATAAGTAAAAGTACACCGTTCGTCGATATTATGGAGATTGATGAAGAACAGGATTTTATAGATAATTTCCTTGCAGGACTTACCTGTATGATGATAGAGGGGTACGAAGGGATTCTTGCTCTCGATCTTAGGGAATATCCGGGACGAAGTGTGGAAGAACCTGAAAAGGATAAGGTTTTAAGGGGGTCAAGGGATGGATTTATCGAGGCACTTATACCGAATATGGCACTTATCAGGAGACGAATAAGAGATAAAAACCTTATGTTTAAATTTGCGAGAGTAGGCAGAAGTTCAAGGACGGATATTGCTGTCGGATATATGTACGGCAGGGTAAATGAAAAAGATGTAAAAAAAGTCATGGACAGCATAAATTCAATGGATGTTGATGCACTTACAATGAATCAGGAAAGCCTTGCGGAGATGCTTTTTCCGGGAAAATGGATAAATCCGTTTCCAAAGTACAAATATACGGAAAGACCTGACACGGCGGCGGCAAGTATGCTGGAGGGAAGTATTGTAATACTTGTCGATAACTCACCTGCCGTTATGATACTGCCTACATCATTGTTCGGTATAATCGAAGACGCAAATGATTATTATTTTCCTCCTGTAACGGGAACATACTTAAGGATTACAAGAATGGTGACAAATATACTTGCCGTTTTTATCACACCTGTTTTCCTGCTCCTTATCGAAAATCCGGAGTGGGTGCCGAAGCCGCTTGAATTTATATTAATCCGTGATGATATAAATGTGGCACCTGTATTTCAGTTCCTTATACTTGAATTTGCAATAGACGGATTGAAAATGGCAGCGGTCAACACCCCAAATATGCTCACAACACCACTTAGTATCGTTGCCGGTATCGTATTTGGTGATTATACGGTAGACTCAGGATGGTTTAATCCGGAAATAATGCTCTACATGGCATTTGTTGCGGTGGCAAATTATACACAGAGCAATATGGAACTCACCTATGCAGTCAAATTTCATAGAGTGATACTGCTGATATTGACAAGCATATTTGGTGTATATGGATTTATAGCAGGAACGGTACTTCTTATAGCATCACTTTTTATGACACATACACTATTAGGAGAGGGATATCTCTATCCGCTGATACCGTTCAATGCAAAATGCCTTGCAAGAAGATTTTTCAGGATGAGCCTGCCGGCATATGAAAAGACGCACAAAATGGGATAAAAGGGAACGTCAATCTATGGCAGAACTGTTACAAAATAATAAAAAAATATAAAACATTTATTGATTTTTTATGACCTCTGTACTATAATAACTCGGTATGCGAATAGTGTTATATTCTAATAAGTAGAAACAGTGTTATTTTACACAGGAGGCGTAAGAGTATGAAAACAGTAAAAAACAGCTTTTTGGCTATTGTATCAATGCTTCTTCTTGCGGCTGCCGTCAATCCGGCTGTGTCATTTGCAGCAGAAAAGGGAGCTGAGCAGGAGCTTGGAAACAGTCTGTCGCTTGCGTATTGTATTCCGTTTGTCGGAATGCTTCTTTGTATAGCGATATGCCCGTTAGTTATCGGGGAGTTATGGGAAAAATATAAAGCAGTAGCAGTAATCTTTTGGTCACTTGCGTTTTTGATACCATTTGCCATAGGTTATGGCGGAAGTAAAACATTTGAAGAATTTCTCGAAGTTATTTTTGGAGATTATATTACATTTATAGTGTTGTTGTTTGGTCTGTTCTGCGTGGCAGGAAATATAGCACTTGAGGGCGATCTTGTAGGTACACCTAAAGTAAATATTTTGATGCTTCTTATCGGTACGCTTTTGTCGAGCTGGATTGGTACGACAGGAGCAAGTATGCTTATGATAAGACCTATAATCAGAGCAAATAAATGGCGTAAAAGAAAAGTACAGATAATAGTATTCTTTATTTTCCTTGTATCAAATATCGGAGGATGCCTTACACCGGTCGGTGACCCACCGCTTTTGATGGGATTTATGAATGGTGTTGATTTCTTCTGGAGTTTGCACCTCATTCCGATATTGTTATTAAATATTGTACTTCTTTTAGCACTATTTTTTGTAGTTGATACAAATGCATATAAGAAAGATATTGCTGACGGTCTTAAACCGGAAGTACTTGAAAATAAAACACCTATCCGTCTTTCGGGTGCAAAGAATATAATTTTCCTTGCAATGATAGTTGGAGCCGTTATATTGAGCGGAGTTCTTCCGCAGATAAGTCCATTCTTTGCAAAGAATATTCATATATACGGTGAGGTAGAGTTTGGATATGCATCACTCCTCGAAGTTATCATAATACTTGCCGCAGCTTTGATTTCTTACAAGACTACGGACAAGGGTATCAGGGAGGATAACCATTTTACATGGGATGCCATCGAGGAAGTTGCAATTCTTTTCATCGGTATATTTATTACAATGATACCTACACTTCTTATTCTTGAAGTAAAGGGTGGGGAACTAGGAGTGACAAAGCCGTGGCAGTTCTTTTGGATAACAGGATTTTTGTCAAGTTTTCTTGATAATACACCGACTTACCTTGTGTTCTTCAAGACAGCACTTTCACTTGGATTTAAAGACGGAATACAGGTTACGGGAGGATTTGTTCCAAAAATACTTCTTATGGCGATTTCGTCAGGTGCAGTATTCATGGGAGCAAACACATATATCGGAAATGCACCGAACTTTATGGTTCGCTCGATTGCCGAGGAAAACGGTATCAAGATGCCATCATTCTTCGGATATATGCTTTGGTCAATAAGCTGTCTTATTCCGGTATTTTTGATAGACATGATTGTGTTCTATTTATAATATTTTAAAAATTGTATTTTAGTAAAAAATCCGCTATACTAAGCATAATGTTGGTATGGTGGATTTTTTTGACAGCTTTTGCTGCAGACAGAATTTAAGGTGAAATCTGCTTTTGACAGAAGATTTTTATATGTGAATAATGTTTATTTGATAGAAAAATATAATAAACTTTAACAGGTTTATTAAGAGTTTTAAATGAAACGCTATCATGTGCAAAAAAACAGCACGGAAAAGAGGATATATGATTTTTGATACACACGCTCATTATGATGATGAGAGCTTTGATGAGGACAGGGAAGAATTGCTTTTTTCATTAAAAAATAAAGGAGTTGGGACAGTTGTAAATGTTGGGGCAAGTGTTGCATCGACAAAAAAGACATTTGAGATAGTTAAGAAATATGATTTTATGTACGGTGCGGTTGGTATCCATCCGGAGGATGTAGAGAGACTTGACGAGAGCCATATGGAGTGGCTTAAAAGTCTTGCGGCTGATGAAAAAATCGTGGCGATAGGCGAGATAGGACTTGATTATCACTATGACGAGCCGGAACGGGAAGTTCAGAAGAAATGGTTTGCAAGACAGCTTGACCTTGCCTATGAACTTGATATGCCGATTATTATTCACAGCAGGGATGCGGCAGCAGATACACTCGATATAATGAAAGAACATCACGGGGACGAGCTTAACGGAGTTATCCATTGTTTTTCTTACAGTCCGGAGATGGCACAGATTTATCTTGATATGGGATATTATCTTGGAATTGGCGGAGTAGTTACATTTAAAAACAGCAAAAAACTCAAAGAAGTAGTGAAAATGACACCACTTGAGCGTATTGTGCTTGAAACAGATTGCCCATATCTGACCCCTGAACCTCATCGTGGAAAGAGGAATGACTCATCGTATCTTAAGTATGTGGTGGAATGTATTTCCAAACTTAAGGGGATTTCGGCTGAGAAAATCATAAAAACTACTTGCGAAAATGCGGTGAAGATGTACCGGATAAAATAATTAGTGTGCAACAGCACGGAAATGAGGAAATATGGCAACACTTGGAATACCACAAAATACAATAGAAATATTACAGAAATACAATTTCAGATTTCAGAAGAAATTTGGTCAGAACTTTCTTATAGACACTCATGTTTTAGAGAGGATAATAAGCGAGGCAGGGATAACAAAAGATGATTTTGTACTTGAAATAGGACCCGGAATAGGTACGATGACGCAATATCTGTGTGAGAACGCAAGAGAAGTCATGGCGGTTGAGATAGATGACAATCTCATACCCATACTTGCAGATACATTGTCTGCTTATGACAATGTCACGGTTGTAAATGAGGATATACTTAAACTTGACATTGCAAAAGTGGCAAAGGAGCATAACGGCGGCAAGCCGATAAAGGTTGTTGCAAATCTTCCATATTATATAACAACACCTATCATAATGGGATTATTTGAAAGTCATGTGCCGCTTGAAAGCATAACGGTCATGGTGCAGAAAGAGGTCGCAGACAGGATGCAGTCAGGACCGGGAACAAAAGATTATGGTGCATTGTCGCTTGCCGTACAGTTTTATTCAAAAGCGGAGATAGTCGCTAATGTTCCGGCAAATTGTTTTATGCCGCGTCCAAATGTCGGCTCTGCGGTTATAAGGCTTACCTGCCATGCGGAAAGACCGGTTGATGTAAAAGACGAAGCATTTATGTTTAAAATAATAAGAGCATCATTTAATCAGAGAAGAAAAACACTTCAGAACGGATTAAATAATGCTTCAAATCTAAGTGTAAATAAAGAACAGGTTGTCACAGCATTAGAAAAAATGGGACTTCCTGCAACGGTCAGAGGAGAGGCATTAAGTCTTGAACAGTTCGCCGAGCTTAGCAATCTGTTGAAAGCTTAGTCTGCCTGAAAGGTCTGATATAAACAATCGTGTAATAAAAAGCAAATAATACACAACCGCCGACAAGGTCTAAAAATGAGTGCTGTTTAAGTGTCAGCGTTGATATGCAGATAAGAATACAAAGTATAAGCGATGAAAGTCTTAAGATTTTAATCGCTTTTCTTTTTTTGTCGTTCTTAACAATATTAACATCATCGACATTTCTAAAATAATAACTGCGGCTTATGCCAAAATGGATTGCAATCGAGTTGAACACATGGATGCTTGGAAAGACATTTGTATCCGTGTCGGTTCGGTAAAGTATGTCAATGATAGTAGTAAAAATATTGCTGTGGTCAAAGGTTTTAGGCCGCATTGTCTGCTGATTTGGAAAAATCGTATAAATGAGAAGTGAAGTCGTCATTCCTAGCAGCAGCACGGCACAACACCTATAAAAATCGTCGAGGTGTTTTGTCTGAAAGAAAAGATATACTAAACTGACTGCAACATATAAAAACCATAAAAGATAAGGAATTATAAAAAACTCACAAAAGGGTATATAATCATCAATCTTGCAATGAATGTCGGTGAAATGCACATTGGTTCTCTTTTCGAGACTTGTAAACCATAAAAGATAAATCGGCATATATAAAATAATAATTGCGTGTTTGTATTTGAAAAGAAATTCTTTTAATCTAGTCATAAAAAACCTCGTTCTGCTGTTTTTGTGTAAATATAGTTATGTCAAAGCAAATGTTGTTGAGAATAAAAATACCGTTTCGTTATTGCTGTGGGACATATTATCGTGTAAAACTTGCTGCATTTGCTGTGTGTAGGTGTCAGACAACAAATGTAATGAATAGTTTAGCATAAAATTTGGGATTAAACAATCCTGATATAAGGGATAAATGGATTTAAATTTTAGGTATTAATATTAAAATTAATTTAGTTGCGTTTGTAGTGTATCTTTAATATAATTGTATCAAAGAATATGAGTATAAGGTATATAAGAGGTGATATGCAAAAAGATAAGAGGGGGAATGAAAAGTTGAATACAGAAATAAAAAATGTGCTGAGTGCAGCAGATGATAAGGCACAATATGATGCGTATGCAAAGAAGCTGATTGCACAAAAGAGTATATTAGCAAATATATTAGTAAAAACTGTTGGTGCATTTAAAGGTATGAATCCGAAAGATGTTGTAAAGTATATTGAAGGAGAACCTGAAATAGGAGTAGTGCCTATTGAACCCGGTATGACAAATGCAGAATATGTATCAGGTGAGAAGATAAAGGGATTTAATACAGAAGATATTGAAATAAATGAGGGAATGATAAGGTTTGATATTATATTTTATGTAAGAATGCCGCTGCCGGATAAGTCCAAAAACAATTTGTCGAAGATTATAATAAATGTAGAATGTCAAAAAGATGAGCCGTCAGCATATGAAATATTAAATAGGGCAATCTTTTATGTGAGCAGATTGATATCATCACAAAAAGAAAGAGATTTTGTGAATTCAAATTATGATGATATAAATCAGGTGTTTAGCATATGGATATGTATGAATATGAAGTACAATAGTATGTCGCATATACATCTTGCAAAAGATGAGATTTTAGAGCCATATGATTGGAAGGGGAATCTTGATCTGATAAACATTGTGTTGATAGGTATAACCAATACATTGCCGGAATATGAAGAAAAATATGAATTACATCGTTTGATATGTACATTACTATCAAATGAACTGCCAGAGGCACAGAAATTTGATATTCTTGAAAAAGAATATAATATTCCGGTTGATACAAAATTAAGAGAGGATGTGAGTGTGATGTGTAATTTAAGTTTAGGAATAGAAGAAAGAGCAGAGGCGAGAGGAGAAGCGAGGGGAGAAGCCAGAGGAATGAAAAGAACCAATGAAACGATTATTATAAATATGTATAAAAATAAGTTTACATTGGAACAGATTTCACTTGCAACGCAGAAAAGTGTTGAGGAGATTGAGCATATTATAGAAGAAAATTGCGTGACAATGTAGCAAACTGTTATGTGTTTGTTTGTGTTAAAATGTTTTTTGATATCAGTATAGTAATATTTGGAAAAATATAAATGGAAAAAGCATCTTTTCTTTGTGTTGATATGATACTTCTAAAGTAGACGGATTAGATATAAAATCTGTTGCTTTAGAGAGGTATATCAGCACTAGGAGAGATGCTTTTTTTATAGGGAAGTGAATGATTTCCATAATGTAGCTATTAAAATTGAATAAAATTGTTAAATATAAATTATTCTTTACATCCCAAAATGTATGTTAAGTATAGGTTAAAAGCCAAAGATTGTAAAGAAAAAAGAGTGCAAGTATTTAATTAATTTTATATCAAACAAATATAAATCCAAATAAATTATAATTAACAATTGACTTTTGATATAAAAGTGATATACTAGACTCAATCATTCAAATAATAAGGGTTGAAATGAATGAAGTAAAATGAGATTGAAGAATAATCATGGATTATAGAAAGGGGTGAAAAAATGAACCAGTTCAAATTAACTTTTAGTTTGGAAAAACAATTTTTGCCAAAAAATTTGGAACCATTCATGATAAGCTTTTTAAAAGAGGCAACATTGAATTATTCAGAAGAATTTCATATGAGCCTTTATGACAAGAGTAAATCTATCATGAAAGGTTATACATTTTCGTATTATCTTCCAAATGCAAAGTTTCAAAAAGAACAGATCTCACTAGGGATGCCTTGTTTTGAGGTGTTCTTTAGTGACGCTGATCTTGTGGAAAGCATACAGATGCTCAATTCTTTCAAGACTATGTATGGAAAAAGTTATCCCATGAAGTGTAATTCTATAAAACTTGTGTCTATCGTTGCACAAAAACGAAAGGAAATAAGGGATTCAGAGATTGTTGTGAAAATGTTGAGTTCTCTTATTGTCAGAAGACATAATTCTGACGACAATTCCGATATTTATTACACTTATGAAGATGATGGATTTGGAGAAGTTTTGAGAGAAAATGTTGATTTTATGCTGAAAAAACTTGATGTACCAATTTCAACAGATGGTTTTTCGATTGTTCCTATAAAAGGAAAAAAGGTTGTTCAGTGTGTATTTGAACATATGATAGATGCCAATATAGGGATTTATAAAGTGACTGGAACACCTGAACTTTTGAACTTTTTGTATATGGCAGGGTTAGGATGCAGAAGGTCAGAAGGGCATGGTAAATTTGAAATCGTTATGTAGAGGGGAGTGAAATGTTTGGAGCCAATCAAGATTACAAAAGGCGATTTCCTGAAAAATGCAGGTATTGTAGGAATGTATAATATGCTTCATGTTTTAAAGGCAAGAGAAGGTGAAGATTTTTGGACTGATGAAGAAGAACAGGTACTCTGCATAAGTCGTGAGTTTGCATTAAATGCAGACTGGACAGATATGTACTTTAAGGCATTTGTAGAAATTTATGGTCCAATGTGCACATATCAGGAAATTATAAATAGAATTGAAAAATGTAAAGGAGTTATAGAAAAAGGAGATGGTATAGAAAAAAACAGCAGTATAAAAGATGACTTGAAATACATTACAGATAAGATGTCGTCTAGTAGTTACAAAAGTGGTTTTGCAAATATTCGTGACAAAATTGAAAATCCAGAAATATATGAAAATATTAAAAGTAGAAAGATAAATGTAAAAATGGAGTCTGATGAGATACTAAAAAGATTGTCAGAACTTGAAAACTTTTTAAAACAGCCATTGTGTAG
>UMBA01016362.1_pt1 | contig 18863 bp, 32 predicted proteins | sample 1963861 | NCBI WGS metagenome assembly UMBA01 (sample SAMEA4835931, study PRJEB28245) | human gut metagenome | biome: gut microbiome; material: fecal sample | place: Denmark | collected 2008
CTGGCCGTCCGCTGCTTCTGGCACGTGCCGGACGGCAAAGACCCGCCCTCCTCGCTGGTGGCGGACGGCTATGTAGACGTGCCTGCCAGCGTGACCGCACAGCCGGGCAACGGCTGTATCACCTTTGAGGGCAGCGACGGCACCAAGACCGTGACCAGCGCTGACCTGCGCTACCGGGTGGCTGCAAACTCCGGCACGGAGGACGGCACAGAGCCGGAACCGGGAACGCCTGCATGGCAGCAGCTGGTGGATGCCGTGAAGGAATCGGCAGCATCTGCGGAGCAGTCCAAAACGGAAGCGCTGGACGCGGCAGAGCGGGCCGGGGCATCTGCCGATGAAGCGGCAACGAGCGCGGCATCGGCACTGGAAAGCGCGGAGAGCGCCGAGAAAAACGCCCTGTCCTCCGCTACCAGCGCCGCCGAAGCCACTCGTCAGGCAGAGCTTGCCGCACAGGCAGCAGAGAGCAAAGGTTTTTTGTATCTGGAAGATGATGACAACAGCGGTATTTTGTCGCTTGTGGTATCAGACAATCTGACCGACGACGTCACCTTGCAGGATGACGGTCAGGGCAATTTGGAGGCGGTATATAAATGAGCAAGAAAATGAAAATCGGCCCATACAGCGCCTACGCGATCGCGGTCAAGTACGGGTATACCGGCACGGAGGAGCAGTGGGTCAAGGAGCAGGAAGCGAACCGCGTCGCTTCGGAACAGGCCGCACAGCAGGCAGAACAGGCTCGGGATGGAGCTGAAACCGCAGCGACCCGGGCTGAAATCGCCCAGCGGCAGACCGAAGAAGTCCGCACTGACGCGCTGGACAAAATCGGCGCTGCAAAATCCGATGCGCTGGAGGCTGTGGCAGCCAAGCAGACGTCCGCGACCGCTGCGGTGGATACGGCCAAGACCAGTGCCCTCAACGACGTGGAAGCGGCTAAGGACGCAGCGGTAAAGGCTGTGACGGATACGCAATCTACCGCCACGCAGGCCGTCGATGCTGCCCGGGACAAAGCCGTCGAGCAGGTAAATGCCGCCACAGAAGCTGCAAAGACCGCAGCCAATGAAGCTGCCGCTAGTGCGGGCAATGCGTCTACAAGCGCTCAGCAGGCCACCGACAGCTTGCAGGAGCTGAAAGACGGCATCGCCAGCGGTAATTTTAAAGGCGAAAAGGGCGACAGGGGCGAAAAAGGAGACACTGGCGAGACTGGCCCTGCCGCCACTGTCGCGGTCGGTACCGTGACCGGCCTTGGCGCTGGTGCTGCTCCGACCGTCACAAACTCCGGCGATGAGCACAATGCTGTGCTGGACTTTGGCATCCCCACCGCGAGCGCCATCGACATTGCCGTTGACGTGCTCTTTAAGCTCCCCCGCACTGGAAAGGTCTACACCGTAAAAATCCCACGCTTTGCGTCGAACCCCACCGTCAACTGCGAGAAGCTGGACGACAACGCGGGCCTTGTGTGTGAGCCGTCTACCGACACTGTCGAGGGGCGGGATGATTATGCCGACATTCCTCTTTTCAAGTGGTACAACTGCAATTATAAGAGGGATTCCTCCGGCCACGCCTACCCCACCGCTATCGAGCATCTGAGCGACGATTACCGCAAGACTGGCACTGTGGACGTGGGCGTTATCCAGATGACTCCTTACGTCAGGTGGGATGACAGCGACCCGGATTATATTCTGTGGTCTATCACCGACTCCCCGCGAGACGGATTTACCCCGTGGGCCGCTGCCAAGTCTGGCGACACCGTATACCCCTATGTCGTTCACTCAAAGTTCTTTAGTGGCGTGGGTGAGGATGGGCTTCTGCGAAGCGTATATGATCTCGTTCCTGCACGCAACCAGTCGTACTACAGCCTGATTACAGACTACGCCAAGAAGGGCGCTGGCTATAAGGGCGCAGGCGGTGAACGGGTCGCGTGGCAAATCCTTTTTAACGCCATCAAGTGCGCTGTGAAATCCAGTCAGGAAAAGTATGCAGGCACTACGGGCTATAATTTGCAGTATTCCGCAGCTATCCAGCGCAGTGAGAAGCTGACCTACTTCCCTGTCACAGCGGCGCAGGCGAAGAACTTGCTGGTCGGAAGCTACGTCTCTATCGGATATGGCTCGAATAACAATGGCACTGTCAATATCGACCGCAGCGGCGCCACCATGCACAGCTACGCCTCCGGCGCCAAAATCCTCAAAATCGAGGCCCTCGATGATACGACCAGTGCTGTGTATCTGGACTGCGACGCTTTTGACACGATGCCTGTCGCTCTGTCTGACACCCTGAACGCACCTATCACTCTGTCTACGATATACTGGTGCAGCGGCACAACGGACGCAGTCATCGGCCACCATGATGGCAGCCCCGGCAGCAATACGGATGCTAAGCACCCCTATCGTGTGCAGGGCATCGAGTATGCTGTGGGCGGCTATGAAGTGCTCAGTGATGTGGTACTCGCCTTTGACGACAGTAACGGCAAGGACATATATGTCTGTCCTGCTGGCGTAGCGCATACCAAGACCGATGCGGAGATTCTGGCGAAGTATAAAAAGGTCGGCAACTTTCCTGCGGGTGACTTCTGGATTGGAGACATCGGCTTCGACCCGGAAACCTGCGTAACGTGGCCTGCAACGCAAGGCTCCGGAGATAAAACAGGCGTCGGCGACTACGTCCATGGTGGTGGAAACGCAAGCAAGAACACCCTGCGCGAATACTTGCAAGGCGGTGATCTCGGGCAGTGGTCGACTGCGGGCGCTTCGCATGTGTATTGCTGGCGCTGGCTTGGGGGCGGGTACTGGCATTGCTTGGCCGCCGATTGACACTTTGCGCCGGGGGTGAATGCCGCTTGCGGCAGAGGGGGAAATCCCACTGAAAGCAATGCGGCATGAGACAACTATAAATGAAAGGAGTTGTAGCACATGAAAGCAAACTTCGATGCAGAGCAGCCCGCCGTCCGATCTGTACGTGACGGCCATACGCTGTATATCTTTATCTGTGTCAACGGCCAGTGGACGGAGCAGCAGTATGACGAATCACAGCCTGCACAGCAGGTGTGGGAATGCGACTACCGGGAAATCGTGGCTGATGAGAGCAAAATCGACCTTGAGAAGGTCACGGCTGCTCCTGAAAAGTATCTGGATTGGACGGATCCTGTCGAGAAGACTGACGCCGAAAAAATCGCAGAGCTTCAGGAGAAGAACGAGATGCTCACACAATGTCTGATGGAAATGTCGGAGATTGTTTATGCATAAAATCACACAAAAAATCGAAAGGATGGTACTTATGATGGCTATGTTATGGGCACAGGAAATTATGTCTGCTGAGACTGTGGAGGAGGCAAAGGCTCTGTATGAGCGCTGCCCTCGTCTGCTGAAGCCGAAGGTGAAGGACATCCTCGTCAAGAGCGGCTTTGAGGAAATCGTAGGCGAAAGCAACGCCTGAGAAAGGACGTGGTTGTATGAGCTTTCTTGAGTTTTTGAGCAGCCTCTTTGCGGGCCTTTTCGGCCCTTACCACCCCTCCGCAGACGCCTCTCCCGAGGTGTCCGCTGTGGACACCAAAGCCTCCGCTCCTCCCGGCTGGGAGGGCGACCCGCCCTACAGGTACATCGACGTGAGCCGTTATCAGGGCAAAATCACCCTCGACGGCTGGCGCAAAGTCAAGGCGGCGGGCTACAAAGGTGTCATGCTCAAGACGGTATCCACCAACAAAAAGCTCAGCTCCCGGGCGGACGGCCTCTACATTGACCCGACCTTTGAGGATAACTACCGCAACGCCAAAGCTGCCGGGCTGGACGTGGGCGTTTACTACTACACCTACGCCACCAGCGAGGCGATGGCCGATGCAGAGCTTGCCCTACTGCGGCAGGCGGTGTACGGCAAGGAGCTTTCTCTCCCCGTTTGCGTGGACGTGGAGGAAAACAAGCTCAAGCCCATGAGCACCCTCGACCTCACCAACCTCACCGCTTACGCGCTGGAACAGGTGGAGAAGATGGGCTTTTACGCCCAGCTGTACACCTACACCGGCTACAAGTACGAGCTGGATATGGCTCGTCTGTCCTCTCGATGGGACGTGTGGCTGGCCGATTACACCGGAAAGGCCCCCAAAGTGAGCTTTAAGTACAACGCTCACCAGCATACCAGCAAGGGCGCTGTGCCGGGCATCAACGGCAACGTAGACCTCAACGTCACTACCCTCAACTACTCCCGTATCATCAGAAAGAAGGGCCTGACCCGTCTCCGGGAGGGCGCATGACTAAAGAGCAGGCTCTTTTGTGGGTGCTGGGCGTTGTTGGCAGCGTGTGTGCAGGAGCGGTCACGCTGGACAAAGTCTTGGACATCATCCACAAGTATATCAAAAAGGCGCAGGCTCCCGACGCCGCGCAAAACCAGCGGCTTGACGCTATCGAGCAACGGCTGGGCGCAGTCGAAAGCATCTCGTCTCAGCACGCAGCGGCCTTAAAACGCGACCTCACCCGCTTCGACGCAATCGACGAGGAGATTTGCTTGGCCCTTGATGGTGTGCGGAATCTTTTGGATGCTCAGCTCTCCGGGGACAATCACGAAGGGATGCAGAAAAGCAAGGCTAGCATCGACAATTATCTTTTGAAAGGAGTTACCAATCATGGAAGCAATCAATGAAATTTTGAGCATCATTCCTGTTCCTGTGGCCGTCATCCTGATGCTGGGTGGACTCGTCTTCTACGCCATCGGCGGCATCCGTCTGGGCTACGGCGCGGCAGTCAAAAATCTGGTGCTTAACCTCATCACTCAGGCAGAGCGGGAGATTCAGGGCACCAAGCGCGGCGCAGAGCGCAAGGCGTGGTGCGTCAAGATGTTGCGTCTCTATCTGGACAATAGCAAGCTGGGCAGGCTGGTCTCGTGGGCCATCACAGAAGAGACCATGAGCAAAGTGATTCAGTTTTTCTTTGACCGTGCAAAGGCGGCACTGCAAAAGCAGTAATGAGGATACATACTATGATTATTACCGGTATGGAAGAATATGAAAGCGTGTGCAAGAATGCACTGGTTGAGTGGTACAACGCGCACCGCGAGACCAAAATCACCCTCGAAAACATCTTTGTGGTCTGGGCTTGCAAGACGCTCCAGAACTACAAGGCACTGTTGTCTACCACCGTAAGCGGTGACGGGATCTATGCCGAGTACACCTACAACGGCGACAAGCAGGAGCTATACGAGGATGTGTACGGCAAGCTGACCAATCGCCGCATCACGCAGCAGTAAGGAGGTTATCATGGCAAGTACTACATACAAGCAACTGCCGCGCTATTACTACGACCAGCGCGCATACCCGATTTTGTGGCCCGCAGTGCGTGACAATTTTGCCAACGGCGGCAAAATGGGACATTTCCGTGCCGTGACCGCTCGAGTTCGCAACGCCGGACAGCTGCCGCAGCCTTTCTGGCTCGGTGCTGCCTGTGGCGGCGGCTCGCGTAGTGCTGCCCGCTGCGCTGCAAGGACTTGACCGACAGCAGATGACCGCTGCCATCAAAAACGCACCGCTTGGGAGGGTAGACCGTAAGATAGCCTTACTGCGATACGTTGAGCGGCTCCCGCTGCCGGACATTGCAGCACAGACACATTACAGCCGGACAGCGATAGGATACCGGCTGAAAGGCATTACAAAAATTTTTGAGTAAAGCAAACCCCCGGTGTTCCGTTTGGAGCATCGGGGGTTTCTTTATGCCAGTTCCAGTGCCTCCTTTATCGTCTTGCAACGACAGGACACGCTGTGCATGAACCGGCTCGCTTCTTCGTAGGTGACAAAGCGAACGGTGGCGTCTGCACCGATTTCATCCTTTTCCCGCAGGGTCACAGAGTATACCCTGCCTTCGGGGAAGTCACTGTTGACCATCGGCTTCCTGTTCGGCATAAACGGAGACGGGATGGAGGTGAGCTCTCCGCTCAATACAGTGCAAAATTCGTCGTAGTGGCTCATCCCGTCTTCCGTAATGAGGTCTGGATTTTTGATTTTGCTATTCATAATCAGCCTTCCTTTCAGTTATATATAGCCCACGAATCTCATCTGGTTAAGGTTATCAGATTATAATGCTCAGCGCTTATATATTTGCGCTCTCACTGTTTGCTTTTCTCCATTCGTCTGGGATTTTTGACAATGCACTTGTCTTGGGGTCGTAAATAGGCTTGTCATAGGGACGATATTTAATACTTCCAGCAACCGTTTGCTCTAACCGTTCCTTGCCTTTGTTGGCATACTCCTCTACTAGCTCGCATCCCCAGAAAATTCTCTTGTGAAGAAGTGCTGCAACCCCAGATGATGCAACTCCAGAAAATGGATCAAAAACAAGATCATTCTCATTGGTCAAGGCTAAAACTAGCCGCTCAATTAGCCCTACAGGAAATTGACAGGGGTGATTGGTCTTTTCAATATGATTGCCTTTCACATTCGGAATTTCCCACACATCTTCCGGATTTTTTCCCTTTGGGTTTCCAGATAGTTTCCCTTTATTTTCTCCACGGTAACTTCGTTTTCCGGGATACTTTGCGGGGACACGCACATCATCCAAATTGAATGTGTAGGCGTCGGTTTTTGTGTACCACATAACCACTTCGTAACGTCCACTAAATCTGTTTTTGTTATGAAGTCCGTGTCCAAAATGCCAGATAATTCGGTTGCGCAAATGCAAATTCAGCGCTTTAAAAATAGGGGCGAGCTCAATATCGAGTGGCGTGATACTGCCGTTCTTAACATAGTTTCCTACTTGCCAGCAGATGCTTCCGTTATCTTTGAGCCGAGGGTATATCTTTTCAATGATTCTTTTCTGCCAATCGTAATAATCAGAAAGTGGCACCTGATTCTCATATTCTTTGCCAATGTTGTATGGCGGTGATGTAACAACCAGATCAAAAATTGGTTGCATTGGTAACGCATCCAAAAATTTCTCGACATCCATCAAGAATAATTGTGTAGTAGCGGTATCTGGCAAAACGCCTTTTTCAATGTTTTGAATTACGTCTATAGACATCTTCATACCTCCAAATGGTACAGCTCATCCATATATATCCCAAGGTTATAGCAGCTTATAATGCTCAGCCAACAAAAAGCGGACGTATGTGGGGCACGCACGCTTTTCGCCGCACCAGTCCTGCACGGTGCGAAGTGGGACGCCCACTTGCTTTGCAAAAGCGGTCTGCGACAGACCAGTGCGGGCCACCAGCTCTCTCATAGACAAATGCGCCACGTCCCAGATTGTGGACAATCTTGCCTTCTCGGCGTCCAGATCTACGCACCCGGCGGCATCTTCCGGGATGCTGAGGGTGACGTTATTTAAGAACACCTCTTTTACCGCCTTTGGATCATTTGCCATTGAAAAAAGTTCAGCTGTGTACATAATCGGCCTCCTATGGATTTTTGATATGTGTTGTTGTATAGTATAGATACCTCCGTGTGAGGTGTCTTTCACTGTCTTTATTATACACGCATTGCGTGCAATTGTCAAGACTTTTTTGAAAATTTTATACGCGTTGCGTGCAAATGTTTGAGCGTTCATACAGCCCTGTGCTGTGTGGGCGCTTTTCTTTTTTGTCTTTCGTTTGACGTTCGTTTAACGCACGGATTTGGTAGAAAAGGTACTATGGGCGCAAAGGGAGGGGGAGCGCCATGTGGCACAGGTTCAACCCAAACCCCCAAGGAAACGGCGTGGGGGATTGCACCGTGCGGGCAGTGGCGGCAGCTACAGGCCAAAACTGGGAGCGGGCGTATATCGGCCTTGCGCTTACTGGCTTTATCCTCGGCGATATGCCCAGCGCCAACCGCACATGGGGCGCATACCTCCAAAAACGAGGGTTCAAGCGCCGTTTGGTGGAAGCGGACTGCACAACCTGTTACACCGTGGCAGATTTTGCCCGGGAGTACCCGCGCGGCGTGTATGTGCTGGGCTGCTCCGGGCACGTCCTGACCGTGATCGACGGCGCGTGGTGGGACAGCTGGGACAGTGGCGCGGAATGCCCGATCTACTACTGGTACAAGGAGGAGTAAACTATGCCTTACAATCCGTATGCGTATCAGATGCCGACATACTACGGCCAGCCAATGCCAGACAACCTCACTCAACTCAGGCAGGGAGTGGGCTATCAGTCTCCCATGATGCAGCAGCCGACAGCACAGACAGCACAGGCTACGCCCTCCATCATCTGGGTGCAGGGAGAAGAGGGCGCAAAAGCCTATATGGTCGCCGCAGGAAACAGTGTGCTCCTGATGGATAGCGAAAACAGCGCTTTTTACATCAAGAGCACCGACGCCAGCGGGATGCCGCTGCCTCTCCGCGTCTTTGACTACAAGGAACGCACCACGGCGACAAAAATGCCCCCTCAGACAGCGCAGCAGCCCGGCGGGGAGTTTGTCACCCGAGCAGAGTTTGACGCTCTGGCAGCCCGCTGTGCGGCGCTCGAGAAGCAAGAGCCTGCAAAACCTGAAACGGAGGTCAAATAAGTATGGCAAACCCTCTTTTTAACGCACTGGGCGGCGGTATGCCCGCCATGCCAAACCCTATGGGTCAGTTCGGGCAGATGATGCAGCAGTTCCAGCAGTTCCGTGCAAACTTTCAAGGCGACCCGAAAGCAGAGGTGCAAAAGCTACTGCAATCCGGCAAAATGTCACAAAACCAGCTGAACCAGCTGCAGGCGATGGCGCAGCAGTTTCAGCAGTTCCTTCATTAAGCCGTAACCGTGGCCACGGTTCAAGCATAAAAATCATTCAAAACACACGAAAGGAGTACAAAAATGTCTCTTTCTTCCGATTCTGCGGTTCTGACCATGCCTGTTCAGCCCGCAAACACCAACGGCGGCAACGGCTTTGGCTTTGGCAATGATGGCGCATGGTGGATCATCATCTTGTTCCTGTTTGCTTTCTGCGGCGGCTGGGGCGGCAACTGGGGCGGCAATGGCAACACCGGTGCCGGTGTCGTGGACGGCTACGTCCTGACCTCCGATTTTGCCAACGTCGAGCGCAAGATGGATGGTATCAACAACGGCATGTGTGATGGCTTCTACCAGCAAGCGCAGCTTGTCAACGGCGTGCAGCAGACCGTGAACAACGGCTTTATGTCCGCAGAGATCAGCCGCGCAAACCAGCAGGCGGCGTTCATGCAGCAGCTGTTTGCCATGCAGATGCAGCAGCAGGAGTGCTGCTGCGAGAACCGCTCTGCCATTCAGGGCGTCAACTACAATTTGGCCACCCAGTCCTGCGAGACCCGGAACACGGTGCAGAACACGACCCGGGACATCATCGACAACCAGAACCAGAACGCCCGTGCCATCCTTGACGCCCTGACCGCACAGCGCATCGAGGCAAAGGACGCAAAGATCGCTGAGCAGGGTCAGCAGCTGTTCGCAGCACAGCTTGCGGCATCTCAGGCAGCCCAGAACGAAACGCTCAAGGCCTACATGAGCGGTCAGCTGGCCTACTACAATCCGCGCCCCGTGCCCGCATTCCCGGTTCCTGCACCTTACCAGTACGGTAACTGCGGCACCGGTTGCGGCTGCAACGGCTGCGCATAACCGAATAACGGCAACTTTCGAGGATTTCTCGAATGTTCAGCCCCAGAGCTGATTTTGCAAACCAGAGCGCCGGGGCAAAAGTCCTGGCGCTTTTCTATGAAAGGAGCCGATAAAATGGCTGAATTTAGCAACTCCAGCACCGTCATCGTGGCGGCGGGTGAAAACCTTCCCCTGACCGAGACCGCGGTGAAAGCCCCTGCCTGCATCATGCATCGTGAGGGCAGCGGCCTCGTGACCCTGCGGGGTCTGACCAATCAATGCAAAGCGCGCTTCAAGGTAAGCTTTGGCAGCAATATCGCCATTCCCACCGGCGGCACTGTTGGACCCATTTCCGTGGCGCTGGCTGTCGGCGGTGAGTCGCTGACCAGCGCGACAGCCATTGTTACTCCGGCGGCAGTCGAAAATTACTTCAATGTTTTCGTGGCCGCTTTCATCGAGGTGCCGCGCGGCTGTTGTGTGACCGTGGCAATTAAAAACACCAGTACGCAGGCAGTCAGCATTGCAAACAGCAATCTGATCGTTGAGCGGGTAGCATAAGAAAGGAGATAAAGTCATGCTGGATAAACTGAATCATCTGAAGGATGAGATGTGCGACGAGCTCATGGAGCTGACCGACAAAAAGAACAGATCCCCGGGCGATGTTGAGATGATCGGCGAGATCGTGGACATCATTCTGGACATCCACCGCATCGAGGATTACTGCGAGGGCGGCGAGTACAGCCGTGCGGGCGAGTGGGAAGCTGACATGCGCGGATCCTTCGGCCGCGAATCCGGAAACGGTTACAACCGGGGCAGCAGCTACGCCAACCGTGGCCGTCACTATGTGCGCGGGCACTACTCCCGCACGGATGGCCGTGAGCGCATGATCTCCGACATCGAGGACATGATGCAGGAAGCTACCGGCGCAGAGCGAGACGCTTATAAGCGGGCCGCTGACATCTTGCGCAACGCATAAGGGAGGAGGGCGGCAGGCATGGACATTGACGAAATCAACACCCATATTCACAAGCTGAAATACGGTTCGACGGACTGGCAAAGTGTGGAAAAACTTGCCGCCCTCTGCACTGTGAGAAATGAGCTGGAAGAAAAGCAAACACCGGCAGAAATGCAGACTCAAGCGCTGCCTCTCGCGTCTTACCCGGAGGCATACTCCACAAAAGAAAAGCCGCAAAGCGAGTTCGTGGAAGCGGCCAGCGCCGCACCCTTTGGCGGCTTGATGGAAGTGCTTGATGAGCACATGAGCGCCATAAGGCTTGCATACCCGAAAGAGTATGAGCTGGTCATGCGGAAGATAACCGCATTGTAAAACGACGCATAATGTATTATTTTTACATACAGCCAAATCTCGAAAAGCTAAATTTTTAAACTTGATAAGCTAACGTGTGACTAACAAGTTTAATTTTATTCTAGATAAAACGTAAAATTAAACTGATTTGTAATCAGTGGGTTGCAGGTTCAACTCCTGTCACCAGCTCCAAAAATAAACGCACGAACGATAAAAACAAATCGTCCGTGCGTTTTTCTTTTTGCTTGAAATACCTTAAAATCTCCTGAATGAACGTGACAATCTAACAAACAATCTAACAAATCAATACTTCATCTTTTGCATTTCCCGCAACAGATATCCCGGGTCATTGTGGGAGACGTACTTGTTGGCCGTGGTGGAAAAATTTTTGTGACCCAAGATGGCCTGCACGGCGGTCTTTTCCAGCCCGCACTCCACCATCTTGCTGCTGGCCGTGTGGCGCAGCGTATGCGGATGCACCCCCTCTATGTGGCATTCCTGCATCAAGTCCCGAAACTTTGTAGCCACGTTGCGCTTGTCCAGCTTTGTACCGGCTTTGGACGGTATCAGCCACTCACAGCCGCTGTCAAGCATCCAAAAGACAATGATTTTGTAAATGGGGTCCAAAATAGGGATGATGCGGTTTTTGCCAGCCTCGGTCTTCTCACCGCCCTGCATGTACCGCTCTTTCAGGTGCACATCGTCGCAGCGCATGGAGAGCAGCTCATCGATACGCATGCCGGTGTAGAGCAGCACCATTGCGATTTGGGCTGTCTGCCCAAGCTTCGGGTCGTCTTGTCGGCTGCTTATCTGCTCTATCTCTTGAGCGGTCAAGGTGCGCTCTGCCTTGCCTGTAGCCGCTGGGAGCTGCAAGAGCATGGCATAGTTTTTGTTTATGATGTCCTGAGCCATTGCCCACTCGCAGATCTGGCTGAAAAGTGTGCGCTGCTTTTCGCAGGAGCTGCGGGAGAGGCCCTTTTCCACCATCTGGTCAATCACCTGTTGATAGTCTGCGGCTTTTAAGTCCCGGAGCTGTCGGTCATACAGCGGCGCAGCCTTTGCATAGGCCAGCTCATAACCCTTTTTCATGTCAGTGCTGAGCTTGTCAAATTTGGGCTGCGCTTTCCATTGGGCGTAGGCATCCGCAAAAGTGCATTTCAGACGCGCTGCGGGGGTATTCTGGGCGTTGTAAGCGTCCAGTGCTTGTACTGCTTCGCCCGGCGTCGCAAACGTCCCCAGAACGTCTCGCTTGGCTGTCAGGGCCACATACGGCTTTGACCTCGTCCCGCTCAACTTATATACACTGCCGCTGCCCTTTGGGCGGCGGCGCTTTTTTCTTTGCTGCGGGGCGGATTCGGGCTGCTTCTTGCCGCAGTAGGGGCAAAAAGATGCATCATCCGGTATTTCCCGACGGCAGCAGGCGCGGATGCACTTCAAGGCTCTTCACCTCGCTTTGCGGTATAGTCGGCCTCGCCGCTCTTCGCGGCCTCTTTGCCTGCCTGATACGCCGACCTCAGCAGATTCACTGGCGGCTGGACTTCCCACGGAATCGGGTCCGTCCCTGTAGCCACGGCGAACCCGTAGTTGTCCAGTATCTGGCCGCAGACAGACACTTTGTTTTGCAAGGGAGTATGCAGATTTGCACACACCTCAGCAAACACCGCCGGCGGATAGCTGCCATGTCGCCCCAAAAGAATAAACAGCACCATCTCTTTTACAATTCGCGGCGCTGTGCGAAAGTATTCTGTAAGTACCTCATCCAGCTCTTCGTCTGATTTGCGCTGTATGGGTTCTTTGTAAAGCTCCGGGTGCAGCATTTCTTGCATGGCGGGGAGCGGAGAAGTCCCGCAAGCCTCGAACCAGTCCATTATCTTGTCGGCTGGTGGGCTGGACGCCCCGCACTCCCAGCTCTGGACCGTAGCCTTTCCCTTGTTGATACGGCGGGCCATCTCGACTTGGCTCAAGCCTGCCGCGACTCTGGCCCGCGCCAATGCGACACCAAGCTTTTCCGCAGTAAAGTAGCTCATCAATTACAACCTCACAAATTTCCATGCCATAAAAACAAAAAGTGACATGGGGAAAACCCATGCCACTCGACAGAGCATAAATCCTTCAAGTTTTCCCATAAAATGGTAAAATCTAAAACAAGTTGGACGAATTGAACAAAAACAGAGGTGAAATAAAATGGATTTCGAGCAAAGAAACGGTAAAGAAAACGAAATGACCATCATTGACGGGATGCCCGCCACCATTTTGACCGGCACGACCCGAACACCTGAACCTTGGGAGGACTAAAGATGGACAAGATGCAGCTGTTTTGCACCCACATTCGCGCCGCGCTGGCCTGCTATGAGGATATGCCGCCGGAGGGTAAGGACTGGGCCTGCCTTTATGTAACCCGCAAGGCAAAGTCTATTCAGGCTCTCCACGCCGCAGCATCCGCCCCCGGCGGGGAGCTTGCCGGGCAGCTGTTGCAAAAATTGCAACAACCTTGCAACCACGGATAATAACGCGCATATTTTGCGCGGATTCAGCGCGAAACGCGCGTATTTAGTAAAAAGTCAGCGTAAATTTCAGCGATTCAGCGCAAATGCTAAATTTTTCGCGCATTTTTGCGCGATTAAATGCGCTTGACGCGATACAATCAACAGTTGTATAATGCGGTTGTGAACAGGGTCGCACATCAATATCCCACAGCAGTGGCTCCGTATTCCGCTTGGCCTTGGCTAAATCCCTCAAACTCCAGCTGTTCAATCAGACCGGAGCGAGAGAAAGACATGGAATTGATATAATTTTTTGCTCTTATTGCAGCCTGTTCGTTCCAGTCGGCGCCACAATGATCTACGGCATAAGTAGCATCTTCCGTGGAATATCCTTCAAACTCAAGCTGACTTTCAAGGCCGCTGTAAGAGAATCCCATACCAGCACTCAGGTAGTTTTTAGCAGCCCGCAAAGCGTTTCTCTGCCCCATTGTAAGGCTATCATCGGCAGAAATTGACGATTTTACGGACGTGCTGCTCTTTGTTCCGTACGTTGAACTTGTCGTGCTGGAAGAAGGAGTAAGCATAAGAACGAACATGATCAGTGCAACACTAACAGCGACCGCGCATCCGCATCCGTGACTTTTTTTCTTCGTTTCAGGCTTTTCGTCTGATTCGATAGCTGCTGTCACGGAACCCGAAGCAACAGGTGCTCCACATTCAGGGCAGAACTTTACGTTCTCAATTTCAGCTCCGCATTTTGGACATTTCATAAAACGCACCTCACATATACAAAAATAGGCAGCCAACCAGCTTGCCGCCGCAGATCGGACAGGCATTTGCCATGATTACGCCTCATCTTTTGATTTTATAAAATTCTGCATTTTGTCAAAACGCAAAACCACACAACCCATCATTGAATTTGTAATTCGTTCATCCGAAAAAGAATCTTTCCACTTTTGAATAGAGTTTGCTTTTCCCTTTTGAGTTTTCAAAGTCAGGAGTTTTTCCAGCTGCTTGATATAAGAATTTTCGACAACAACCTCAAAAAGGTCAAAGAGAGAAAACTTCATCATGTCGTAAAGCTCAGTAGGGCTAAAATCAAATTTGAACCCCATCCTCTCATACTTCTTGAGCTCATCGAGCGTATCAAGAATCATATCATATCTTGAAAATAGAATATCGACATCTGAAGTCCTCTCTATCACTAGAAAAGAGTCCAAAACCCTCCGTATCCGTTCTGGGATTGCTTCTTCTGGAAAATCCACAAATTCCTCCCCGGTGTCAGGATCGATTAAAACAACGGGCTCTGGTGATTTGCTCCACTTAGCGTTCGGGCGCACAAAACGCAACGGCTCTTGGACTTCAGGATCGTCTTTTTTCTTGAAGACCGCATTGATAACCCGCGTGATATTTTTCCGAAATCCAACATTCCATATCACGGGAAACACCTCACACATAACAATTATATAAGGAGGACAAAACAAAATGCAGGATACATCTTTCAGCCAGGACGAAATCAAAAGAATCATCGAAAAGCTTAAGAGTGACCCTGCATTTCGTCAGAAAGTCCTCGATATTCTAAACAGCTGATTCAGAGCAGCTCCCGGATCGCGTTCTTTTTCGCTTCCGAAGCGTTCAGAATCTTTTGTACAAGCTCAGCATCTTCAGGAGACAGGCCACTCAGGCTTACCGTCTCCGGGGTGCTGGGCTTTTCTTTTTGCTCTTCGCCGGTCAACTCTTCAACCGTGACGCCTAGCGCATTGGCTACTGGCACTAGCATTTCATTCGGGAAGTCACGTCCGCTTACTATCATTTGCGAAATATAGCCGCGGCTCTTTCCAATCTCTCGGCATACAAAAGAAACATTGATCCCTTTTTCAGTAGCGATTTTTTTAGCTCTCTCCACATTTCGCATAGAAAAGACCTCGCTATTCTGTGAAAATAGCCAAATGTTCACTAAATTGCATATTGGCTATTGCAAAATAGCCACTTGGCTAGTATAATACTAAGCACAGGGCAAACAAAACCAAGGACCCTGACAATATTATATCGGGCAGACGCTAGATTTTATTCACTTTGTACCTTGCAACTACATAGTAGCATATTTTCTAGTGATTTTCAAGCCCGGAAAGGAGAATTGCTAGTGAATGTTTCAAAAATTGACCAGTTTTGCAAGCTGCACGGACTGAGCCGCACCGATCTGGAAGCGGCGGCAGGCCTGAGCAACGGCGCAATCGGCAAGTGGGAGCGCAGCATTTACGGCCCCAGCATTTCGCAGCTGCTCAAGGTTGCGAAGTATTTCCGGGTGCCGGTCACGGCGCTGCTGGCAGATGATGAAGGAGGTAAGACTGCATGAACAACCTTATACCCATCAACTACGACAACCCGGAGCGCCCCACCGTGAGCGGCCGGGAACTGCACGAGTTTTTGCAGGTTGGCGCAGATTACCGGCATTGGTTCCCTCGTATGTGTGAGTACGGCTTTACCGAGGGCGAGGATTTCAACCCGGTCAAAATTGACCGAGTTCAAAATGAGGGCGGGCGCAAGGTCACGCGCACGGTGGACGACCACCAGCTTACCATCCCGATGGCGAAGGAGCTGTGCATGATACAGCGCAACGAGCGCGGCAAGCAGGCCCGGCAGTATTTCTTGACGGTAGAAGCCCAGTGGAACAGCCCGGAAGCGGTAATGCGCCGTGCAGTGCTCATTGCTGACCGCAAAGTGAAAGAGCTGCAAAGCGTGAACCGCAGCCTGCTGGCCGAGAACAACGACCTGAAGCCGGATGCAGAGTATGCCCGGGCGGTGTGCGTGGGCAAGAACTGCCGCACCACTACCAGCCTTGCCAAGGATTACGGCCTGAGTGCCGAGAAGCTCAACAGCGTCCTCCACGGCCTGAAGATCCAGTACAAGACCAGCGACGGCCAGTGGGTGCTATACGCCAAGTATTGCGGCAAGGGCTACACCAAAAACCGCAAATCCACGCCGTTCCAGCACAAGAGCACCGGCGAGTGGGACACCAAGAACACCACCGTATGGACGGAAGCCGGACAGCGCTTTATCTATGAGCAACTCAAGGCCGTGGGAATGCTGCCCAGCGTGGAGCGCAGGCAGAGCGTGGAGCAGATGGAGCTTGCCGCCCGGCAGCACAACCAGGACGGCGTGGCGTAAGCAATATATTTTGGAGGTTACTATTATGAAAAAACTGCATGTGAAAGCTACGTTTATTGAGCCGGTGCTGGGCACATGGCCCGCAAACCCCAATGTGGCCCGCGAGCTTATCGCCAGCAAGTCGCCGGATGCCGCAACCATCGAGGATGAAGTGGCGGCTCTTGGCCCTGATGCGGTAGCTGACAAGGGCATGACCGTTTTCCCGCGTGACCCGGACGGCAATCCGATTTTTTACGATTACCAAATCAAAGGCATGTTTAAGGATGCTTGCGGTATGCTTTCCCGCATCGGCGGCAAGACCGAGACGGGCAAGAAGAAGGCCGTGAACGAAAGCGGCAAGCTGGCTGCTTACAAGAAGGTCATTGACGGCCTGATCTTTATTCAGCCCCGCATGATTCCCATTCACACGAACGGTGAGATTACCGAGTGCCAGCGTCCACTCCGCGCACAGACCGCACAGGGCGAGCGCGTGAGTCTGGTCAACAGTGAGGAAGTCCCGACGGGCAGCACCTGCGAGTTTGACGTAATCCTCCTTGACGACAGCCACGAAAAGGTTGTGCGTGAGTGGCTGGATTATGGCATTCTGCGCGGCATCGGCCAGTGGCGCAACAGCGGAAAGGGACGCTTTACCTACACCGCTTATGAGGTGAAGGCCTGAGAGCAAGGGCATGGCATTGACGGCCCTGATTCGCGGAGGAGTCGCTTGGCAAAGGCTATGAGGTGAACTGCTGTGCAGTGGCAATGCACAGAGCATCGCAGCGGCACGGAGAAGCACAGACAGGCAAGGCGAAGGCAGGGCAGGGCGGGGCAGAGCGACGTTTTGCGAAGCGAAGGCAGAGCATGGAGAGGCTGAGCAAGGCATGGCACGGCACCGAGAAGCAAAGGTAAGGCGTTGATTAGTCTGGCAATGGAATGACGAAGCGAAGAAATGCGAAGGAATGGCAGAGAAAAGCGCTGATGTGATTTGCGAAGGAAAAGCGGTACACCGTAACGATTCGCTGCGGCAAGGTTTTGCTTCGGATGCATTGGCATGGAAGAGAGAAGAAATGCCGTGATTTGCAATGGAACGGCTTGGCAAGGACCAGCTTAGTCAAGTAGCGCAATGGCTTTGAGAAGCGATGTTTAGCAAAGGCAGAGAAGAGTGAGGCTAGGAAACGCAGAGAACTGCGACAGCACAGCAAAGAGAAGACATTTTATTAAAAGGAGAAACGAGCATGAAAAAAATTATTGTTGGTGTAGCGTCCGTATTGGCAAGCGCTTTGCTGATGGCCGGATGCAATAAGCAGGTTATTGATCTGACCTATGAATACAGCTGGGCACAGCTGAAAATGCCTGATGGAACGATTATCGAGGGCAATGTCGAAAGCTGGCGCGACTATGAAGGCGACCAGCTTCAGGTTGTGATTGACGGTGTGACCTATCTGGTTCATTCGTCCAACATTGTTATGCGTCATTGATGCAAGGAGGACCTTTATGAAAACCACGATGCGCGATAAGGTTTGCCAGCTGATTGGCAAGTATCAGTATCTCGAAGACTATTACAAAACGAAAGCGGCCATCTACACAAGCTTTATCATCCGGCCTGCAGAGCCTGCGCAGGCGGATATGTGCGGCCAGTTCTTGGCCGATTTGAACAAGCTGCTGGAAGAGGACGAAGCCGCAGCAGCCCAGGAAGACCCCCGCAAGACCGCCCCGGCGGGCAAGTGGTGCGCGAACTCAGCGGCACAGGCAGCTGAGAGCACCGCAAAGGAGGCGCGGAACAATGGGTGAAGCACTGGCGATTATCATCGCGTTTGCCGCCCTTCTGGGCATCTCGTGGGGCGTTACCTGCGCCGCCGTGTGGGCCATCTGCGCATTGATGCACTGGACGTTCACCTGGGCCGCCGGAACGGCGACGTGGATCGCGCTCTGGCTCATTGGCAGCTTTGGCAGCTCTAAGAAGTGAGGCGTTGACCATGCCTGCACAGAAGAAACACACCAATAAAGGAAGGTTATGAGCATGAGTGAAAAAATCATCGCCTACAAGGCCATGGACAAAAACATGATGTGCCGTGGCAAGCAGTATGACGTGGGCAAGACCTACACAGAGCCGGAGGCCGACTGCTGCCACGCTGGTATGCACGCCTGCGAGAACCCGCTGGATGTGCTGCACTACTACCCGTTGAAGGACAGCCCGCGCTTTTTTGAGGTCGAGTGCGGCGGGAACGTGGATAAAAGCATAGGGGACAGTAAGCTAGCCTGCACTGAGCTGACGGTGAAAGGTGAGGTGAATTTTGCAGGGCTGGTAAAAGCTGCGGTGAACGCCGTTTTTAATCGGGTGAAGGGCAAAGGGCCCTTTTCCAGCGGCGATTACAGCACGGCGGGTTCTAGCGGCAATTACAGCACGGCGGGTTCTAGCG
>UMBA01017456.1_pt1 | contig 18427 bp, 23 predicted proteins | sample 1963861 | NCBI WGS metagenome assembly UMBA01 (sample SAMEA4835931, study PRJEB28245) | human gut metagenome | biome: gut microbiome; material: fecal sample | place: Denmark | collected 2008
TGATGCTTGCCGTCCTCGCTTCTTTTGCACAGGAAGAGAGCAGGAGCATGAGTGAAAACAATAAATGGTCCATTCGTAAAAAGTTTGAGCGAGGGGAAGTGATGATTACTACCTCCCGATTCCTTGGCTATGACAAAAATGAGTATGGACATTTAATTGTGAATCGAAAAGAAGCAGAAATTGTCAGTCTGACTTTTGACCTATATCTGATGAATGTTGGTTCGTCAAGAATTGGCGAACTGCTTGATTATTTGGGGGTAAAAACGGTAACGGGAACCACATGGGAGAGCGGGACCATTAACGGGATGCTTTGCAATGAGAAGTACAAAGGAGACTTCCATCTGCAGAAGTATTACACCCCTGAAAACAAAAGAAACCGTACAAGGAAAAACAATGGAGAAGTGCAGAGTTATTACATTTCGGAAAATCATGAACCTATTGTATCACCGGAAGTATGGGAAAAGGTGCAGAAGGTAAGGGAGCAGAGAAAGCGTGACAGGAACATTGGGCAGGACAACACAATGAAGTATCAGAACCGCTACCCCTTAAGCGGAATGTTGATTTGCCCTTATTGCGGAAAAACGCTCCGGCGCAGACAGGTTTATAAAAAGAAAATCCAGTGGCTCTGCAGTACCTATATCGAAAAGGGTGTCAAGGAATGTAAGGGGATAAGGATAGATGATACCGAATTGCAGGGATTGAACATTACGGAACAGAAAGTAGTGGAGGAGGTGATTCAGAATGGCAAGAAGCATTACTGTTATACCAGCAAAGCAGATTTCGACTGTGGAATCAGGAACAGAGCAAACAGTACAGAAACTGAGAATGGCAGCGTACTGCCGAGTGTCAACCGACCAAGAAGAACAGTTATTAAGCTATGAGAATCAGGTCAATTATTACACCAATTACATCAGCGAAAATCCTCTTTATGAATATGCAGGAACTTATGCGGATGAGGGAATTTCGGGAACCAACACCAAAAAGAGGGATGAATTTAACCGCATGATTGCAGACTGCAGAGCAGGAAAAATAGATATGATTATCACGAAGTCCATTTCCAGATTTGCAAGAAATACGCTGGACTGCCTGAACTATGTGCGCGAGATGAAGGATTTGGGGATTGGAATTATTTTTGAAAAGGAAAACATCAATACCCTCGATGCAAAAGGCGAAGTGCTTCTTACCATTCTTTCCTCACTGGCACAGGATGAGAGCCGGTCCATTTCAGAGAATTGCACATGGGGAATCCGCAGAAGGTTTGAAACAGGAAAACACAAAATGAGTACAAAGCGTTTTCTTGGTTATGACTCGGACGAGAATGGCAAGCTGGTAATCAACAGAATGCAGGAACCGATTGTAGTGCGATTGTATCAGGAATTTTTGGATGGAAAAACAACGGATTACATCAAGAGAATTTTTGAAAAAGAGGGAGTTCGGAATTGGGATGGCGGTACGAAGTGGCAGGCTACAACCTTAATGAGTATGTTGGAGAATGAAAAATACAAAGGTGATGCATTGCTGCAGAAAAGCTATACGGTGGACTTCCTTACCAAGAAGCGGACGCAGAATAAAGGGGAAATCCAGATGTTTTATGTGGAGGATGACCATGATGCCATCATATCAAAGCGGATTTGGGAATGTGTACAGCTTGAAATTAAACGCAGGAAAAAGTACCTGGAGGAGCACGGGACAAACTCCTATTCCCACCGGCCGGAAAGCAATCCATTTGCATCCAAGATTATTTGCGGAGACTGCAATAAGGTATTTGCACGAAAAGGCTGGCGGAGCAGCACGGGTGTTGACCGTAAGGTATGGCAGTGCAGTGAACGCTACAAGGTCAAAGGAGTCATGGGATGTGCCAACCGCCACGTGGAGGAAGAAACGCTGATAAAGGCATATCTGATGGCTTGGAATGCGTTGGTGGAGAATCGAGAGGATTTCATGGAGCAGTGGACGGAACAACTTCAGAGCGAAAATCTCTTGGAAAGTTATCGGGCAGAGAAGTTCATAGAATACACCGATGGGGCAGAGTCTTTGACGGAGATGGACACGGACTTCATGCTGAAAACGTTGGACCACATCAAGGTCTTTGAGGATGGAACATTCTTGGTGGTGTTCTTAGATGGAACGGAGATTGAATGTAAAAATGAAGAGGAGTAAGAAAAAATGCCGATTGGGAGTTATGATTCCTGATCGGCATCATTTCTTACTCCTTTTCGGATGGAAGGATGTGGACTTCTGTGGTATAATATTATTGGATTTTTTATGATTGGAGGGTAAGCTCATGGAAAGGATAAACCAAAAAACAACAAAACAAATAAAGAGAGAAAATAAAAATTGGTTATTATTAGTGACAGTTAATGATATAGAAACAAACAGTTTACTTTCCAGATTAAAACCATTAGACGACTATTCAGATATACTGGTTGCATATAGTAAAAATAATACATATTTTATAGGTAGATTTGGGGCTTATAATGTAATTCATGTTCAATCAGATATGGGAGCAATGAATAGGGATGCGGTAATGACGACAGTAGATAATGCAATAAAAATGTGGAATCCTCGTGGAATTATTATGGTAGGTGTTGCATGGGGAATGAATAAGGAAAAGCAACGAATTGGAGATGTACTTATTTCTAAAAAAATACTTCAGTATGAAACCGCAAAAATATCAAATGGAAGTACAATACCAAGAGGCGCTGATACAGAAGCTGGGGGAGTATTAACGAATAGGTTTAAGTCATGCATGGACTGGGAGTATTTGTTAGAGGATGGTAAAGCCGCAAAAAAATATATGGGGACAGTATTGTCAGGTGAAAAATTATTAGATGACAAAAATTACAGAGATAAATTACATAGTTCATTTCCAGAAGCTATTGGTGGTGAAATGGAGGGCGCAGGATTAGCAAGTGTTGCTATGGCTAATAATCTGTATGAGTGGATTATTGTAAAAGGAATCTGTGATTGGGGATATGATAAGCAAAGTGAAAATAAAGATAGATATCAGGAAATTGCTATGGAATCTGCCATTTCACTTTGTGAGTCGGTTTTGTGTGATGATTCTGTTTTGGAAGAAATATTGAAAGCAGAAAATAGAAAGAAAAATGCAGATAATTTAATGCTTAGAATCAACGCATACAAATTGTTTTTTTACAGAAATTCCCAAAAGATTACAATAAAGGAATTGAGCAAATTAAGTGGAATTAGTATAGGACATATATCCAAATGTGAGAAAATCAATGCAGAGGAAAACGAATTTTCAATTAGGATTTTTAGGGAAACTATGGTAGCCACCATAAGAAGTTTAGAGAAAGCATTGAATTTACGAAAAGGAGAGCTTATTGCAGATGATGATGACTTATTAGCAGAAAAGTATAAAAATTATTATTTAAAAAGGAAAGGAATCCATGCTACGCCTATGAAATTAAAAAATGCTAAGATCGTAGTGTTTGATTTTGATGGAACACTTGTATCGCCTAATTTTTCAAAAACAACATGGGAGCGAATATGGACTGAGTTGGGATATAGTGTAAATGATTGCGATTATTATCATAGACAGTTTTCTAACAAGCAAATAACACACGAGCAATGGTGTAAGATAACAGAAGACAAGTTTAGAGAAGCTGGGTTAACCAAAGATATTATGAAAAAAATTGCATCTGAAATGGTATTAATTGATGGATGTAAAGAAACATTAATGGAATTGAAGAGTAGAGATGTGTTGTTGTACATTGTTTCAGGTTCTATTCGAGAGATAATAAAAGAAGTACTTGGAGATATGGTAAATCTTTTTGAAGATATAAGTGCTAATAAGTTCTATTTTCAGAAGGGTAAGCTGTCAAGAATTGTTGGAACAGAGTATGATTTTGAGGGAAAAGCAGAATATATTAAGCAGATTGTAAATGAGAATAAGATAAATGCATCGGAGGTATTATTTGTGGGAAATTCATTTAATGATACATTTGTACATTTATCTGGGGCAAGAACTTTATGCATCAATCCTCAAAATACCAATTATACGAATTCCATATATTGGCATGATTATATTAGGGAAGTGAATAATTTGAGGGAGATAATACCTCATGTATTTATAGAAGATAAATAGAACATATGTTGAGTGGATTAGGTTTATTACGAGCCTTATCCCCCCAGTGAGAGTTCCGTAAAGTTTGGCGAAAGTGGTACTTTCGCTATTTAGTATAAGAAGAAACTTTCACCGCATGTGGAGACAGTCTGCTTGCTGTCGAAGAAACCTTGAGTTTATGCGGGTTAGCGGGCTTTTTTGAAGATTATGCACCTGTGTTTTTAGCAGGAAAAAATGTATATAGAATTTAGTAATTGCAGAGGGGTGCAAAAATTTGTTGAGACCGAAGTTGTGCGCCGGAATAGTATCGGTAGAGATTTGGTGTCCGCGAATAGTTGCACCCAGTATATTAGATAAGACGTTTTTTAATTAGGTGTTGAAGTTATAGAAAGAAGCAACTAGAAATGCCGTATTTATGCGGCTTAGATGGCTATATATACATTTCGAGATTGAAAAAATCTCGATTTTTTTATGCCAAAAAGTAACGCGCATATGTGTGTTACGGATAGTAGTTTTGACTAATGCGCGAAAAACATACATGTAAATAAAGGGAAAATAAGGATAAATAAAAAATGACGGACTCAGTGGTTGACAAAAAGGTTGTCCGGATATATATTATATGTAGGACATGCAAAAGGAGGAAATATTATGGCTGCAATAAAAGAAGGCTATTTATATGATCCAGTTGCAAAGAAATTACGTAAAGCAACGGATGAAGAATATGTTAGACAGGAAATTTTAGTTGGGTTAACAGCAGAGTATGGATATTTATTTGTGGATATGGAAACAGAGTATCAAATAAATGTGGGAAGATCTAAAAAAAGGGTTGATATTGCTATATTTCAAGAGGGAAAAGAACATTTGCAAGAAAATGTAATGTTAATTGTTGAATGTAAAGCTGCAAAAATAGGTGAAAATGATAAAAAAGAAGGCGTTGGACAGTTAATGTCATATGTTGCCTCATGTCCGGCCTGCGTTTATGGTTTATGGACTAATGGTCCAGGAGGACTGCGTCAGGTACTTAGACGTGATATGAAGACTGCAGAAGTAGAAGAAACGGTTCTGGATATACCTAAAAAAGGCCAAGATATATCAGGGGATAAAGGTCCGAGATTAGAGGATTTGGTTAAGGCTACTTCAGAAAGTTTAAAATGGAGATTTAAGAAGTGTCATGATATTATTTCTACATCTGGCGATGATAAAATGACAGCATTTTGGGAGTTTTTAAAGATAATTGAAACTAAGATTGCAGACGAAAGAGAAGATAAAGAGTATTCTGATTTTTATGCATCTTATGAGGAAATGAGAACACAAGATGGAATCAATAAAGTTTATAATAGAATTAACAATTTGTATAGAAGGTTAATTGTAGATCAGTTAGATCAGAATCTTGGATTTTTAGGAGATACCATCAATGTAAAACCGAATTCATTGGTAAGGATTGTATGTGAGCTTCAGAACTATTCATTGCTTGAAACAAGCGCTCAAGTGAAAGGTGCTGCTTATGAGGAAATTGTTGGAGCTAATTTACGAGGCGATAAAGGAGAATTTTTCACTCCGCGACAAGTAATAGATGCAGCAGTTGAGATGCTGGATATTACGCCGGATGACATATGTACAGATTTAGCTTGTGGTTCTGGTGGATTTGTTGTTTCAATGCTGGTCGCAGGAAAGAAAGCAGTGGAGAGAAAATATGAAAAGCGAAAAGGCGATCATACAAACACAGTTATAGTTGAAAAAGATAAGTTTGCAAGAAACAATATAATAGCAAATGACATAAATAGGAATTTGGCAAATGCATGTTCAATGAACTTAATAATGAATGGAGTTGAAGATTCAAAAGTTTTCAATCAGGATATTCTTGAGCCGCCACAGAACTGGACATGTGACAATGTTGAGAAACTTCGGCAACTATATGGACTTAAAGAAGAACATGTTGCGGGACATCGATTTTTTACAGGCAATATAACTAAAATAGGTGCAAATCCCCCATTTGGCAATAATATTGTTCGTACAGAAAAATTTGTATTGGATCAATATGAACTGGCTGAGGGAAAAACATCACAGATTGTGGAGATTTTATTCCTGGAAAGAATAGTTCAATTGCTTGTTCCAGGTAAAGGAAAAGCAGCAATAGTTGTCCCACAGTCCATTTTAAATAATCCTGGGTTGGAATATGTTAGAAAATGGATTTTTGCGCATACAAAAGTAATGGCTGTTATAGAATTACCGGTAGAGACTTTTCTTATTAGTGGTAGAGAAGGAACGGGAACACTTACTGCAATTTTGCTTCTTGAAAGACGAAAACTAGATGATACAGCGAAGATCCTAGATGGAGTTAAACAGATAGAGGAGTATCCGATATTTATGGCTGATGTAAAGAAAGTTGGTTATGATCGACGCGGCAATAGTATCTATGTTAAAGACAATGAAGGAAAAGAGATTACGGAAGAAGTTAGAATCGATAATGAAGTGCTTCATAACAAAGTAATTGATACGGATTTACCAGAAGTTATTAGGCAGTATAAAGAATTTTCAGATAAACTTGCAACCGGAAAAGTATATTATGATGCAGAGGAGGCGGTATATCGTGTCTTATAGTACTGTAGAGCCTGTAATTGTATCAAGTATAGATGCTGTATCACGAAAATACAGGCTTGATCCAAGTCAGTATAATGCAGACGTTGAAAAAATAATTCGACATTGTGCAAAAAATAACATTACTTTAAAATCATTAAAAGATTTGGGATGGATAAGAGAAACATATTTGCCGAATAGATTTTCACGTTCATATACAGGGAGCAATGTACTTGGAACTATAATGGTTGGAACATCTTCGATGCTAGATATGAAATTACCTCGTGATATGAGAATTTTTTTGAACGAAATGAAAAATGCAGATGATTTATATATAGAAGACAATGATATTCTTATTTCACGTTCTGGAACTGTAGGAACAAGTACACTGTGTGGTGCTTCTTATAGAGGTTGCGTAGCTAGTGATGATTGCATAAGATTGAGGTGTGACATTGAACATGTAGGGTTTGTAGCAGCATACATGAAAACTAAAATAGGTCTGACACTGCTTGCAAAAGATTCACATGGGAAAGTAATAAAACATCTAAAAACAGAGGATGTTGAGAATTTGAAAATTCCGCAATTTGATAAAGCAACTATAAGAAAAGTCAATGATAAAATGCTTAGTGCAAAAGATGCGTTTGATTTGGCAAGGCATTCATATGAACAAGTTGAGGTTATGCTTGAAAAATATCTTGGGAAACTTGTGCCACCACAGTTTTTAAATTGTAGTGTGGTTCCATTTGGATCATTAAAGTTAACAAGATTGGATCCGCATATGTATGATCCATATTCTAATTTTGTGACACATGAAATTATAAGAAGCAATGACTTTAAAAAACTTGGAGAGATAGCTGATGTTATTTCTGTTGCTAGGTTTAAGAGACACTATTTAGAAGAAGAAAATGAAAATAGCATAGGTCTTTATTCATCTTCGGATATAGTTCGAGCAAGATTAACACCAAGTAAATACATTTCACGTGTACTTAATAAAAAAAATATAAAAGATTGCGCCGTTCAGGAAGGGGATATATTAATTCCATGTTCTGGTGCATACGGAGGAATTTTAGGTAAAGGAATAATGGCTGGAAAGAATTTGTCGGGGAAACCTATTTCGCAGCATGTTTTAAGGATAGTAAAAAAAGATGACAGCGAAATTAAATTTGATTTTGTGGCAGCTTATTTATGCAGTTTTACATTTGGGTATCCATTAATTACTGCAACAAGATTTGGTAAAGATATTCCTGAATTAGATCCTAGCGCGATTAGGGAGATTCCGATACCTTATATTGAGAATAAAATGCAGCAAGAGATAGGACAGGCTTATCGAAAAGCTATAGAACTTCAAGAGCGTGGAAACGCTCTTGAGGCGGAAGCAGAACAAATTATTTATGATAGCTATTACAAAAATTAGATAAATATTAAACGCTGCACTCCATATTGGTCGGTGTGGAGTACAGCGTCTGTTAATAGGTATGGAAAATTGCATATTTTATTTGCGATGTATTCATAAGGTGTAACATGTGAATCAAGATCATTTATTCGTATAGAGCAGCAAACCGAAGATGATGAAGGTTCGGTAGTTGTTTGATACGACGTGAATGGTAAAATTTTGGTGTTTGTGGGCAGGGTGGATATTTTTTTATTACCCACATATAAAATAGTTTTGTTGGATACAGTAAATTGTTGCACATATTTTGCAGTGTAAAGTTTGAGTTGAATAAATGTTTTTGCAAAATTTACATATGAGTAATTCTGTGGAATTTCATAATATATATTCATGTTAAATCCTCCTTGTAGTGATGCATATTACCGTAGATTTTTATGATAGTCAACATATATAATTAGGATAGGCCTTTGAAAAGGAGATGAGTGAATGTCAAAAGGTGTAATTTACATATTAACCAATCCGTCTTTTCCGGAGTATGTGAAGATAGGATATGCAAGGGATTTGGAAAAACGAATGAATCAATTGAATAGAAGTGAAACTATTCCATTTGCATTTCGTGCATATGCGGTATATGAGGTAGAATCAAACCTTACAGACCTTGTGTTGCATGACTTAATTGATAAGTTGAATCCGGATCTGCGATCGATAGAAAACTTTGATGGAAAAGAGCGTAAGAGAGAGTTTTATGCAATATCGCCGGAAGATGCTTACAGTTTATTGGAGTGTATTGCGAAGATAAGTGGAACGGAAGATCGACTGAAGAAGATGGCCCCGGAGGGACATGAGATTCTTGATGAAGAAACCGCAATGGAAGTCTCAAAAGAGGCCGATTTAAATTCGGTAAGTATGGTATTCCGGTTGGAGCAGTGATTAAATATATTAATGATCCATCTATTGAAGCAACGGTAGTTGATGATGGCCATATCTCATATAAAGGAGTAACTACTTCTACATCGGCATTAGCAAAGGAATTATTAGAAAGTGAATATCCGGTTCAAGGTACGGCATATTTCACTTATGAAGGCGAAAAATTGACAGACCGACGCGATAGAATGGAAAGAGGGTGAAAAGGAAAGAGGTGAAGAAGTAAGTGTTTTCTGACGAATACAAGAAGATGATCGAGAATATGAATCGAATTTCTCAGAGTGTGCCAGTAAAATTGCAAAACATGTTTCAAGAAAATTTGCAGTTAAGGTCTATCCTAAGTCAGGACATTAGTACAGAACTGTCAAATAGATTAACAGAGATTAAAAGTCAAATGAAAGACTTTTCTAGAGTATCAGAACAACTTTCCGAGGTGATTCCTTCATTTCAGCTTTCGGAAGAAGTTCGGGAATTTATCCAAGAAGCTAAGGAAAGTGAAAGTTTATCTGAGGAAGAATTCGAAAAAAGATATGGTGAAGAATTCGAAGTATGCAAGGTTTTGGGCAGTAATGGCTGGGTTGTTTCTGGACATAGCAATCCAAGATATATAAAGAATTGGTATAGAGCACTTATTGAAGGAGAACCGGATAAAATTATATGTTTTTTTGAAGAAGATGATGGTCGTGTTATAAAAAATATCACTGCTACTTTGGAACAAAAATATGATGATCCGGTAAATAAAAATTATTATTCTCGAGGAATGAAAGCATTTCAAGATAACGACTACATGACCTCTGCAATGTATTTGGTTGGTTTATTAGAAGCAAGAGTAAATGCATTGGTTCAGTTCCCGCCAAGAGCAAAATATAGAGAGAAATATTCTGATAAAGGTTTTGGTGGTATAAAACAGGATCAATTTGCAGAAACCGATACGTTTTTTACTAAGAGATATTATTTTTTGGATGTATATCCTTCATTAATAGCTTTTTTGAACAGGTTATTTGTAGATGGAGAATATACATTTGAGAAGGGTGTGGAACCGCCATACATAAACAGAAATTGGTTATTGCATGGAAAATGTTGCAGAGAAATAGATCGGTTTGAATGTATACAGTTATTAAATGCTCTTGAAACAATAGAAAATGTTTTAGGAAATAAAAAGAAAGAGGGTGACCTTAGTGACAAACAATATGGAGAGAATGAGGTTTGAGATTGCTAGGGCCATTATAACATGCTTTCCGAAGGATTATATCGAAATGGCTTTTGTTGGTGGCGTGTCAGAAAAAGAATTTGTTGATGAAATTGTAGTTGAGTTTATAAAATACGCCTTCGATAATTCTCAGGAAAAGCATCCCCTTAGATATTATGTACCATATGGAGTAGACGAAAATACCGATGAGAGAATGATTTATACCAGGTTGCTTAAATACTGTCAGAAGTATCGTGATCAGGAGTATGACGAATTTAAAAGAAAGGGCGTCGATATCGAGGAACTTAAAGCGAAAAGTATGCAGACAATGGATGAAAAAAAGGAAGGCTATTCAATTACTCCTATGCAATATTTCGAGATGACGAATATTCACGATATGACCGCATTGAAGGCATTTGTTGAAAATAGACTTTCGGATGTCAAGAAAGTGTCGAATACGTCTTTTAAAGAAATGCTGGAAGATTATGATCGAAATGTTGAAGAATGGAAAGAAAAAAGACTTGAAAGTGATTATAATATGGTGTTTTACTCATTAGCCTTTTTTACTATTGATTGGAAATATGGTTTTGAATTTGCATACATGTTAGCTAAGAAAATGGAGCAATTAAAAGTAAAAGAGATAGATAAGAATTTTTTCTCCATTCTGTGTGCGAGAATGACAATACAGTCTTTTCTGGGATGTGAAGTTGGAATTGATAGCAGAATGATTAAGCCGCGACAAAAAATGATCGATATACTTGTGCCGGAGGATCTGAAATGGTCAAACGATTTCGAAGTTGATCAGAGGTGTTATGCAGAATTGCTTGTGATTATGGCCCAGCTCAATAATGGTATCAAATTAGCAAATGGCAATACGCTACGTGAGCAATTTTCTAAGGAGACTACGATGGAAGATTGGGCGTCCTTTTTTAAAGATTATGATATGTTTGGAGCATGGCATAAAAAGGAATTATCGAATAATAGAATTAGGAATATGAGAAAAGTTTTAAACCAGATACATAAATAGCAGAATTCCGGATTTTCGTTCCTAGGAAATTTAAATCATTATATGATAACCTATAATCACAGCAGGGCCCACTGAAAAAGAAAGGATCAGGTGATTATATGGAAGAAAATATAATGGTAAAAGAGGAAATGCCTGTGCAGGCATCAGGTTTTATAGAACAAGCAGCGCGTGATATTTATGCGCAGCATCCACATGAAGTAAAGGCCATACTTTTTGGAGCCGCCTCATTGATTTTAGGATTTGGAGCATATAAAGAATATGAATTAATTCCTAAGTTAGCTATCAGAGAGGAGGTTTAGTATGAGAACTAAGTTAATATACTCAAATCAAGAAAATCATCCAGGATATGGAGCTGGAGAGGGAGATACGGAGAGATACGAGTATCTATGCCCTTGTGGAAAGGGAAGAGTCATAGAGGAACACGATAATATTCCTGGCTTTAGAGATCACGATGTGTGGTTACAGTGTCCGGAATGCTCAAAAAAATACAGACTTGATACATCCGGAGGAGTACGAGGTTGGAAACTGGTCGAGCTTGAAAATGAATAAAATCAAATTGACAACAGAACAACTGTTCGATATAATAACTCTAGGTTCGCTACCTGGAGTTATTTTATTTTGTTAAACAGGCCGATCAATATTAATCCCGGTATTGGAGGTGTGAATGACAATGGAACTGGAAGAATGTATTAAGGATGGATTCGATGATTCCTTAAGAGATTATATTCGCTCTGAAGAATATGTCTCAGCAAAGCAGCAGGAAGGAAGATGCTTGGTTTACTTAGAAAGTTTACTTAATGACAGCCAGAAAAATGCACTTCATGCATTCCTGGATACCACAACAAATACGAACAGCATGCTTATTTCGGAAGCATATATGCATGGAGTTGTGGAGGGTATAGCCTTAAGAAAAAAAGTAGTATCAGAATAAGTTGTAGAAGAAGCCGGCTTTGATTCCCTTTTGATCTGGTTTTTCTTTGTAGATTTGGAGGCATTTATGGCAGCATTTAAAGCAGACGATAAAGCCTATATTGTGGAAAGTAACAGAATAGTACGGGAGTGCACAGTCAAACGCGTGACCGGAAAATTGATTATTATTAGATTTGAAAATGGTGGTGGAATACAGGTTAGTGAAAATCGGTTATTTGATACCAAAGAATCAGCGGCGGCAAGTATCCAAAGCGTAAAATCAATGCCGCAAAAGATTAAGAGGAATGGCTTTCATTCACCATATGATTATTGGCATTAATAAAAAGGCCCGACTGGTAATTGCTTACTAGCCGGGTTCTTGTTTTGATGATAAGTAATAGCTTATCTTTCATAAGATTCTGATTTGCCATATGTGAGCCCTCTTTTGAAAGCCTGCATAGCGAAGTCGTCATTGATGGCTTGCATTTCTGAAAAGAGCTGATCAAAAATGGGCTGTTTGGCTGGGAGAAGAGTGCTTCTAAAGTCATAATATATTTTGTTGACTTCTTGAATTCGTTTATTGTATTCCGGGGATTCCACGTAGTCTCCCATAATATCTTCTATGGAATCCTGCAGATGATTTACGTCAATATCGTTCACGATAAACCTCCTAACATGGTGCAAAGTTAATGTTGTTACTAAAAGATAAAGCATAGTTTGCATCATCTGAAGATCCACGTTCGCGAGAAAGTCGTAGATATGTTTTCCTGATCTTATATGAATAAGTACAGAATTTTGATATTTTATCTGGCGGTCCAGTGCTGCTTCTTGAGACTACTGGATCATAGGTAATTGCAGCAGGTAGAAGTTTTGTCTCAGTAAAGTAAGAAACGAAATTCTCTAGAAACTGTTTAAAACGCTCTGCTATAGCATGAATAAATTCACGCATGTTTTCATATAATTCCTGCATACGAGATGCAATAGAATCATTAATAGCTTGTACTAACCCGCCAACTCCAGCAAATAATTCAACCATATTAGTTGCTGCATGAGCGATTGGAGAAACACTACTTTCAATAACAGCATTACTTACTTCTAAGGAATCCTCCAGCAATTTTGAAGGAAGACTGTCTGAGATAATCTCAGCGGCTTCAGATGCAGCTTGCAATGCGGGAGAATCATAAATAGTAGTACATGCTTCGACAGCGGAAGTGGTAGATTCAACAATTGAATTATCCAGCATGGAAGATGCCATATTGCAGGCAGTCATTGCACCTTCTAAAGCTCCTGTAAGATTAAAGCGGCAGGACTCAATGGCTATACAAAAAGCCAGGCATCAGAACCAGCGCCTGCAAAGAAAACTGCAGTAGAGATTGCAGATGAGGTCATTGCAGGTAAGTGGGGAAATGGTGAGGAGAGAAAGCAGCGTCTCACAGAAGCCGGATACAATTATGCTGAGATCCAGGATATTGTGAATGGCAAATGTGGAGTGACACCAAAGAAGTCTGTCGACGAACTTGCAAGAGAGGTCATTGCAGGCAAGTGGGAAAACGGATCTGAGCGTAAGAGTAGACTCTTAGCAGAGGGGTATGATTACGGTGCGGTTCAGAAGCGAGTAAACGAAATGTTATCATAAGTTTGGGCCTGGGAGGAGTAATCCTTCCGGGTTCTTTTTTTGTATTTTACCAGTTCGGTCATACCGATAATTATACCCTTGAAACCGCTAAATTGCTTGACTTATAGCGGAACAAGAGCGTTAATAGGACTACCAAAAAGGAAGGAGAATTCGCATGAAACTTAGGAAAATAGAATCTTTAAAACCTAAGCAAAAAAAGCTAAGAGTATGTGCTTATGCAAGGGTATCAACGGACAGCTTAAAGCAAGGCGAGTCCTTTGAAAACCAGGTAAGCACCTATGAGCGCGTGATTAAAAGCAATCCGGAATATGAATTCGTTTCTGTTTATGCGGACCAGGGAATGACCGGTAGAAGCGAGAACAGACCAGAGTTTCAAAGAATGATTGCAGATTGCAAGGCTGGAAAGATAGACCTTATTATTACAAAATCGATTTCCAGATTTGCCAGAAATACCACCACAGTTCTTAAGTACACAAGAGAGCTGAAAGAAATCGGCGTCGGCGTGCTTTTTGAGGAAAACAATATTAACACACTTTCCTCGGAAGGAGAGCTGATGATGACGGTGCTTGCTTCCTTCGCACAGGAGGAAAGCCGCAGCATAAGTGAGAATAATAAATGGACTTTGAAAAAGAAGTTCGAACGTGGAGAGGGAATGGTAAATACAGCCCGCTTCATGGGATACGACAAGGATGAGACAGGGGACCTGGTAATCAATAAAGAAGAAGCCAAGGTTGTAAGACTAATATTTAAGATGTACCTTTTAGGCATTGGGTGTCATAGAATTGCTAAGGCATTAAATGAGGAAGGGGTACCGACGATAGCAGAAAGTTCTTGGCACGCAAGTACCATTAAGGGAATGCTTACCAATGAAAAATACAAAGGGGATTTCCATATCCAGAAAACTTACATTCCGGAAGGAACACACCAATCCGTAAAGAATAATGGACAGGTGCAAAGTTACTATGTAACAGAAGATCACCCGGCCATTATTAGCGCAGAAGAATGGCAGCAGGTTCAGGAGCTTATGGAATATCACAGAAAGCAGAGAAACATTGGCAAAGGTGAAAAATACCAGAAACGATATCCAATGAGTGGAATGTTGGTGTGTCCATATTGCGGAAAGAGCCTGCGAAGAAGATATGTTTACAATCGAAAAGTCGAGTGGTTGGGGTATAGTGTTGACAATGTTTTTTAGAAGCGAAGAAAGACATTAGAGCAAATTAAATTATAGGGAAAAAAACGGTAGGTGAATCGTTGCGATTTGCTTACCGGCTTTTTGCGTTATAGGGATTGCTGTGGGGTAATGTGGGTTGCTTGGCTTTTGCAAGATTGATTTTGTTCGCGATTGGGTATATAATATTGACAACGAGTATAGGTTGTTTTCCGATATGTTTTGGAGGAAGAAGATGGAATACATTTCAATAAAACAAGCATCAGAAAAATGGGGAATTACGAAGAGAAGGATCCAGGTTTTGTGTGCTGAAGGAAGAATTGAAGGTGCAACTAAAATTGGTTCATTTTGGGCGATTCCTTCGGAGGCTGTGAAGCCAAGCGATATGAGAATTAAAAGCGGAAAATATGTAAAAGAGAAGGAGTAACGCATGTTTAATCCAGGATTAGAGATAGGGCAGATTTTGAAAAATGCTGATATTGTAGAAAAATTCAAGTGTGGAAATATGGGTAGTATGAGACGTTCCAAAACCACAAATACGCTTGTTATTGTATCAGACTATACAAAAGGAATTTACCATGACAAATGGATAGGTGGAGTTCTTCATTATACAGGAATGGGTAAGTCAGGAGACCAGGATATAAGATGGTCCCAGAATGCGACGCTTGCGGATTCTGATTTTAATGGAGTCGATGTACATTTGTTTGAGGTTATAGATGCTGGAGAGTATATTTACTGCGGAAGAATTGAACTTGTTGATAAACCATATACTGATATGCAGCCTGGTGAGGATGGAAATGACAGAAAGGTATGGATGTTTCCAATTAGACCAGTGCCGGACAACGATGTGAAAAAGCCTCCAATGTTTGTGTTCAAAGATATTGAAGATTATAAGAGCAGAGGCAAAAATGTTGATTCGGAATATGCAAAGTTCTTAGAAGAAAACAAGAAGAAAAAAGTGAAGAATAGTAGTGCTGTAATTCCGGTGCAGGTGAGCAAACCAGAACCAAAGAAAATAGTGAATGCGCCTGATGATATTGAGGCAAAAACAGTAAATCATAAAAAGTATGGAGTTGGGCTTATAAAAAAGGTGGAAGGACCAAATATTGTTATTACCTTCAAGAGTGTTGGTGAGAAGACGCTAAACTATGAGGTTTGCATGAAAAATAAACTGCTGGAGATTTTGTAGATGAAAACAATAAGAGTAGTAGCAGTTATCAAGAATGAAAATAAGATATTTGCTACAGCTAGAGGATATGGTGAGTTTAAAGGTCAGTGGGAGTTCCCGGGCGGTAAGATAGAGGCCGGGGAAACGCCACAGGAAGCCCTTGTCCGCGAGATAAAAGAAGAACTTGAGACAACAATCCAAGTAGGTGATTTAATCGACACCATTGAGTATGATTATCCAACATTTCATTTGTCGATGGATTGTTATTGGTGTGATGTTGTTGAAGGAGAGCTTAAGTTGTTAGAGGCAGAATCGGCCAGGTGGTTATCGAAAGAAGAATTATATGATGTAAAGTGGCTTCCAGCAGATATCTTACTGATTGAAAAGATTATGAAGAATCTTTAGGAGAAAAGTATGGGATTATTTGATGTGGATGAAGAAAAGTTATAAGCCCTATATCACAGAGCATGGCATGAAGCAGGCATGAGTTTTGTAGATCCAAGAAAGTATCCTTATTTGAATAAGGAACTTATCCAGTATGCTAGGGAGAATAATTGCTCTTTTGATGAAACTTGGAGAATTGCAAAGGTTGGTATGTAAAATGGATATAGTTAGTTTACTTGAAGAATTTGCCGACTTAATCAGAAACGAAGAAGTCGAGGTATATAACGAGTTTAGCTTGCAGCATGAATTAGGAATTTTTCTGCGTGCAAAGCTAACCGGAAATAAAGTGCAGTTTGAAAGAAATACTAAGTTCTTTGGAATAACTGGTACAGTGAAGCATGAGATAGATATTGTTATTTATAATGAGAATGAGAAATATGCGATTGAATTAAAGTATCCACTGAATGGACAGTATCCGGAACAGATGTATTCCTTCATTAAAGATATAAAGTTTATGGAACAACTCAAAGAGGCGGGATTCGATGGAGCATACTGTATGACACTTGTGCGGGATAAGAATTTCTATTCTGGGAATAAGGTTGATGGAGTGTATTCATATTTTAGAAATGGAAATACAATCCATGGGACTATTATAAAGCCAACTGGTAAAAAGGATGAAAGTATAGATGTTCATGGAGAGTATCAGGTTGAGTGGAAATCCATAAACAACTGGAAATATTATATTGTGGATATGTGATGTGCATTAAGAAAAGAGGCGGGTTTTTATAGAAACAATTGAACTGAGGAAAGATATCAATAAGTTATTAAAGAAGGCGAGAGAAAATGCAAAACCGGATAAATGTATCCTATGTGGAAAAACACAAACAAGTTTTTGTAATTCGCATTCTATTCCACACATGATCTTAAAAACAATAGCATGTGAAGGAAAAGTTTTAGAACCATGGATGTTAATGGATGAAATTGATGTGGTAGATTTAGAATCGGGAATAAAAAAGTCTGGAACTTTCCATTTTATATGCAGAGAATGTGATGCTTTATATTTTCAAGACTATGAAAATAAAGAGGCATTGCTTAATGATCCAACAGATAAAATGCTTGCAGAAATTGCATTAAAAAGTATGTTACAAATGCTATCGAAAAGAAATGAGGAAATAGCTCTTTTTGATATTTTTCAAAAAAGGTCAGGTGCGATAATAAACAAAGAACTGTTAGATGAAGATAAGTTATTAGATATAAATGATTATATGTTTGATATGGATGTTTACAAACGAATTATCCAAAATAATGAAAAAGGTGGGTTTAAAATTGTATTTTGGGAGAAATTACCTTACGTTACTCCAATAGCTGTTCAGACGCCAATTACACTATATAAGGATATCGAAGGGACTGTGATTAACGATATCTATAATCCGGATCCAAATCTTCATATGCAAACAATGTACATGTGTGTATTCCCTATTGAACATGAAACGGTAGTTGGAGTATTTTATCATAAGAAGGATAGAAATTATAGAAGCTTTCTACATCAGATGAATTGTATGTCTGCGAGTAAGAAGCTGCAATATATAAATTATTTGATTTTTGCGAATACTGAGAACTATTATTTTTCAAAAACGATAGAAGATATTGTCAGGGATAATGAAAAATTAAAATTATTGGGACAGGAGAATAATGGGGATCCGCATTTAGGAATGCTTAGACCATTAGAACAGTTACTGGAATATAAGCAGATCAAACCAGATGAAATTCCTAATTTTTTAATGCCGGAGTACAAGATAAATAGTTAGACAGAAGTATAGTTGAAAATTTTGGGTGTTAAAAGTTGAGTTTTTTAATAAGGGTGTTAATTTGTAAGAAAGTACAGGTGTCCGCGCATGATAATGCGGTGTTAGCTCACCCCGCACGTGGAGACGGTAGTTCTTTTGTCCCAACAAAAACCAGATG
>UMBA01029160.1_pt1 | contig 17393 bp, 12 predicted proteins | sample 1963861 | NCBI WGS metagenome assembly UMBA01 (sample SAMEA4835931, study PRJEB28245) | human gut metagenome | biome: gut microbiome; material: fecal sample | place: Denmark | collected 2008
TTATTGCCAATTATCTTTTTTGTGCTGAACTGTTACTGAAAATCTAAAACATTTTAGTTTTTGTTTGACTAATTTCAGTTTATTATGTATAATGTTTATGAAAAATGTTATATAATTTATGTAAAAAATTGAATTTTTTTGTTAAAAACATTAAAAAATAGTCATATAATACATTGACTATTTTAGGCGTATATAAAATAAAAATGTAAGAGAATCATATAAAAAGAGTTGTTTTGTTATTTTGAGATGCGTAAGTTAGTGGTAAAATATTTTTTGCCTCTAATTTAATTTTATAAAAGATATCTAAGGGAAAAGAGGTTGAAAAATTGTTACATATAACATCATTGGACGACGGAATAGAAATATTCAAAGCACTTGGCTCCGATGTCAGAATACAGATATTAAATATATTGCTCGAAAACAGCAATATGAGTATGAAAGATCTGGCAGCAAGGCTGAATATAACAAATGGAGCACTTACGGGACATATCAAAAAACTTGAGAGCTGTGGACTTATTACAACATCGGCAGAGTCGGTAGTGCATGGCAATCAGAAGATATGCTCAGTTCACTGGGACAGGATAATAATTGACCTTGAAAAACAGGTTGGGGATGAGAATGTTTATAATACGGAAGTAAAGATAGGTCATTATTCAAACTATGATATTACACCTACATGTGGTCTTGCATCAAGCAAGGCACTTATCGGCGAGGTTGATGATGCAAGGTACTTTGAGCATCCTGACAGATACAATGCTGAGATACTCTGGTTTACAAATGGTTTTGTAGAGTATGTTATTCCAAATTTTATTCCTGGATTTCAGAAGATTACACAGATATCAATCACAATGGAGCTTAGTTCAGAAGCACCGGGAGTAAACAGTGACTGGCCGTCTGACATAGAGTTTTATCTTAATGATAAACCGCTGGGATGCTGGACATCACCTGGAGATTTTGGTGATGTTAAAGGGCTTTTCACACCGACATGGTGGCCTGAAAACTGGAATCAGTACGGACTTTTAAAACTTCTTGTTATAAACAGAAAAGGCACATTTATAGATGGTCTTAAGATTTCGGATGTTACGATAAATGATTTTAATTTTGATTACAGAAGCAATATAAGATTTAAACTCGGTGTGGATGAAAATGCCACGCATAAGGGTGGTCTTACATTGTTTGGAAAGTCATTTGGAAATTATGGTCAGGATATTAATGTAGCCATCAGCTATACACCTATGACAGAGGATGAGATTTAAATATAATATAAATGTAAAACAGAACTGTTTAACAGTTCTGTTTTATTTGTTTTTTGCTGCAATAAAAATCCCACGGAATTTTACTGTTTCTAAAATTCCGTGGGATTAAATCATATTAATATGGCAGTTTGTCCGGTCGGACAATATTTATTTTTATTGTATAGCAAAGCACTGGTTTTGCTATTTTTTAATGGTTGAGCTTTGATAGCTGATTACTTAACTGTTACTTTATATGTAACCTTGTATTTGCCCATCTTTGCTGTTATAACAGCTTTACCTTTCTTCTTTGCAATAACTTTACCTGAATTATTAACTGCAAGTACGGCAGGTTTGTTTGATGACCATTTCACATTTGATAACTTAACACCATAGCCTTTTACTTTGAATTTAGCTGTTTTCTTTACTTTAAGAGAAGCCTTTTTGCTTGTGAACTTGATATAAGCTTTCTTGACTGTAAATGTTTTTGTGAGTGTCTTTGTCTTGTCACCTGAAGTTATTGTTGCAGTAACAGTAGTAGTACCGGCTTTTTTAGCTGTGAGAATACCATTTGATGTTTCAGCAACACCCGGATTTGAAGAAGTGTATGTAACTTCTTTTGTAATGCTTGGTGATGCTGAAACAGAAAGCTTAGCTGTTTTACCGGTATTTCCGCCTGCATAGAGAGTAGTTGCTGATGCATTAAACTTCAATGTCGGATATGCAGCAGATTCTTCTTTATATTTTTCTTTTACATTTTTATCAGAAAGTGCAGTTGAATAAAATTCAATATTGTCAAACTGTGCATTCTGTACATCTTCAAGGTACGACATAATACCGCTTCCTATACGGACATCATCAATATCGGATAATTTGTTATCTGAAAGTGCTTCTGAAAGAGAAACTTCCTGATTTGCACTTAAATCACCGTCAATATATGTTTTAACACCATCTTTAGAGACTGTATAAACAACATGACTCCATCTGCCTGAGATAAATGATGTCTGGTAACTTCCTTTTGCTGTTCCTTCCAAGCTTGCAAAGTCTGCGTAAACGCTTGAATGGAGTGCCGTGTATGGATAGCAGTTACGGTTCTTTGATGATTTTGCTTCAAATAATGCAGTTGCATCTGTAGTTTCTGAATTAACTTTTACCCACATTCCAACAGTAAAACCTGATTCATCAATGTTTTTAAATAGGTCGGAAGGAAGTGATAAATAGTTTTCATTACTCTTTGTATTTTTTATAGTAAGAACATTACCGTACCAGTTATCTTTGCTTACTTTTGCATTGCCGATAAGTGTTGCGGCAGCACTATTTTTTCCGCTGTTTGCTACTGATTTTTCACTTACGGATTCAAAGTCATATTTATAATCAGGTATAAGTGATGAAGCAAGAACTGTTGTTTTGTATGTTTTTGTAACAGTTTCATTTCCTGATTTTATAGTGGCAGTGAGTGTAACTTCTGTATCATTTTCAGGTCTTGTAACTTTTCCGTCATTTGCGATAATGTCAGCGTTGCTTGAAGACCATGTGATAGTTGAGCTATTAAATCCTTCTGTAGGAAGTGTGATGTCAGAAGTTGTCTTTGATATTACAGGACGGTCTGCATCAAGGTTTCCTGCTGCTCTTTCAAGGATTTCTTTGTCCGTGTACTTATAAGCATCTTTTTTTACACCCCAGACAGACTGGTTATTTGTTCCGATTGCCGTAAATGTCATAACTTTTTTGCAATCAGATGATTCATCATGCTGAAGGAAGAATACACCGCTGTAAGTTACTTTGTTTATAACAGCGTTCATATAATATGTGCCGTCTTTTGCTGTCCATGTACCTGTTACATCACCTGAAATGGTACCGTCTGCATTTAACTTTATCGACTGGGTCTTAGCAGTTGCAACACCCGATTTACCGTGGTTTACAAATTCGTATTCGCCGACTATATCATCTTTGGCATAACCTGTCTTTGAAATCTTATCACCTTTGTTTTCAAAAGGAGCAGTAACAGGCCAGCCTTCTTCATTCTGGAACTGCTGGTGAACTCTTACTTCGTGATAATCATCGCTGTCAGAAAATCTTGTGTGGTAGATAAGATACATCTGACCGTCATCATCTATCATTGCTGAGTTGTGCCCCTCGGCTTTGTAATACTTATCAAGGCATGAGAACTTGTATGTTCCCATAACTTTTATACCTACATCATTGTGGTCTTTGCCGTTTGATACATACATATTTGCGTTATTGCCTGCTGCATCGACGAAAGGTCCGTCAGGATTTTTTGAGCGGAAAAGTCTCATGTTATATCCGCCGTCAACACCAAGCCAGTCATATGACATATATAAATAGAAGTAATCCGTTTTTTCATCGTAGAGTATGAAAGGACCCTCACCTGAAGTTGCCTTACCTCCGGCGATTCTTGTACCGAAATACTGGTCTACCTGAAGTCCGTCATCTCTTGTATATGTCTTGCCGGGATATTTTGCCTTGCCGGTAGCAGGGTCAATCTCAAGTGTGAATATACCGCCTGACCATGAACCGTAAGTCATCCACATCTTTCCGGATTTATCATAGTAGATTTCCGGATCGATTGCATTAGGAGCATAAGAATTGTTATAAGAGTCTCCTGATGACCAGGTTGTATCATATTTTTCAATCTGACCGCTCTTTATAAGGTCCGGAATATTTGTGTTTGTATAACTTGTATCTTTAGAACCCTCGAAAGCCGGTTTATTCTTTGTGAAACCTGAGTAGATAAGAGTATCGACACAAGTGAAAGGTCCTTCAATGCTCTGTGAGACACCAAAAGCAATGACTGAACGCACTGCTGTTGAACTTGTGCAGAAGTAGATCATATATGCACCTTTTGTACCGTCAGTGTTTATATAATCAGGATTCCAGAAAACATCAGGAGCCCATACATTATAAAAAGAAGCATCTTCATCATGGTCACCTGCCCACTTAAATGGCTTTTTAAGATTTTCAGGCATATTTCCGAAAACAAAGTTGTTTGTTGCACTGGTTGAATCACCTGCATTAAGATCGTTTGAAAGCTTTGTCCAGTTTACAAGGTCAGTTGATTTTGCTGCAGCAGTGTGTGAACCATATACATAATATGTACCGTCACTTGATTTTGTGATAGATGGGTCATGCACGGAAACTCTCGTAGGAGAAGTCGTTACATGAGTTACGCTTGCAGCTTTTGCAACAGATTCATTATTAAATAAGGAAAGACTTGGTAATGAAGTCGTTGCAGTTGACAAAGCAAGTGCTGTCGAAAGTACGATGGCACCAGCCCGCTTAAAGTTTTTCTTCATAGTGTTACCTCCGAAAATTTGTTTTTTGTTTATAGTTATTTCATATAAAAGAATAACATATTATGTACCAATTTACAACAAAAATACTATTTTATTTTGAAAAAAACTAAAATAATTGTGTCAAAAATATGTAAAATGCATAAAAAACCTAAAAAAATCCATCTTTTATATTGCAAGTTTTGCATAAATTGTATATAATATTAAACAAATTATAAAATAATTTTTGTTTTGCTAAAAATTATAAAATAACAAATTTCTTGGGAGGAGAACACAGTATGAGAAAGACAAAATTATTTGCAAGCATACTTGCACTCAGCCTTGTTGCTACATCTGTTCCTGCGGTAAACAGTTTTTCAGGTTCAGACAAAGCAGAAGCATCTGAGACGGAAGTGTCTGTAACATCAGGCAGCAGTATAGTTAAAGAACCGCTCGGAGAGGGTGAAGTTGAAGTGGCAAAGAGCCAGTACACAAATCCTATAGGCGGATATGACAACAATGGCAAACTTACATATGGCGGTGACCCGTCAGCTATGGTAGACGGAGATACGGTCTATCTTTATACGGGACATGATGTGTCAACAGATCAGGAAGTAAACGATAAAGTATATGATATTGACGGCTGGATCTGCTATTCTACAAAGGATCTTGTTAATTGGAAATATGAGGGCGAGATAATGAGTGCCAAAGATATTTCATGGGCAACAGGAAGCACATCGGCTTGGGCAGCTCAGACTGTTAAGCACAATGGAAAATATTATTTCTACTATTGCACATGGGATGCGACATCAGGTAATGGACAGCAGTCTATCGGTGTTGCCGTATCAGACAGTCCTACAGGACCGTTTAAGGATTTAGGAAAGCCTGTTGTGAGCGGTAAGGTTACTGATTTTGGTACTGAGTCAAGCACATGGAATGACATCGATCCTACAGTATGGATTGAAAAAGATGACAAGGGCGAGGAGCACCGTTATCTTGCATGGGGAAATGGAAATTATTATATCTGTGAGTTAAATGATGATATGATTTCGGTAAAAGACCAGAATGGTGATGGAAAGATTACAGGCGGCACATCAACAAAGACTGCTGATGTTATCCAGAAAACATCAGTTACTTCATATACTGAAGCACCATGGCTTTACAGAAGACAGGATGCAAATGGCAATTACTATGGAAAGTATTATCTCTTCTATGCTTCAGGATGGAGAGAGGGAATGTCATATGCAACCACCGATGATTTATTAAATGGCGAGTGGTCAGAGGGAAAAGAAATCGCAAGACCAAATGTCACATCAAACACAAACCATATGGCAGTTATAGATTTTAAAGGAAAGACATATTTTATCTATCACAATGGTGCACTTGCAGGTGGAAACGGATACCGCAGAGTTGCAAACATAACTGAACTTAAGTTTAATGAAGACGGAAGTATTGATGAAGTACCTGAGACAACAGCAGGCATAGCAGGAAGCACTACAAAAATTTACACAAAGGCGGGTGCTGGCGTTCTTGCACATGAAAATTTCCTTAATTCGTTTGATGATGCAGATTATCCTTATGAAAATGTTTATGTAGGTGCTATGGGATATTCTGATGTAAAAGACGCACAGTGGGTACTCACAGACGGTAAGTCTGACAAGACAAAACCTGCATATGTGTCAATCCAGTCTGAAAATAAATCAGGACTTTATCTTACTGTAAATGATAATGGCAAGGTTACACTTAACCAGGATTCAACCGGTACTGATGAGATGGCAAAAAGACAGACATTCAGAAGTGTAAAGGCACTTGACGGCTCTGAGGATGGAGTTTCATTTGAGAGTGTTTATAAGCCGGGACAGTATCTTACAATAGTAAATAATACACTTAAGATAACAGACGGCACAGACAAGGCAGCCGCAACATTTATTGTAGGTGAGAACAGTGAGACAACTGTACTTCGCGGTATCAGTCTTTCGGCAGGAACAAATGTCATAACACAGGGAGAAAAGATTAAGAAAATTAATTTCTCTAATGTAAAGGCAATCTACTCTGATGAGACGCAGAAAACATTGGCTGCATCTGATTACAAGGTTGATTATTCAAATATAAATGTAAATAAAACAGGAACGCAGTATGCAGCAGTATCCTACACAGAGGGTGACATCACAAAGACTGTTTCAGTGGGTGTGACAGTAATGCCAAAACTTAAAGCTGTTACAAGTCTTAAAGCAAAAGTAACAAAGAAGAAAAAAGCTAAAAAGGCGAAAGTCGTACTTTCATGGAACTATTCATCAAAAGTAACAGGATATGAAGTATATTATAAGACAAGCAAAAACGGTAAGTTTAAATATGCTACGGAAGTAACAGGCAAGAAGTGCACTGTATCAGAAGAGACAACATTTAAGGCAGGAAAGACTTACTGGGTAGCTGTCAAAGCCTACAGAGAGTATAACGGAAAGACACTTACTGGACCTGTCAAATCAATCAAAATAAAGATTAAGAAATAAAAAAAGATAAAGCAGATATTTTGTTTTAGCATAAGCTACCTGATAATGCGGTGGTTTTAAGCATGATTTGTCTTGTATATGAAAAATCATTTATTCGTAAAATACTTTATGAATAAATATACAAAAAAAGTTATATTTACGAATTGTTAATAATTTAGTCATAAACTGTTGACAAAATAGGTAACTAATGCTAAAATAATTTACAAATCAATAAAACATATTCTTTTATTAAAAGGAGGAATAAAACAATGTATAAGAAATTATTAAGCGGAGTTTTAGCAGCAGCTATGGTTGTTGGAGGAGCAGCTTATGCAGCACAGCCACAGACAGCAGCAGATGCAGCATCAGCTCCAAAGCCAAAGTACACATTCAGCATGAATGGTGCAAGCAAAAAAGTAGTAGGAGTTGCTCGTAAAGGTGATACAGCAAGTGGTGGAACAGGAAAGACAAAGACAGGTGTTTTACCTACAGCAAACAAGAAAGCAAAGCTTCAGTATAAGAAAGGTAAACATGGAAAGGCTCTTTACATCTCAAGAACAGTAGGTGGAAAGGCAGCTTCTATGGGTGCTGAGCTTAAAGGCGTTAAACTTGGAAAAGGTTCTTGGACAGTTTCATTCTGGGTTAAACCTGAGACAGATCTTTCAAACTTCATGGCTATGTTCTTCACAGGAAGCCATATTACAGATCCTAAGAACACAAAGTGGCTTTCAATTACAAAGGATTCATGGCTTGATAACAAGTCTAACTCTCCTACAATCTGGTCACACAGTGTATCAAATGGAAAGAATGATCAGTTCCCATGGTATGGTCACCAGGATAAAAAAGGTAAGTGGACAGCAGACCTTGCAGTATCAAAAGGAAAATGGACACACATCACACTCGTTGTAAATACAAAGAAGACTTCTTGGGATAAGAAGGGTTATTGTGAGTATGGTAAAAAGGGTGAAAAGACATATGTTAAATCTTACCATGCTTGGACATATGTAAACGGAAAACTTTTCGGAAACGGAACAGTTGCAAAGGGAACTATGTCAAACTCTAACAAGTTCTTCCTCGGACTTAATGCTTGGGATACAGGATTCAAGGGATACATCGATGATGTTAAACTTTGGAACAAAGCACTTTCTCCAAAGCAGGTTAAAGCTATCGCTAAATAATTAAATTCAAGTTTGATTACAGATAGTTTAGTATAAACTGTATATAAAACAGTTACATATGCGTAGTGAAATTGTAAAAATTTCACTGCGCATTTTTGTTGTGTTAATAAAAATTGTGCAAAATATGAAAAAAATATATGAAATATTTTATTTTTATGTTGACTTTTTGTAATATCTATGTTATTATAATAAAAACTAAAATAGTTTACGAAAACTTTAATAAATTGAAATCGAGAGGAGAATTAGACATGAGAAAGAAAATTTTAGCAATCGCACTTGCAACAACAATGGCATTTTCAACAGCAGTAGTTGCTGTACCAGCAAACAAGAATGTAGCAGAAGCGGCAGTTGGTGATGCAACAGTTAAGGATCTTGATATTGGAGATGCATTTACAGCAAATACAGGTGATGAAGATGTTAGCGGAAACTTCCAGCTTGTATATAAATTTACAAACAAATCAGTTGGAACAAATAACTGGGACAATTACATCGTAGAAATTTTTGACGGAGCAGGACAGTACATTTCAACTCGTGCAGATAACTTTGGATGGTTTGCAGGAACATGGCTTGATGATGGCTCAACTATGGAGTGGGGCGATGGTGCTGCTGATTGGAATACATACCTTGAAGTTATGAAAGATGCTTCGGTTACAGTAACAGTAAAGAGAGTTGGCTCAAAAATTACTATCACAAACAAGATTGTAAGCAATGCAGATTCATCAAAATCTTATAAATTTGTAGCAAATTGTAATGTTCCTAATGCAGCAGATGCACTTAAGGTTCATATTACAGGTGAAAAAGTTGGACTTTCTGGTATAACTACAGAGTATAAAAAGGTATCAGCATCAAACAAGTCAAACAGCTCATCATCTTCTAAGAAGAAGTCAATGTCTGTAAAGAAAGTTACAGCAAAGGCAGGAACAAAGGTTGTTAAAGGATCTGTTTCAGTTGCAAAAGCAAAAGTAAAAGTTACAGTTGGAAAAGATAAAGCTAAAACAGCTAAAGTAAGTGGAAAGAATTTCACATTGAAGGTTTCTTCTAAACTTAAGAAGAACACAAAGATTACTGTAAAGGTTACAAAGTCTGGTTATAAGACAGTAACAAAGACAGTAAAGGTTAAATAGGTTATAAGTTTATATTTGTAACATAAATTTTCTCATTTATTATCCAAAATAGAGAGTCGGTTATGCCGGCTCTCTATTTTGTTGTAAAATAATATTTAAGTGTTTTATTTGATAAGTTTTGTTTATTAAGCAAGAAAGTGTTTGACTTCATGTTATATGGGAAATATAATGGTTGATGTCTAAGTAAGTGGTATCTTACTAAAGTTATATATAATTAACTTTAAGCTATTTATCATGAACGGACAAAACATTTATTATACAAATACACATGATAGGAGACAGCAACGATGAGGAAAATTATTAAGAAAAGCATTGCAGTCGCATTGTCAACGGCAATGGTTGTCACACTGGGATATGCAGCAGACATTAAAACAAAGGCAGCAGATGATTATACATATCTTTATGCCGGACTTACATGGGATCAGTATTGGGATGCAGAGGATATTTACCTGCAGAGTACAAAGAGTATGACTGATGCAAACACTGAGGCTGATGCAAGAGGAGAGTTGGATAAAGGTGCTTTTGATGCTGTTTCAAGAGCAACTACAAATCATGGACTTCATAGAGGAAGTTATCAGTGTGATACTGTTATCTATGGTGAAGATGGAAGTGAGTTTAATGTATCTCATTGGTCAGCAGATGGAAAAACACTTTATCTCACAGACGGAACAAGTGTATCATATAGCAAAGGAACTATCACAAAGGCTGATGGTTCACAGACAAAATTAAAAGAATACAAAGTTACAGGTCTTAAATATGTTCCTGTTGCCGTAAAGACATCTGAACTTTCAGATTTTAAGAAAATCTATAAAGTTGTTGAAAATGACGGTGAACTTGCAGGTGGTTACAGTGAGATGAATCTTTCGGCTTATGACCTTAAAGCAGATGTTACTGCAAATACAAACGGTCTTAAGACTGCGGCAGAGCAGAAAGATGGAACATTTAAGTTTAGTGCAAGAAAGACGGGAAATGATTCTGGTATAAAGGATGAGACACTTGCAAAAGCTTCAAAGCTGAAAACTCAGGTTCAGAAAGCAAATGGAAGTTATGGTGAATTTTTAAGAGTAGACTTAAACAATGCAGATGATGCAGATACATCAAAAGGCGAGGGTTACGGTGCACTCGGTGCAAAGATGCAGGCTGTAAAGTGGACATATTATGGAAATGACTCTACACGCAAAAATGCACTTGCAGCATTTGGTACAAAATTTGCGGCAGACAACTGGATGCACAAAGCAATGGGTATTCAGCTTGGTCTTACAGATTCATATAGAGCAGCACTTCCGGGTGGAACAGACGGAACAGGCTATTGGAGTATTACAGTCTATGCACTTGGTTTTGAGGACACAACGGTTGATTTTGAAGTGACAGAGGACAATATCGTTGACACGGTTACAACTACTGAAAATGCCGACACAAGCAAGCTTGAAGCACTTGTTAAAGATGCGAAGACATTAAAAGAAGCTAATTACACAGCGGACAGTTGGAAGAATTTTGCAGGAGAGCTTGAAGAAGCAGAGGAAGAACTTGCAAAAACAGCTCATTATCAGGCGGTTGTAGATGAAGCTTACAATCATTTAAGCGACGCAATGAAAAATCTTGTAAAAGCTGTAAAGACACCGAAAACACCAACAGGCGTAAAGGTAAAAGCTAAAAAAACAAAAGCGGTAGTAAGCTGGAAAAAATCAGCTAATGCAGCAAGTAGTTATCAGGTGCAGTATTCACTTACAAAAAACTTTAAAAAGTCAACAACAAAGACTACAAAGAAAACAACATTGACAGTAAGCGGATTAAAATCAGGTAAAAAATACTTTGTAAGAGTAAAAGCTGTAGGAAGTGGAAAAACAGCAAGTAAATGGTCTGCCGTAAAGAATGTGAAAGTTAAATAGTTTAGCAAATATTTATAAACAATAAACAAAAGGAAGGTATTATATATGGTGCGATAGTGTCGCATCATGGTGAGCCTTCCGTTTTGTGCGTTATACAGGGGTATGGAAAATAATGCCTGAAAAAATAAAAATGGATAGAAAGAAAATAAAGCCATTGCATAGAGTGATAATTGGTGTTTGGAGATTTGATTGGTGAAAATATGTGTGAATACGATGTATTTGCAAATTATAAAATAGAGATTGTCTGGAAGTGAGGAAGAGATTTGAAAGATAAGGTTGCGGAAAAGAATAATATTGAGGATACAGATAAAAATATAGAAAAAAATAACATTGAAGATAAGGCTGTGGGAAAGAATAATATTGAGGATACGGGAAATGTTGCTGCAAAAAATACAACAGGAGAAGATAAGGTTTTTGAAAAGATAAATATACCAAAAAATCTTAAAATGCTGATTTTTATTATTCCATCAATAGTGATAGCCGGATTTTCACTTCGTGGAATATATGTTGCAAATAATGATCTTGCACATTACAGGAAAATTGAGAAAAATATTTCAGCGGATATATTTGGTGGAAACGATGATACTGAACAGAAATCAGAGGATAAGGCGGATACTGATAAAACAGATACAAAGTTAAGTGATACAGATACAAAGACCAAAGTAACGGCTGCTGCTGATACAAAGAAAAAGAGTGGGAAACCTGCTGACGGAGAATTTAGCGGTGAGAGTATCTGTGAAAAATTTGGCTATACGGTAAGTCTGAAGGTGAGGTTTAAAAATGGAGAGGCAGTTGCGGTTTATGGAATGAAAATGTCAGGCAATACGGACAGTGCAAATAATGCATTTATGAATAAGGCATGGAGCGGCATGGTAAACCGGCTTGTAGGAAAAAATGCGTCTGATGCAGATGCTGTATCGGGGGCTACATATTCGTCAAAAGCTATTATAAATGCGTATATGGATGCCTATAATAAGGCAGTTGCAAAGGCAGACGGAAAGACGATAAAAACTGCATTAAAAAAGACTACCATGCCTGTTTCGACAAAAAAGCCTGTGGCAATAAAAGTTGATAAAAAGAAAAAAGTGCCAAAAAGCAGTATAGCAGACGGAAATTATAAAGTCAGTGCGGTATGTGAGCCTGATGAAAATGAAGATTTTGAAAAATATTTACTTAGTGCGGTTGTGAAATTTTCAAAAGGAAAATGCGTAAAGATAGCTGATTTTTTATCAACAGCCGAAGCGAACAAGACTTATTACATGAGAGCGGCGAATGGAGCATCAGGAGAAAAGGGTGTTGTCGGACAGATAGTAAACAGGCAGTCGTCAGATGGGATAAGTGCGGTATCGGGAGCTACCTGTTCCTCAAAAACAATAGTGAACCTGTATCTGAAAGCACTTAATAAGGCAGCAAAAAAAGGAGGAATAAAACCACAAAAAACTCCTGCTCCTTCAAAAATTCCGGTTGAAGTACCTGCACCGGCAGATACGGCAGTACCAGCAAATACAGTAAATCCTTTACAGACAGATGTGCCGGCTTCTTCAAAGCCTCTAACATCTTCTGAACCTATGATAAGCAGTACACCGCAGGAGACGGCTTTGCCTGAACCGTCAATTCTGCTTAGAAGCGGTACATATTCTAAAGTGGCAACGGTATATCCTGATGAGTCAAAAGCATTTGAGGAATATACGATTTTGGCAGATTTGTTATTTAATGACAATCACTTTGCAGGATTTTCAAATGTGGTTCTCTCAGATGAGACAAATCGATTTTACTATAATAAATCGGTAAACGGAACAAAGAAAATTCCGGGACTTCTGACTCAGATAAATGCGGCATTAAATGGTGAGTTTGATGCGGTGTCAGGTGCGACCTGTACATCAAAAACTCTTATAGGTATGTATCGTGAGGCACTTGATGAAGCTGTTATAAAATAACTGTTGTAAAAATGCAATAGCAATACAGGTATAGATTGGGCGGAAAGGTAAAAAGACGGATATTTAGAAAAAGTTTGATAAATAAAAAGGCGGTAAACTGATGAGAGTTTTTATTATAAAAAGCGTTAATCTGTTGATTGTTGCAGGAATAATAGCTTTATATTGTATCAATGTGCAGAAAGTCGGTGAGGAGAAAAAAGCAATAGCCGAAAAAACAGATAAAAAAGAAGTTGCAAGTGATGATGGTAATAACATTTATTTTGCTGATGACGGTATTTATGAGGGCAGCGGTGACGGATTTGGCGGAGAGATAAAAGTCCGTCTTACCGTAAAGGACAATAAGCTTGAAAAAGTAGAGATATTATCGGCTGAAAACGAGACGAAAGATTATCTTGAGTCGGCAAAAAAAATACTTGATGATGTCATTGACAAACAGTCGGTTGATGTTGATACGGTATCGGGAGCAACATTGTCGTCAAATGGGATAATAAGTGCGATGAAAGATGCCATAAAAAACGGAAAGAAAAAATAATAACAGTTCAGCAGTGTATTTATTAAATTAATAAATCTGATAGTAAGATGTCAGTCGCTGCTATGCAGTTTTTGATTATTTCATTTGACAAATGAAATTTTATTCAAGACTGAAATGCTACAAAAAGAAAAATTTACGGAAAGGTAAAAGTTTAGAAACAATGAATATTAAAGAAAAAATAAGGACTTTAAAGATTTTCAGGGTGATAGTCCAGATAATATTTTTTATATTTATGCCGTCACTTTTCTCACAGGCATTTGCAGGTGTAAAAGAAGCGGTGGCACTGGTAGGAAAAGGTGAAAATATCATATTATCTGATTTTGTCATAAAACTGTTGATATTATGTACTGTCACGATTGTATTTGGGAGGATATTTTGTGGATTTGTCTGCTCATTCGGTGCTGTTGGAGACTGGTTTTATATGCTCTCAGAATTTATTCAGAAAAAGACGGGAAGAAAATTACCTGTCATACCGTCAAAATGGCAGATTCACTTGCAAAAATTAAAATATATCGTGCTGATTTGTGTCATTGGATTTTGCTTTTTGGGAAAAGGGGAATATGTTACAAAATACAGTCCGTGGACGGTATTTTCTCTTATAACGAGCAGAAACTTTAAACTTGGTGCATACATTACCGGAGTTGTGCTGTTATTACTGATAGTAGTCGGAATGATGCTTAAGGAAAGATTTTTCTGTCAGTTTCTCTGCCCTCTTGGAGCAGTATTTTCACTACTTCCAAAACTTCCGATATTTCATGTAAAGAAGAAAGGGCAGCAGTGCTTTGACCGTTGTAGTGCCTGTACAAACAGATGCCCCGTTCATTTGAAATATGATGAAGCAGATATAAGGGACGGAGAATGTATAAGCTGTGGCAGATGCTTTGTCGTGTGTCCGCACAGGATAAAGAAGAATAAGTAAGCGGTTGGCAGTAAGTGGGAGAGCAGTGAAAATCTAAAAGGATAAAAGTTATTTTGGCAGGGAAAGAAAACTCACAATTGCGAAAATGCAAAATATTATTTATATGCAGGAAAGTCGTAATTGTGAAATTATAAGAGAAAATGTTATAAGGCCGGGCAGAAAATCATAAAAATGTGCATATATAGCTGAAAAATGAATATTATTTATATGAAATAAAAGCACGGTGTTATGAGCAGGTGGCAGCGAAAATTGCGAATATCTGCTTAACAGCCAGGAGAAAATGCTGCGAAATTCAAGTTTGTACAGCAATGTTGAAATTCATGTAATTATAAAATTATGATGCAAGGGGCAAAATACCTTTTGACCCCAACATCAAAACTATGGGATAATGAAAAAAATCTTGGAGGAAAAGTATGCTTAATTATATATGGGCATTTATGATTCTTGGGGGAATATCATACGGTCTTGCAAACGGAAAAGCACAGGCTTTGTCTGATGTTATAATAGAGAGTGCGGGCGAAGCAGTTTCATTATCAATAACAATGCTTGGGGTAATGGCAATGTGGTGTGGGATTATGGAAGTTGCAAGGCAGGCAGGTCTTATGGATAGAATGACAAAATTTTTATCACCTGTCGTTCATTTTCTGTTTCCTGATATTGACAGAAACCATGTTGTCAATGAATACATAACTGCCAATATGGTTGCAAATATGCTTGGACTAGGCTGGGCGGCAACACCAATGGGACTTAAGGCAATCAAAGAGATGGCAGAGATTGAGAGAGCAAGAATAAAAAAAGCTCATAAAGATATAAGTAAGATAAAGATGCGTGCCAGCAATGAAATGTGCACATTTCTTGTAATAAACATATCATCACTACAGTTAATACCCGTAAACATAATAGCCTACAGGAGTCAGTACGGAAGCGTAAATCCTGTAGGTATTGTTGTACCGGGACTGATAGCTACGGGAATAAGCACACTGGTGGCGGTAGTATTCTGTAAAACGGCATCACACTTTAGAAAAAAGAAGCTAAAAATGACTTGAAAAAATAAAACAAAGGTGGTATTATATCTAAAAATCGTGTACGCACACGAAAGTTTCAAATTATATTATTTATGGATAGAAAGTTATATTTGCAAAACTATCTTTAACTGACTTATGTGCTGCTACGGATGACAATATAGCGAGAGCGTGCCAGCGGTATTATTTGTTAAATCATGGCAATTAACACAACATAACAGTAGTTTTGCAAATACTTCGATAAGCAATTAAAAGAGGTGATATATATTTCATGTACAATTAAGGAACTTGCAAAAGCCTGCGGTGTTTCCGAGGGAACGGTTGACAGGGCGGTCAATAACAGGAGCGGCATCAGGGAGAGCACTAAGCAGCACATACTTGAAATGGCAGAGCAGATGGATTACAGACCAAATCATCTTGCCAAAAGTCTTGCAATCGGAAGTACAAAAACCATAGGGATTGTTTCGGTTGACCTTAGCAACAACTTTTTTGCACTTCTTGTTGAAAGCATAGAGCAGACGGCGAGGGAGCATGGTTATTTTGTAAATCTTGCATTGTCTCACAATGACCCTGAAAAAGAGATGGAAGCTATAAAGTATATGGCAGAACGCCGTGTTGACGGTATCATACTTTTTCCACTTGGCAAGGGCGTGGAGTTTAGTTCTTTTTTAAAGAAACTTGGGATTCCTATAGTTACCATATATAACAGGATAGAGTGTGATTTTGTCCATGTTGATGTTGACTGCCGTCAGATTATGAGAAATGTAGTTTCTTTTCTTGCACAAAAAGGATATAACGAAATGATATATATCGACCCGCATTTTGAAAAGATGAAATCAGGCGGCATCAATGTTTTTTCTATTGAACAGCGTCGTATTGGTTATCTTGAGGGACTGAAAGAGGAGATGCTTGGCGATGGTGAAATCCTTGAAGATATGGATGAAAGACAGCTTGTTGAGATAGCAAAAAGAAAAGACGGTATGAGAAAGGTCTTTATCTGCCGTAATGACACCCCGGCGGTCAGACTTATGACGATGTTTAGGGAAAATAATATCAGAGTGCCGGAGGATGTCGGTATTATAGGTTTTGATAATATTGCAATACTTGACAATATTTCACCGAGACTTACATCGGTTGACTGTAATATAAAGACAACGGGACGAAAGGCGACAATGAATCTTATCAGGATGATAAATGGTGAGAAAGATATAAAGGACTGTGTTGTCGGTTACAATATTGTTGAGGGTGAAACACTTTAAGGATGTTGGGATTTGCGAAACTAACTATATGTTGTATCAATTGCACAGCTATAACAAATAATATCGTCGGCACGCTTTCGCTATGTTGTCGTTCGTAGCAGTACATAAATCAGCAAAAAACGCTGATATAAAAATGAATGCTATAGCTCGAAAATAAAATTTTCTCGCTGTTCGTTTCACTCATATAATTTTCAGCAAAAATAATTGTATGCAAGCATACATTATTTTTACTTAGAAAATTGCATTCATTTGTGTGTACAAAATGCCGACTAACACTATTTGTTATATCTGCACAATTTAATCAAGATTTATGATAGTTTCGCAAATACCTAAATATAATTAAAAATATAAGGAGGGTAGTGATTTACCCTCTTTATATAAGATTAAAATCGTGTACGCACACGAAAAAATATAAAAATTTATCTTATCATTAAATAGAAATGAAATAAGGAAAGGATTAAGAATGGATGCGATAAAATTTGGTTTTAAATACTGGAAAAAGTACATAGTGGCGGCGGTTGT
>UMBA01032705.1_pt1 | contig 16825 bp, 10 predicted proteins | sample 1963861 | NCBI WGS metagenome assembly UMBA01 (sample SAMEA4835931, study PRJEB28245) | human gut metagenome | biome: gut microbiome; material: fecal sample | place: Denmark | collected 2008
CCCCTGCTGCCAGTCTTGTCATGATTTTTTTTGCATAACTTTTCATAGCTGTCCTCATTCCTGCGGATTACTGTCTGTATCCTGTACTCTCATTAATAAGTCTTATACCGGATACTGATATTTACCTTGCCATTTACACCATTTACTGTACCCTGGTTCGTGTATCTCCACATTACCACATTACCTTTACCCTGGTAACCGCTTCCAAGACTCTCTGCACGATAATTGATAATCCACAGATCTGTTCCTGTGAGCTTGCTTGTATCCACATATTTGCCCGGATACTGCTGTAAAAGTTTCTGGTTCAGACCAAGTGCAAACTTATACTGTTTTCCACCATCAATGATTTCTGTCCTGAATGCATTGATAAAATCAATTCTCTGTGTTGCTGTTACATTATTGTACAATAATGAGATATCATCAAGTACATATACAACCGGATAGTCTAACTTCTGTGCATTCAGAATATTTAATACTTTATCACCCTCAGCTTTTGCCTGCGCTGCGTTCTGCGCCAGGGAGTAGCAGTATACACCAACCTTAAGGCCTGCTGCTTTCGCATTCTTATAATTTGTCTGGAACTTCGCATCCGCTGTTGTTCCTTTGGAAATACGAAGCATTACACATTCGTATCCGGCTGCCTTGATCGCATTAAAATCTACCGTACCGTTATCACTTGAAATATCTATGATCTTATTCTCTGTCTCAAGTTTGTCTTTTACCGTTACCGTGATTTCTTTCGTGATTCCGTTTGCAGATGCCTTTACGGTCGTTGTTCCAGCCTTCAGACCATAGATTGTTCCATCTGAGGAAACAACGGCGATCGTAGAGTTAGCAGAAGACCAGTATACCACACCGTATGGTTTTGCAGTTGCTGTTACTTTTACACTCGTTCCTGTCTTGATCAGTACACTCGTTGTGCTCACTTCAAGTGCTGACGATATAACACTTACACAATCCGTTGTTGCACTGACGTACTCTCCACGAACCGCATAAATCTTATAATAATAGGTTTTTCCTGTCACAGCGGTATAATCAATAAAAGAATTTGTTGTACAAAGTTCCGTTGCAATCTTATATTTTCCGTTCTCAGAGTTACTTCTCAATACGGTATAAGTTTCTGCACCATCCACCGCATTCCATGTCAGCTTGATCTGGTTTTCAGCAATTGAGGCTGCATATAATCCGGTTGGTTTTGAAAGAACCGGCGTTGCCTGTTTCACTGCGGAATAGTCACCATAAAGTTTTTTGCCATTTTTGTTCACATAAGCTCTTACTTTATAATAATAGGTCTTTCCTGTCTTTAACTTACTGTTCTTATAAGAAAGCGTATTAACGGAAGAACAGGTTTTGACTGGTTTATATTTTCCATCTTTCTCTGTTGCACGATATACACGATATCCATCACACCCTTCTACTTTCTTCCAGGAGACCGTAATGGTGTTATAATTTGCTGTAACTACCTGGATGGAAGGTTTTCCCGGAAGTACCTGCATGGATGCCGGATCGGAATAATCACTGTAGATTTTCTTTCCACCGGACGTACAGAAAGTACGAACTTTATAATAATAGGTATTACCGGTTACAAGTCCCTTATCCACATACGAAGTTGTTGTTCCCTTATTGATCGTCTTAATTTTTCTGTATTTTCCATTTTCAGAAGTGCTGCGGTAGATCGCATATCCCTTTACATAACGGTTTTTGGATGCTTTTACCTTTTTCCATGTAACTTTCAGGCTTTCATTTCCTGCCGATTTCACTTTAACCGTTGTGATACTCGGTGCGGCTGTAATGCCTTTTACACCTGAATAAGCGGAACGGAGCATTTTACCGCCCGAAATGTTTTTGTAAGTTACTACTTTATAATAATACTTCTTTCCGATCTTAACGTTTTTATCTGTATAAGATCCGGTCATGGCTCCGCTCTTTCTTTTTACGGTTCCGATCTGCTTATAACTTCCTTTTTTAGAAGCTGCACGGTAAACAATATATCCGTCCTCATCCCCTGCGGAAGTAACATTCCAGCTCAATACTACGCTGTTGTATTTGCCGGATTTGATCGTGTCGATCGTTACCGGAAGAAGTTTCGGTGTTGCAGTAAGTTCATTGGAAGTTCCACCATATGCCCTTTTGCCATTTTTATCTTTTGCAAAAGATACGATTTTAAATGTATATTTCTGACCCGGTGTAAGTCCTGTCACTGTATAAGAAGTACTCTTTGTACTGCATCTTTTTACCAGCTGATCTGCTCCGTTTACAACCTGATATACTGCATATCCGCCACCTGTGGATGGCATGTTCACTTTATTCCATGTCAGTTTGATCGCCGTTGCACCTGCTGCTTCTGATTTTAATGTTACTGCTTCCGGTGCTGCCTTGATCGACTGCACATCCGAATAGTTCCCTGCTACATTCTTATCCCCGACTGTACGGAATGCACAGACTTTATAATAATACTTCGTTCCTACCGACAATTTTTTATCTGTACAGGTAATCGTCGTTTTATCATTGACTGTCTTAACAGCTCTATAGCCGCTGTCCTTTTTCGTAGAACGATATACTTTATAGCCATGTGCACCGCTGATCTGATTCCATGTGATCGTCACACTGTTGTAAGACGCATTTCTAACTGTAATCTGTGGTGCCTCTAAAGCAGGGGTTGCCGATGCCTCGTTGGAATAATCTCCATATACCTGACTTCCATTTACCGTTTTATAGGCTCTTACTTTATAGGTATAAGCAGTACCTGCTGTTACTTTTGTATCGCTGTAACTTGTCTTTCCATTTGTTACAGTTGCAATCTTTTTATAAGAGGATGATGTTTTTCTGTAAACCTCATAACCCGTCACACCATCCACGGCACTCCATGCCAGTTTTACTTCTTTATATCCGGCTGATTCTGCGTTCAGTCTTGTCGCTGACGGAAGCGGTTTGCCGGAGAGAATGCCCGACGCATCACCAAAAACCTTTTTGCCGTTTACCACACGATATGGCTGTACTTTATAATAGTAGGTCGTTCCGGCTGTCAGTGCGGCATCCACATAACTTGCTGCACCGTTCGTGATATCCGTGAGTTGTGTGTCCACTTTTGATTTATCTGTGGAACGATATACGATATATCCGGTTGCACCATCCACTTTTTCCCATTTTAGTGTCAGGCTGCTGTAACCTTCCGCTGTAACAGATGTCATTGCTGCTTTTCCAAGCTGTGGTGTTGCTTTTACGGATGCATAGGTATCCGTATTGGCATAATCCGTCTGTCCGTTGTTCGTATATTTTGTATAGGCATATACATGATAAATATAGCTGATTCCGGTCTGTGCTGCCGTATCTTTATACGACACCGTATCAGTACCATCCACATGTGCGATCGTCTGCTCTGTATCTGAGCCTTCCACTTTTCGTGTGATGGTATAACCATTTGCGTCTGCAACAGGTGACCAGCTTAAGCTGACTGAATTGTAAGTTGCATCTGCCTTACAGTTCTTCGGTTCATTCGTTGGTCTTACGATCAGACGGAATGCGGCATTCACTTCTGTTTTTCCTACTACCTGAAGTTTTACCACTGCCACACCTGCCGCTTTCGCCTTTACGGTTCCGCTGACTTTGCCATTGGCATCTGTTGTTGTGGCTACCTCTGCAACATTCAGATCATCCACGGTCCATTCGACTGCTGTTTTATCCGTGTCACTGTTTGGATAAAATACATAATCAGGAAGTGGGATACTCTGATCTATGCTTACAACCTGATACTCTGAATCTGTAATCAGAATAACCTTGCTTACATCTGTTGCTTTTGTCTCTGTCTCCTCAGTAGTTTCCGTTCCCTCAGGTTTTTCGGTTTCTTCCGTCTTTTCGGTTGACTCCGTCACTTCGGTAGCTTCTGTGTTTTCCGTTGTTTCCGTCTTTTCGGTTGACTCCGTCACTTCGGTAGCTTCTGTGTTTTCCGTTGTTTCCGTCACTTCGGTTGTTTCCGTGTTTTCCGTCGTTTCCGTCACTTCGGTTGTTTTGTCTTTCTCCGTTGTTCCGGTAGTCTCTGTTTCTGCCTGTTCCGTAACTTTTGTTTTGTCGGTTACTTCAGAAGCCTTTTCATTTTTCGCATCTTCTTTTGTCTGATCTGACTGTTCATCCGTCAAAACTTCGGTCTCTCCTGTCTGTTCCACGACCTGCCCGTTTGCCGCATCTGCTGCAAATGCCATGGTATCGGAACAGATGATCATAGCGCCTGCTAATGTGATACACAGACCGCGCTTTAACCATTCCAGTCTCTTTTTTATCATAACATTTTGCCTCCCATCCTCTTATTTTTCTCTTTTGGGCAGTTTTTGCCAAACCTGCCCATCATTGGTATTGTAGCACAATTTTCCATCTGAATATAGTTTATAAGGGATTTTAAGCAAATATTAAGATTTTTTTCAATGGTTTTTACGCGTAATACTGTGCCTGTGTCTGATAAAGTCTGGCGTAGATTCCATTTTCCGCTAACAATGTGTCATGCGTTCCCATCTCAGCAATGTTTCCGGCATCCAGCACTACAATCCGGTCGCAGAATTTACAGCTACTCATGCGGTGGGAAATATAAATTGCAGTTTTATTGCGTACCATCTCATTAAAGTTCTCATAGATCTGCGCCTCGGCGATCGGATCTAAAGCTGCGGTCGGCTCGTCTAAGATCACAAACGGCGCGTCCTTATAGAGTGCGCGTGCGATTGCGAGCCGCTGTGCCTCGCCGCCGGAGACGTCGACGCCCGCACCGTTGTTGTTATAAAGCTGTGTCTTTAAACTGTCTTTCATCTTTCTCACACGTTCTGCCAGCTCAACTTCCTCTAACACCTCCCATGCCCTCTCTTCATCCACTTTGCTGCTTGCAGCGATATTTTCGCCGACCGGCAAGGAAAACATTGCAAAGTCCTGAAAGACAACGGAAAATGCTCTCGTATATTCCTCATAGTTATATTTCCAGATATCGATGCCGTTTAACGTGATCGTACCCTCCGTCGGCTCATAGAGACGGCAGAGCAATTTGATCAATGTCGTTTTTCCTGCACCGTTTTGTCCGACTAACGCCATTTTTTCCCCAATATTAAATTTTAAGCTGACATGGCTTAACACCTGTGTCCCACAGTCCGGGTAAGCAAAACTTACATCATGAAATTCAAATTCATATTGTCCGTCATCCCGCTTTTCGATCGGCAATGTACCATCGTAAGCCATTGCCGGACTTTGTATAAATTTATCAAAAACGCTTAAATATTCCGCACAAAATTGAAAGGAAATGACCTGTGAACCAAATTCCGTAATACAGTTCACGGTCTGTGAGATGACACCTGCATATAAGATGACATTTCCGATATCGATCATCCCGTTTAATGCTTTCATGCCTGCCAGCAGATATGCAGCGCCTGCTGCAAACTGGTTGATGCCCTCAATCATTCCCCTGTATTTTCCATTTACTTTTCCCATCTGTAAATAAATACTATAGCCCTCCACCATCTGTCTGAATTTCCCCAAAAAGAGTTTTGACAGGTCATAAAGTCTGATATCTTTGCTATTTCTTTCATCTGTCATGATCCCGGCCAGATAGCCGCCCAGTGCATTATAGTGGTCATTTGCATGTATAAATTCATACTGTTTCGCGCTGAGTATTTTTCCAAGATATAAATTCACAATTACAACAACTGCATATAAGCCAATCAAAAGCAGCGTTGATCCATAGGAGACAAAAAATGTTTTTTTCTGTTCGGCATCGATTTTCAGCAACAGCAGAAGAAAAAATACGACCGAATAACACATGGAAAAAAACTGTACAAAGATCTGGTAACAGGTATCCACCTGGTCTTTGATGTCCCCATTTCCGCCTGCCGTAAGTTTTGCGCGCCTTAATGAGTCAAGTGTTTCCTGTTTTTCAAATTTTTCATACTGCAGTTCAAATGCCTTGTCTGCCATCTGCTGTCTTATGATCTGCTGGCAGCTCTCTCCGAGCACTTCGATCCGTTTCTGGCAGAACCGGTTCACCAGTTCACAGACAAACTGCGACAGTAAAAGTGCTGCCACGCTTTTCACACATGCCTCATAATCCCCTTCGATCGCATTGTTTAAAATCTGTGCCGAAAAATAAAATACCAGAAACGGAATGGATGCCTTCATAAATCCGCCGGCTGCCATGACAACAGCCACATCTTTTTTCCCTTTGCTGATCATCTTTATAAAACTTTTAAATTCCTGCCATATCTTCTTCATGTGACTGTGCCCCTTCCTCTTTGTAATATCTGCTCTGTACCAGGAACATTTCGGCGTATCCGCCATTTTTCTGCATCAATTCCTCATGGGTTCCCTCCTCTGTGATCTTTCCGCTTTCCAGGAACAAAATATGGTCACAGAACCGCGTCGATGCCAGACGGTGTGAGATAAACAGTGCCGTTTTTCCAGTCAGCATTTCATTGTATTTCTCATACATCTCATTTTCTGCGATCGCATCTAATGCTGCGGTCGGCTCATCCAAAAGCAACAGTGCACATCCTTTATAGAGCGCACGCGCAAGCATCAGTTTCTGTGTCTCCCCGCCGGAAAGATGGATGCCATCCTCACTTACCTCTTTTCCGATAAATGTGTTCTCTTTCTGTGGAAGTTTTTGTATTTTCTCCCAGAGGCCGGCATCTTTTAATGCCTCCCTGCATTTTTCCGCATCATAGTCCTCTCCCATGCTGCATGTTACATTGTCCGCAATGGAAAAGGAATAGGTAAATGCATCCTGAAAGACTGCTGCAAGTGACCGGTACCACGCATCAAGATCCATCGTGGCAAGATCCGTTCCGTTGATGTAAATGTGTCCCTCATCCGGCATATAAAAACCGCAGAGCAGTTTGACAATCGTTGATTTTCCAGCACCGTTGATGCCGACTAACGCCATCTTTCCGCCTTTTTTAATGCAAAAGCTCACATCATCTAATATCTTATGGTCTGTGCCCGGATAGGAAAAACTGACATGTGAAAATTCGACTTCCACTGCCTCCTTTTCATCCTTTAACCGGACTCCCTCGCCATGGTGATATACATTCTCTAACTCTGTAAATTCCTGCATCTGTCCGACCGGCTTTAAGCAGGATGAAATCTGGCTGATCATCATCGTAAGTTCCGAAAAATAAGTGGAAAATCCACTGACGATCCCGATATAAAGCACAAAACGTGCGATGGACATTCCCTGCATCAGCTGTCCGATCAGATAGCCGTAACAGACCACATCCCTGCCAAGCTGCAGCAGCAGCCCAAAGAGATCATCCGCAAAATAACATGCCTTTTCTTTTGCCAGCAGTGCCTGGTATTTTTTGTTTGCAGCACGGTAATGTCCGCTTAACCATTCTTTCATCTGGTAAAGCCTTATATCTTTTCCGTTTTCCACTGCATATGCCTGACGGTCCAGATAGTCCTGTGTCACTGTAAGTTTCGCCTTTGCATCACGGTGTTTTAATTCGTAATTATTTGCCAGTTTATAGCTTAAGATCTGGACCAGTGAAATGATAACCAAAAGCACGACCAGCCATGCCGATACACCGGAGATCAGGGATGCGTACAGGATCAATGCCCCGGCTTCCTTTAAGAGTTCGACGTCGTAATGAAGCACACCCTCGATGCCCCGGTAGTTTCCGCTGACTGCCTCTCCCGCTTTCTTTAAAAGCTGCTGGACTTTTTCGTCCTCGCACTGCACATAGTCGAGTGACATATATTTCTGATAGGTGCATTCAATCATTGTGCCGCAGCGGAATTTTACATACTGGAACTGGTTTCTCCGTTTCAGATATCCGGTTATGATGCACCAGATGCTGTATCCGACAAAAAATGTTACCAGTTTTGCGACTACTCCGGGCAGCGTTGCCTGGGTGATCATACCTTTTTGGTACTGCTCTAAAAACGCTACGATCATGGATGGGATCAGTATGGTGCCGAAGCCTTTGCCGATCTGGGTAATGATCTCGGCGAGAGCATAGAAGATGGTGGATCTGTCGTAGTGCCATAGTTCGCGGAGGATGTAGCGCTGGTTGGATGCGGCGGTGTAAGTTTTCGGTTGGTTCATGTTGTGTGGCTCCTCTCGTTTTGGGGTGGTGGTGTGATATCACTTCTATGTCTATACTCTATCAGCTTTTTGAACTTTCACACAAAAAGTGCACGGAAGGTCATCTTCCGTGCACCAACGGTATCGCCAATATACAAAAGGCTGGAATGAAAAGGTGTGGCTGACACACCGGTCTGCCACCACAACCTGACGGCCACACCTTTTCTCCCCGGCTTTTACCCAAACTTTTACAGCGGCAGCATAATCTCCGTCACAAACACCCCCGGCTCATTCTGTCTGTTAATGTACCCGCCATATTTTTCAACCACAAGATTGATCCGTTTTAATCCATGCCCGTGATTCCCCCGCTTTTGACTGATATATTCCGAATCCATCTTCCGCACCGTCTCATTCGTTGCGTTTGACACCGAAATATAAAGCTGTTTTTTGAGCACGCCGATATAAAGGCGGATAAACGGTTTCTCCGCTGTAAGTTTCTCACAGGATTCCACCGCATTATCAAGGAGGTTTCCGATCAGGGCACACAGATCGATATCGCTGACGGCAAGTGTTTCCGGGCATTTTGCCTGATAATCGATAGCGATTCCGTTTTTCTGTGCTAAGGATATTTTTGAATTTAAGATGGCATCCAAATTGACATTTCCAGTCTCAATCAGCTGATTGACGTGATCTAAGTCCTGCTCCAGCAGTCCTAAATATTCCTCTAACCTGTCATACTGCCCCATCTTTACATACGCTTTCATCGCCTGTAAATGATTATGGTAATCGTGACGCCAGCCGCGCATGGTAAGATAGATATTTTGTACCTCCTGCACCTGTTTTTCGAGCAGGGCATTCTGGTACTCCATATTCTTTTCTTCCAGATATTTTGTAATCAGCGGTATTCTCATTTTTCACACATATCCCCATGTTCCATATAATAACGGATAAACGCTTCATTCACACTCTTATAAGCATTCCTGCTCACCGGCACACTGCTGCCGTCACAAAGAATGCACTCCGTGCGCTGCACGCGCTCCACCGCAGCAAGGCTGACAATAAAGCTCCTGTGCGTGCTGACAAATTTTTCTGCCTGTTCCGGCTGATTTTCCATCAATTCTCCTGCTATTTCAGAAAGGTTCTTTTTGTATTCATAATCACCCACGCTCGTGTGCAGACGGATATAATGCCCTTTCGCCTCCACACTGTAAATGGTATCGACCGGAATTTTTACAGTCTCCCCACCCACATTTTCGATCAGATAGCGCCTTTCTTTGCCAAGCGCATAAGAAATCTCATCCAGCAGAGAAAACAACTTTGTCTCCTCCACCGGTTTTAAAAGATAGCGCAATGCGCCAACCTCATACCCTTCAAACACATACTCACTGCGGTTCGTCAAAAAAACGATGGGAAGTTTTTGATCTTTTTTCCGGATCTCCTTTGCGAGCGCCATGCCATCCATGCCGTCCATATCAATATCCAAAAGGAGCAGATCGAACGGGAAACTGTCCGGATGCTCAAACAACAGCTCCTTCGCACTGCCATAGCCAAAATATGTAACAGTGTCATTCCCTTCGTCTGCCCACTTTTTGATCAGTTGCTCCATATATTCTAACTGGATCTTTTCATCTTCACAATATGCAATATTCATTCTGCTCCTGATCCCTGCATTTTTGTTACTGTTCACACACCAGTATGAACAGTCACTTATTTTTACCTGACTTTTCAGCCTCCCACTGTTATTTTCTGTCTGATCTATTCTGCATAAGACTCCAGATCCTGTGCCAGCAGATAAGTAGCATCAATGATCTCTTTGGTCTGTTTCATTGCATCTACTGCATGTTCTGCTGTCTGAAGTCCTTCTGTGGAAGAAGCAGCTATTTCTTCACCGGTTGCAGAGAGATTCGATATACTCTGGGAAATTGTGTCTGTACTGTTTAAAATGGACTGCATACTTCCCTCGATCTCTCCGATTGCACTTGCCAATGACTGCATTTCGTCATTGATGGTCTCAAATTTATTCTTTGTTGTCTCAATCAGTTCGTTCTGTTCACGGATTGAATCCGCAGAATGTTCCATACTGTCCATCGCATGTTGTGCATCTTCATTCAGATCCTGAATGATATCCGTAATCCGGTTCGTTGCATCTTTTGTCTGCTCCGATAACTGACGGATTTCTTCCGCAACGACTGCAAACCCTTTTCCTGCCTCACCTGCTCTTGCTGCCTCAATAGAAGCATTCAATGCAAGAAGATTGGTCTGGCTGGAGATACTTAAGATAGTCGCAACAATTCCTTTTACTTCCTCCACACGGTTGCTGACCTGTTTGGTGGACTCTGCCGCCTGGTTACTTGCCTGCTCCACATTGTCAGCCTGATTTTTTAATCCTGTTACCAGTCTCGCACCCTCTGCCACATTCTCCATCGTATGATTTGCCTTATCAATCATCGCTTCGGTTTCTTTTTCAGCACTGTCCGTATTCTTATGGATTTCCTCACACATCAATGCCTGCTGCTGGATTGCCTCCGCAGTACTTCCCGTGCTCTGGGCAATATTGGAAATAGATTCATTGTTGTTATTGATTACTTCCTCTAATGTCTCTAATTTTTCTTTTGCGGAATCAAAATGTTTCACCAGATTTTCCGCTGTAGCCAGCATTTTTTCAGATGCTGCAGCCTGCATTTCCAGATTTTCTTCACTAAATTTTGTAAGGAGGATAGATGCTTCATATACCGCATAAACTACTGTTGCAAGAATGATAATACTAAAAAAAAGTTCTATCCCATCGGCTCTTTTTGTAATAACCTGCACTATGATATGAATGATATTTCCTACTGCAGTTACACCAATACCATAATATACAAACTTTACATCTAAATACAAAACACATGCAACAAAGAGCGGGATTCCATATGCGTAAACAAAATTATTCTGATTCAGTAAAAGAAATACACAATATACAGCACTTCCTGTTCCAAGCAGGATTTCCCCACCCTTTTTTGAATCCCAAAACTTTTTTGCATAAGTATTCACAACAATAATTCCAGCAACTGCAGCTGCAGTCTGAAGCAGTATCGTAATCTTAAACTCCGCCAGACATGCCATAACAGACAGAATCGTCATCACTGCCAGCAGGATTATTACCACATTATATACTCTTTTATTTGCTCTTACATATTGTTCTCCTGTCATCTAAATCCCTCTTCCTTTCGCTTTTGAATATACTTGCATAATTATAGTACACCTCTCAATAAACACACACAATACTTATTACAAATTTTTTTCATACTTTTCGACATATTGCGCCATAAAATGCACTGTGATAAGATAAAGATATTTAAAATCTTTCACATTTTTCTGCTTTCAAATGAGGTTATTATGGACTTAAAACAGTATATCAGAAATCTTCTTTATGACAATACAACTTATGAATCACCGGACATCTACCAGCGTTTCCGCATTGTCTGTCCGGAGTATTCGCAGCACGATATCGAAGTCAAACCATATCCCCTTCCGGAATCAGAGCACATGTTCGGACTGATCTGGGATATCCACGAACCTCACACTGTTTCTGCCACGATCATCCCCTCCGCTACCGCCTTTACTTACGAGAAACGGTTTGAACCGGGCATGCGCACCCAGATGCACTCACATGAATATCTCGAACTTTTTTATATCGTGGACGGCGAATACCGTCAGAAGATCCTCGGCAATGAATTTACTTTCCACAAGGGGGAACTCTGCCTGATCGACCGCAACTGTGAACATCAGGAAATCTTAGACAGTGGTTCTTCCACGATCTTATTTCTCGGTATCACAAATGCTATTTTTAATGATATCATGAAACATCTGAGCACTTCCGGAAGAATTGCTTCTTTTTTAAATATGGCATTATTAGAGCAGAAAAATCTGCAGCAGTATCTGCATTTCCGTCCACAGCCGGAGGGTATGGAAAAAATGGAACAGGCGCTTTATCAGCTGCTGTCCGAGTTAAAACAGCATGATGTTGCCTCCCCTTTGATCTGTCAGGGATTACTGCTGCGTATTTTCAGGATTCTTGGAACAAATTATGAATTTTCGCTGTCAAAACAACTGCGAAAACAGATGAACTGGATTTTATTTGAAGAGATCACAGATTATATGGAAAATCATCTGACCCAGATTTCCATTACAGGACTTTCTGAGGAATTTCATTTTCAGGAAGATTATTTTAACCGTCTCATAAAAACACAGACCGGGCTTACCTATACGGAATACTTACAGCTTCTGCGCCTGCGCCGCGCTGAAACGCTGCTTCTTACGACCGATGCCACGATCGACCAGATCACGGAAGCGGTCGGTTACCACAACAAAGGTTATTTCTATAAAATATTTACGGAACGGCACCAGCTTACGCCGGCACAGTTCCGCAAAAAGATGTAACTATTTTTTCAGATTTATCTTACAGATTCCATTTCCAGTCTCTTACCTCAGGCAGATCCTGACCGTACTCGTGGATGTACTGTTTGTGCTCTACGAGTTTGTCGTTCATCTGCTGTACCAGATAAGATCCTCTGTTTCCAAGCTGTGGCAGATATTTGATGACGTTCTTTACTAAGTGGAAACGGTCGATTTCGTTTTGTACACGCATATCAAACGGTGTTGTAATCGTACCTTCCTCCTGATAACCGTAAACGTGGATGTTGCGGTTGGTTCTGCGGTAGGTCAGCTCATGGATCAGTGTGTGATAACCGTGGAATGCAAAAATGATCGGTTTGTCTTTGGTAAAGAGTGCATCGTATTCTGCATCGCTGAGTCCGTGCGGATGTTTCGTGTTCGGCTCTAATTTCATGAGATCGACAACGTTGATCACACGGATCTTAATCTCCGGCAGTGCCTCTCTTAAGATCGTAACGGCTGCCAATGTCTCTAATGTCGGTGTATCACCGCAGCATGCCATAACTACATCCGGCTCTTCGCCCTGGTCGTTGCTTGCCCACTCCCAGATGCCGATACCCTGTGTACAGTGTTTGACTGCCTGCTCCATGGTCAGCCACTGCTGTCTCGGATGTTTGGATGTCACGAGCACATTGACATAGTTGCGGCTGCGGATACAGTGATCGAAGCAGGATAATAAACAGTTTGCATCTGGCGGCAGATAAAGGCGTACCACGTCTGATTTTTTATTTGCAATGTGGTCTAAGAACCCCGGATCCTGATGTGTAAATCCATTGTGATCCTGCTGCCATACATTCGAGCTTAAAATCAGGTTCAAGGATGCAATGGACTGTCTCCACGGAAGCTGGTTGCAAACCTTTAACCATTTTGCATGCTGTGCACACATGGAATCAACCACACGGATAAATGCCTCATAACTTGCAAAGAATCCATGACGTCCGGTTAACAGATATCCCTCTAACCATCCCTCACACATATGCTCACTCAACATAGAGTCCATGACACGTCCGTCATGTGCAAGGAATTCATCCGTATCATAAGCCTCACCGTTCCAGTCACGGTTCGTTGCCTCAAATACTTTTCCAAGACGGTTTGACATCGTCTCATCCGGTCCGAAAATACGGAAGTTCTTTGCATCTTCATTTAACTCGAAAATATCTCTGACAAATCCGCCAAGTTCGATCATATCCTGCGCTTCCACAGCACCCGGCTTTGGAACATCCACAGCATAATCTTTAAAATCAGGCAGACGCAGATCGCGCAGTAATTTACCCCCGTTTGCATGCGGGTTTGATCCAATCCTGCGGTCGCCGGTCGGTGCTAATGCCTTTAATTCCGGAATCAGTTTTCCGTCCTCATCAAACAGCTCCTCCGGATGATAACTTAACAGCCAGTCTTTTAACATCTGAAGATGTTCCGGTTTGTCCATCATGATCGGAACCTGATGTGCACGGAAAGAGCCTTCGATCTGATTGCCATCCACTACCTTTGGTCCTGTCCAGCCCTTCGGGGTGCGGAGTACGATCATCGGCCATTTCGGTCTGGTCAGATCATCATTTTCTCTCGCATTTTTCTGGATCGCCTTGATCTCATCCATCGCCTGATCTAAGGCAGCCGCCATCTTGCTGTGCATATCCATCGGCTCATCGCCCTCCACGAAATACGGTTTCCAGCCGCATCCGTCGAAGAAATGCTCTAATTCTTCACGGGAAATACGTGCTAAGATGGTCGGGTTGCTGATCTTATATCCGTTCAGATGCAGGATCGGTAAAACCGCACCGTCTGTTTTCGGGTTTAAAAATTTGTTGCACTGCCAGGAAGTTGCAAGCGGTCCAGTCTCGGACTCACCGTCTCCGACGATACATGCTGCAACCAGATCCGGGTTGTCAAATACCGCACCAAAAGAGTGTGCCAGTGAATATCCAAGCTCACCGCCCTCGTTGATGGAACCAGGAGTTTCCGGTGCAACATGGCTTGAGATACCACCCGGGAAAGAAAACTGTTTACACAGTTTTTTCAGTCCGTCCATATCCTCTCCGATGTTCGGATATACCTCGCTGTAAGTTCCCTCTAAATATGTATTTGCCACAAAAAAGTTTCCACCGTGGCCAGGACCGGAAATTAAGATCATATCCTGATCATATTTTTTGATGACACGGTTTAAATGAACGTATACAAAGTTCTGTCCCGGAACGGTTCCCCAGTGTCCGACGATCTTTTTCTTTATATGATCCATCGTCAACGGCTCGCGTAATAACGGGTTGTCCAGTAAATATAACTGTGCTGCTCCAAGATAGTTTGCCGCACGCCAATAGGCGTCCATTTTTTTCAGGTACTCTTGGGTAACAGGCTGCTTTTCCACAGCGTTTACTTCTGCCATGCTGCTTTTTCCTCCTTTATTGAAACATTTCCTGTCTCGTTTGTTATATTTTAGACAATCTTTTTTCGGAGGGCAATTTCCCATTCCTGTTATCTTGTAAAAAAGTTACCTGATCCGACTGGTTGTGTGACAGCCTTTTTAGTTTTTCCTGACAGCAAGACAGTAATTAACATGCTCAAAGGCTTTCATATCCGTCCCTGCCTTGTCGATAATATCCCTTTGAATATCATCCGGTGTCAACAACTCATAAATCAGAAAGCCATGTTTCTCCAGGAGTTTTTCAATCTCGCTATAGGAAAAGGCTGATTGCATTGGCTCGCCACCTGCTTTTGCCATCATAATTGTGTTCTGCACACGCTTTTCGGAAGCATCAAAGAAATTCTCATCTGGATAATCAAACACAAGCGAACTCCCATCCGCACAAAGTTCGGAAAGTGCAGCCAACATCGTATTGATTGCTTCCGTCGAAAGATAATACGTTACGCCGAGCCATGAGAAAAATGTTTTCACAGATGCGTCAACCCCCCATCGATCAGACGTTCCGCTACATTATCTTTCGTAAAATCCGCAGGAACAAAGGTGAGATTATCAGGAATCGTCCAACCGGCACGGGTGATCCGTTCTATTTTATCTTTCTGCGTCAGGGGATGATCGACTTCAAATACCCTATGTTTTGATAAGAATTCTTTTTCCCGAAAAGCGAAGGTATCCAGACCTGCGCCGAGCATAACATATTGCTTTGTGCCAGTCAGAACGGCGGCATATTCTTCTGCTGTCATCAGCTCTTTTGCAAGATGATCCGCGAAAACCGGATGATCTTCATTTTCTGCATGAAACGCCCGTCCAAATGAACTCATCAGGGCAGTAATACTAACTTCGTTATTCATTCCTTTGTCCTCCATGTTTGATGTTTCCCATATTTTTCTTCCATTTCTTTCGTATTTGCATGAAACAGCTCCAGTGCCCGTATGAAGCAGTTGCATTTCTACGGTAAGACCTGTGTCATTTACAGGCGTGCTGAGTGTATTGATTACAAAACGCAGAGCAAACCTTCATCTATCAGGTCTTGCTCTGCGTCTAAGCGTCTGGCGTTTTAATTTCTTCAATTTTTTTATTTCTAAAATAAATCACACAAGTATATTTACATTTCGGACAAAATAACGGAAAATCCTCTAACTAATTTCTTTTCTATATTTTCAACCATTTATACCACCTCACCTTTTCCTGATTGCAATGATCTTTACGCTCTCTTAACCTCTTGAATCGTCATAATATCTCAAGCGAAATCTGCGTGGTTCGTTATGCGTTTTTCTCATATAACTTTCTCATTGCGCTGCCAATACTGCATCTCTAAGATACATTTTATCCATGTCGCACCCTCATCATATTCGTACTTCAAGGATAGAGTTGATTATCTGTCGGAAACCATAGTCGAGGAACTCCTCTTCTGTCATACCATTCTGCGCGCAAATGAATTTTCCCTTTGTCTCGGCAAGCGCAAGCAGCGAATCAATGCTTGTGGAGAGGACATAGACCGTCAGCACAGGAACAACTTCTTTTCTTACCTCGCCGCTTTTCTGCCCACGCACAATGAGTGTTTCAAGAATCTCATTTATCTCCGTCCCAAGGCAAAGTATATTTTTCACTGTATCTGAAGCTGCCACTTGCTCGATCTCCGCCGCGCCAGAACGCTTCAAGGTTTCAAGCGAGTGGGGATACTATGTAATTTTGACATTGTCAACCAAAAAATCGCAAAGGAATTTTCACCGCATGAAATACATGGAACGCCGCGGAAGTGGTCTACGCAAATTTTGGCTTTCTGCATAGAATCCAAATCAAAGAAAGAGCTTGCATCATTTTGCGGCTTCAAAGATTTAAGGAACTTCACTTTGAAACATATCAACCCGTTTGGGTATAAGAAAACCCCGGAAAACCTTGATTTTCCGGGGTTTGTAAAC
>UMBA01011616.1_pt1 | contig 16732 bp, 12 predicted proteins | sample 1963861 | NCBI WGS metagenome assembly UMBA01 (sample SAMEA4835931, study PRJEB28245) | human gut metagenome | biome: gut microbiome; material: fecal sample | place: Denmark | collected 2008
TCATGTTTAACTTGTACTTTTTCTTGACATAGGACCATATAATAATATGGTATGATAGTTGTACAAGAAATAGTACAATAAATTGAACAATACAGAAATGAGGGATAGAAATGATAGCAGTAAATTATTCAACAATCAGAAACAACTTAAAAGATTATTGTGACAAAGCTACAGATTTTCAGGAAACAGTGATTGTTACAAGGAAAAATGAAAAGAATATTGTTTTAATGAGCCTTGATAAGTATAATCAGCTTGAAAAAGCAGCGAGAAATAACGAATATCTTGCAATGCTTGACAGAGGAATTGCACAGTTGGAAGCAGGAAAAGGGCAGGAGCATGAGTTAATAGAGGTAGATGAATGAAAAAATTATGGTCGGATAGGGCGTGTGATGATTATCTTTATTGGCAGACACAAGATAAAAAACATTAAAACGAATCAATCAGTTTGTAAAATCAAGCGAGAGAGATGGATTGTCAGAGGGAATTGGCAAGCCTGAGTAGTTCAAACATAGAAAAGCGTGGAGCAGGCGAATTGATGACATGAACAGATTGGTTTACAACATAGATAAAAATGGATTTCTATGGATAATAGCATGTAAAGGACATTATGGAAGATTAGCACCTGAAAAGGTGCTTTTTTAGTGCAAAAAAACTCAGGGAGGGGATATGGTTGATTTTAACGATTATAAGATAGTTAATATATGCAACATTGCTAATATAGAAAGAGCAATTAAAGATGTGATTGACCCGGAACAAAATTACGGCGAGGGTGATGGCTTACGCACCAATGTGTCATAATGTGCTGATTCAATCGGCACTTACACAAAGCATTGCAGTAAAAGCAACGATAGAAATTGACACGGGATAAGCATACGAAAATTGGAGGAAAAAGACATTGAGCGGAAATTGAGGAAAAAAGAAATATTTTTTGAGAAAACAGATAGAAAGGTATTTAAAAGTATTGGTATAGTTGAGGCTGTTAGCTCGGACCGTTATAATAATAAAACATACTTTGAGATTGTTTTTAAAATAAAAAAACGATTTGGACTATCTTTTTATAGCTTTCAATCGTTATACCTTATAGAACGGGATAAATATTTTGAACTTCTAATAATGAGGAAGGGGGATTTTGTGTATAATGATTTTCTACTAATCAGGAAAATGAAGCAAGGTGATGATAATGCTTTTGATTTGTTTGTCCACAAATATTATCGAGAAATTTTAAGCTACTGTTATCATCATTGTTTCGATCAAACATATGCGGAGGATTTCACACAGGAAACCTTTATACGTTTTTTTTCAAAATTACCCGATTATCATTATAAAGGGAAAACACTGAATTATTTATATACGATAGCAGGTAACCTATGCAAAGATTATTTGAAGAAAACAAAGGAAACACTTCTGGAAGAAATTGAGCTTGTGGAAGAAAATCAAACGGAACAAATTTTGAATAGAGTTTTGATCGAACAGGCTTTAGAACAACTTCCAGATGAATCAAGAGAAGTAATTACTCTTTATTATTTTCAAGAACTAAAATTAACAGAAATTTCTGATACATTGCAAATTGGACTTCCACTTGTAAAGTATCGTTTGCAAAAAGCAAGGAAACAGTTGAGGGAACTTCTCGGGAAGGAGGAATTCGATGAATCAGAAAGAAAAGATAAAAAAATATAGGGAAAACATACAAGTGGAAGCTAGCGAAGAAAAGATACAGGAAACCATTTTTAAATCTAAAAATGCCTTTTTTATGGCAGAGCAAGAACGAATGCTTTTTTATCATGATTTTTTGTGGACACAGCTTCGTGTGATACAAAAAAGATGGTGGGTTCTTCAATTTATGATTTTAGTGGCATTATGGATTGCTTTAAGTTCTATCCATGATGAAATATATCTAAAAAGAAGTATGGGTGTTGTAGCCACGCTATTTGTTATCCTTATTATTCCGGAACTGTGGAAAAACAGGTCATGTGAATGTATGGAAATAGAAGCTGCTTCCTATTATTCATTAAAACAGGTATATGCTACACGTATGCTGTTATTTGGTTTTACAGATATATTTTTCATAACTGTATTTTTAGGAGTCGCTTCAGCAGGTTTGCATTATGAATTATTAGAATTAGTCGTCCAATTTCTTTTTCCACTTTGTGTAACGGCCTGTATCTGTTTTGGGATTTTATGCAGTAAACACGCTTTCAGTGAAACAGTTGCGATTGTTCTATGTGTGATATGGAGTGCAGTATGGCTTTTTATTGTTTTGAATGAAAATGTATATATCATGGTTACTGTTCCCATCTGGTCAGCACTGATGGGTGTAACAATACTTTTTATTGTTTTTGCGATATATCGTATTTTAAAGAATTGTAATCAATATTTGGAGGTGTCACTTGGTGAAATTAGAACTTGATGGTTTAACAAAAGAATTTGGAGATTTTACAGCAGTCAATCATATAAATCTTACTATGACAAATGGGGTATATGGTCTTTTAGGCGTAAATGGAGCAGGTAAAACAACTCTAATGAGAATGTTGTGTACCCTTTTAAAGCCAACAAGCGGAACGATATGCTGTAATGGAAAAGATATTTTCAACATGGACAGTGAATATCGCAAGCTGTTGGGGTATTTACCACAGGATTTTGGATTTTATCCTGAATTTACAGTAGAGGATTATTTACTTTATATTGCTGCATTGAAAGGAATCCGTCCTGTTGTCGCAAAAAAACGTGTGAAAGAGTTGATTTCTAAGGTTGGTCTTTCAAAAGCAGCTCATAAAAAAATGAAAAAATTATCTGGCGGTATGAAGCGTAGAGCCGGAATTGCACAGGCTATGTTGAATAATCCTAAGATTTTAATACTTGATGAACCAACAGCAGGACTTGATCCAAATGAAAGAATCCGGTTTCGTAATCTGATCAGCGAACTTTCAGAAGACAGACTGGTGTTATTATCGACACATATCGTTTCAGATATCGAGTATATTGCGAATGAAATCTGGTTGATGAAAGACGGGGAAGTTCTGCATAAAGGAAGTATTGAAGAACTGATAAATTCTATGACAGAAACAGTATGGGAATGTCTTGTGCCGAAAAACAGGGTATCTGATTTTATGGAAAAATATAAAATTTCCAATATGAAATCAGAAATAAATCAGATTATGCTGCGAATTATTTCTCACGAAAAACCGGTTGAGAATGCAATGCGTGTAGAAGCGTCACTGGAAGATGTATTTTTATATTATTTTGGAGAGAAAGCAGGTGATGAAAATGCTACGTTATGAAATCAAAAAAGTGTTTTCTAAATCAAAAAATAGAATTGCAGTCATAGTGTTATTCGTAGTACTTGCGATAACCAGTATATTAACGATTAACAGAGTGGAGTATGTTGATGAAAATGGGAATTCTTCTGTTGGAATTTCGGCTGCAAGATATTTAAGAGAAGCCAAAAACCAATGGTCAGGTTATTTAACAGCGGATACATTAAGCAAGGCATTGGAAGAGAACAGGACAATTAACAGTTCGAAAGAAGCATTGTCGGATGACATTACAGAACAAAATAAGGCATATGCAAAAAAGCAGGGCATAGCAGGTATTATGGATGTCATTATTTGTGCATTCAGCGATTACAGAGATTATAATTATTATGTAACGAATCAGGTTTCGGATGATGAAGTTGGAACGATCTATGAAAGAAGAATTTCTACTTTAAAAAATTGGCTTGAATCTGGAGAAGAAAGATTTACACAGGCAGAAAAAGATTTTATGATTCAGAAATATAAAGAACTGAAAACTCCCTTTTACTATAAATATATAGACGGTTGGGCTGCATTACTACAAAATATATCAACCTTTATTCTAGTGTTGGCATTAGTAATCGGTTTTCTGGTATCCGGGATATTTTCAGATGAATTTCAGACAAAAGCAGATTCAATTTTTTTCTCTGCACGATTTGGAAGAAGCAGAGGGATTTTCGCGAAGGTAGGAGCAGGTTTTTATATTACTACGGGATTTTATCTGATGTTTGTATTTCTATATACATTTATCGTACTTTTTGTATTAGGTGCAGACGGCGCAAGCTGTCCGATCCAGTTGGATTTGTGGAGAAGTGTTTATAATATTACTTTTTTACAGGCATATTTGTTTATTGTTCTGGGTGGATATATAGGAACGATATTTGCAGCTACACTCGCAATGTTGGCATCAGCGTTTACACACTCTACGCCAACTGCCGTTATTGTACCATTCATTGTGCTGTGTGTATTTCCATTTTTAAGCAGAATTATTACATTGCCTGGATTATGCTCTTTCTTTCCAGACCAGTTATTAGAAATTTATTTGGATATCAAAGAAGCTGGACTTATCACATTGGGAAGTAAAGTAACAACAATAGCAACTGTTATTGTTCCAGTATATGCAGTGGTATGCTTGATTTTTCAACCGATACTGTACAGGGTATACCAAAAGGTGGAGATAAAATAATTGAAACGATATGCAAGACGAAAAAAATTAAAGTACCCAGACGGTGATACTCCGGATTGCTTCATTGCTACGCAATTTTCGCAATCCTGCAAACACCGACATGAAGCAGATTTGCATATAAATATGTATTGCTATCTACTTTTGACCCTAACATAATATTATGCAGTAATGTTAAATATGAGCAGAATACATTAGTGCGTTGCATACATTTCTTTTAATTGCACATACTATTTTGGAACGAAAATAAAAAACAGGAGGATTTCAAAATGGTTTTAGAACAGAAAGAAATGGATGTTATAAAGGAATTGCAGACGCAGGAGAAAAGCTGTGTGGAGAAATACCGCAGATATAAGGAGCAGGCTTGCGATATGGAACTTAAAAATCTCTTTGGAAAGATTGAGAAACTTGAGCAGAAACATTATGACACACTTGGTAAGGTTCTTGAGGGAGAAGTGCCTGAGTGTAATTGTAACGATGATGACGGAAAAAATTATGAACCGCCGGTGACATATACACAGGCAGACAACAGCGAGGATAAAAAGACAGACTGTTTTTTGGTTACAGACTGTATCGGAACTGAAAAGATGGTTTCATCAGAGTACAATTCAAAAGTATTCCGCTTTGCAAATGCCGCACTCAGAAAACTTATGGCAGATATACAGATAGAAGAACAGAATCATGCGGAGATGCTTTATAAGTACAAGACTGCTAACGGCATGGCTTAAATCTGCCTGTGCAGACAGTTTTTTCACACTTTTTTATACTATTTCAGAATATTTTTATGGCTGCAAAAGAACTTTAGTATAGACATAAAGTGGATAATAGTGGTATTATTTCTGAAATACAAGTAAGATAATAAAGTAATATAGATGATGCAGAAGTAAAAGATTTTTTGTCTATTGCATTATAATAATCGGAAGACAGAGAAGATTTAGCTGTGGCTTACAGTGCATACTTTAATATAAGTAGTGGTATGAGTGTCAAGGGCTAAATTTTGCTCTGCATATCTTCCGATATAAAATTCTGAAAAATGAGGATGATTATGGAATTAGAGGACTTAGGAGAGCAGTTATATAATCTTTTGGCACAGGTATTAAACAGACCGGAAAACCGTGCTTTTTTCGACAGTATAAGAGGTGAGTATGGTGTTTTATGGTATCTGCTCACAAAAAAAGAAGCTGTCAGTGCGGGGGAATTAAAGGAAAAACTTCATGTTGTTCCGGGGAGAATGACGGATATACTCACGGCATTGGAGAAAAAGGGACTTATCATAAGACAGAAAAATAAAACAGATAAGAGAGTGGTTGATGTTGTACTCACAAAAGAGGGTGAAAAAGAAGCTGCCAGAAGAAGAAAAGAAATTCATGAGGAGTATCGTGGACTGTTTGAGATTTTGGGATATGATGATGCGAAGGAACTTATCAGGCTTTTGAAAATACTTCTTACCTACAAAAAATAATTTTTACTTAATGTTTCGTATTGCGAAATAAAATAAAAGGTGGTAGAATGTAATAAATTTCGCAATGCGAAATAATTCAGAAGATTTGCGGAAGTTTTATAAAATATGTTCACATTGTTCAATTAACCGTGCAGACACTCAGTTTCGCAAATGTCTGCAACACATTTTTGGGAGGAGTAGAATGATTACATTTAATAATACTAAAACTCTTTTGGAACTTGTAAAAAATATCGGAAAAGAATTTGAGAATAATGTTTTTTTACGGTATGAGAGAGATGACACGATATTTGAAAAAGGTTATGGAACTTTTTCCATGGACACAATGTCTGTAGCTGTTTATATTGAAGGGCAGAATAAAAAAGCAGGGCATAAGATTCATGCGGCAGTTCTTGGAAAATGCAGTTATGAATATCTCACGGTTCTTCTCGGAGTACCTTGTGGCGGCGGAGTTTCGATACCTATGGATGTGAAACTTACGGCACAGAAAATGGCTGAAAATCTTAAAAAAGCCGATACGGATATTTTATTCTATGACTATTCTTTTTCTTCTCAGGCAGATGAATTAAGGGAACTTTGTCCTTTTATAAAAAGGTTTATATGTCTCCAGACAAGGAAAAATTCACGCAATGTTCCTATTATGCACAAGGTTTTCAGGGGCGAAACTGTTAAAGAAAAGATAAATCCTGATATGTGTGCCATGATTATTTTTACTTCGGGAACTACGGGACATGGCAAAGGGGTTATGCTTTCTCATGCAAATCTTATTGACAATATGTTCTGTACCGATGATGCAAAAGAGGTATGCTTAAATGTTCTTCCTATTCATCATATATTCTGTATAAGCAGTGATGTGCTTCTTGCTCTGCGTTATGGAAGTACGCTGTGTATCTGTGATGATATGTCAAAAATCCTTTATTACATAAAATTGTTTCAGCCGACAGTCATTCGTGTTGTACCGATGATAGCAAAAATGTTCGTAAACCGTATTGCAATACTCAGAAAAAAGAATCCTGAAAGAAGTATAGTGGAAATAAAAGAGGAAGTTCTTGGAAAGCGTCTTAACCGTCTTGTAAGTGGAGGAGGTTATCTGTCAGAAACATTGTCAGATGCACTGTTAAACTTCGGAATAGTGACAGGACAGGGATATGGAATGTCTGAGTGTTCGCCTAAAATATCAGTACCCGATTATACACGCAGAGATAAAATGGCATCAGTAGGTCATCTTGTGACAGGATGCCATGTCCGTATAGTTGACGGGGAGATACAGGTTAAGAGCCCGTCTGTCATGATGGGATATTATAATGATGAGGAGCTTACAAAAGAAGCGATTACTGAGGATGGATGGCTTTGTACCGGAGATCTCGGATATGTTGATGATGAGGATTTTTTGTATTTAAATGGCCGAAAGAAAAATCTTATAATACTTAGCAATGGAGAAAATGTTTCTCCGGAGATGATAGAAAATTATTTTGATGAGGACAGGCTTGTTCAGGATATTATCGTCTATGGAAAGGATGATATTATAGCGGCAGAGATTTATCCAAACTATGAATATGCACAGGTAAATGGTATTACGGATATTGAAACTGCCATAAATATTCTGGTTAAAAAACATAATGAGCAGTTGCCGTCATATTCGAGGATTGCGGATGTGACAGTGAGAAAAACTGCATTTGAAAAAACATCCTCAAACAAGATAATAAGAAAAGTTTATTTTGATGAGAAAGAGGAAAGTAATAAGAAAAAGATAAACAGCACAAAGGCTGAAACAAAAATTCAGAGACAGTTATATGACATGATAGCCGAACAGATAGGCAACACTGAGTTTGGAATAAATGACAATTTTTATGATTGTGGTCTTGATTCACTTGGAAGTTCGATTCTTATTACGGAACTGTCAGAGAAAATAAATGTCAACATAACGCTTGCTGAACTTATGGAAAATGCAGATATATTAAAACTTGAAGCACTTATTAAAAGCAAGACAAAACAGAAAAAAACTATTGATGAAGATGCAGAAAATAAAACAGTTAAAGAGATATATCCGCTTACTGCCATGCAGAAATATTTCGCATATATAATACCTGACAATACAACGGGAAATCTACCGTTTGTATTCAGAATGGATAAAACTGTTGAGACGTACAGACTTATAAAGGCTATAGGCATTGTTCTTGATGCACATCCGTCACTTAAAGCCATTGTCAAGCCGACAGAGCAGAAATATTATGCAATATATAGGGATGATAATAGAAATATAGATATTGGAGTAGAAAAAATTCAAGATAAAGATGCCGAAAAGAAAATGCAGGAGCTTATTGTTCCGTTTAGGTACAGAGAAAATGACAATCTTGTGCATATCCATGTGTTTGAGGGGGAAAAGTTTAATTATATGTTCTTCGATGTTGCACATTTTATGGGGGACGGAGTTAGTATGAATATCCTTATGGAGGATCTCTGTGCCGCTTACAAAGGCGAAAAAGTGGAAAAAGAAAAATATACAACTTTTGATTATATTACTGAGGAACAAAAAAGAATTGAAAACGGAGTGCGTGACAGGGATATAAAATATGTGGATACTTTGATGTCAGGAATAAAATTAAAAAGAAGTATTCTTAATAAAACAAAATGCGAAGAACTGTCAGAGGGTGTGTATGGTGTTATAAGAAAGCGTTTTGATAAACTTCCGAGAAAACAGGTGCTTTATTATGGAAAAAAGCATGGTGTCTCTGAGAACGCATTGTTTATCGCTGCATTTAATTATTGCATAAGTATGTATTCAGATGAGGATGAAGTTTTTGTAAATTCAATACATTCAGGCAGAACTGATAGCAGGTGGAACCGTATTGTTGGACCGTTATTTGAGACATATTATTGCAAGTATGACAAAGTTTCGCATGAAAAAGTTGAAAAACTATTAAAAAGAACTGGCAAACAGATAATGGAAACAATGAAATGTCTTACAAGCTGTCCGAGACAGGGTGAGATGTTTTTACAGTTTCAGGGAGATATTCTTGAGACACCTCAGATTGGAGGAGAAAATACGGAGAGGATGCATGTGCAGCTGGATTCACTTCCTTTTCATCTTCAGGTAATGTACGATGACAAAGGTTATTATGCTGAACTTCGATTTTGGGAAAATCGTTTTGATAAAAAACTTCTTGAAATATTCCTTGATGTTTTTGAGAGTATTTTATTTGCCATGCTTGATGAGACTTCCGTAAGATGTTTAAAGGAGCATCTTCCACAGGAGGTTTATCCTAAACACTATTATGTAAATGTTTCTAAATTAAATAAGGCAGCAGGAAGTAAGATTATTTCAGAAGAACAGTCCGATGAACCGATAAAGGTTTATGTGCTTGATGATGACTATTTAAAGAAACCTTATGGTGCATGGGGAAAGGTCTATATAATGGACTACGAGCCAATAAATTGTGCAAAGACAGTACAGTACCCATATGGAGAGGGCACTTTGTATGATACTGGGGTTATAGGGCGTATTCTTCCTGACGGAACGATTGATTTTCTTGAAAATGCAGGCAGGACAGTGCTCACTGACGGTATTCACGGAAGAAAATATTATGACCTTAAACTCTTAGAAAAATATATTCTTGAGTACGGTGGAGTAAAAGATGCAGAGTGTTATCTTGCATATGACCCTGAAATAAATGAGATGTCACTTTATGCGGATATAAAAACAGATAGTGCACAGATTGATATTGCAGGCTTGAAAGAGTTTGTCAGGGATAAAGCAGGAGACGATGTTTTTTTAAAAAATGTAGAAATCGTACAATAAATCTGACAAAATTTCGACATTTTACCTTAAAAATTCGACTTCAATTCTTTACTTTTTTTCTCATTAGTGTTAAGATAATGAGAAGAATTTAATAATAAGGAGGAAATTATAAAGATGGCTAGAGCTAAACAGTCAATGGATGGTAATACAGCCGCAGCTCATGTAGCATATGCCTACACAGAAGTAGCTGGTATCTATCCTATCACACCTTCAAGCCCAATGGCTGACTCAGTTGATCAGTGGTCAGCAGCAGGACAGAAGAATATTTTTGGAAACACAGTTAAAGTTGTAGAGATGGAGTCTGAGGCAGGTGCCGCAGGTACAGTTCATGGTTCACTTGCAGCAGGTGCACTTACTACTACATTTACAGCTTCACAGGGTCTTCTTCTTATGATCCCTAATATGTATAAGATTGCCGGTGAGCAGTTACCTTGTGTATTTGATGTGTCTGCACGTACAGTATCATCACATGCATTAAATATTTTTGGTGATCATAGTGATGTTTATGCCTGTCGTCAGACTGGTTTCGCTATGTTAGCTGAGACAAATCCACAGGAAGTTATGGATTTAAGCCCAGTTGCACATCTTGCATCAATCGAGGGAAAAGTTCCTTTCATTAACTTCTTTGATGGTTTCCGTACATCTCACGAGATTCAGAAGATCGAAAAATGGGATTACGAAGATCTTAAAGAAATGTGCAACATGGATGCAGTTGCAGAGTTCAGAGCACACGCACTTAACCCTGAGCATCCGGCATCTCGTGGTTCACATGAGAACGGTGATGTATTCTTCCAGCATCGTGAGGCTTGTAACAAAGCATACAACGAGTTACCTGCTGTTGTAGAGAAATACATGAAGAAGATCAATGATAAGCTCGGAACAGATTACGACTTATTTAACTACTATGGTGCAGCAGATGCTGACCGTGTTATCGTAGCTATGGGTTCTATCTGTGATGTTGCAGAAGAGGTTATCGACTACCTTACAGCTAAGGGAGAAAAAGTTGGTCTTATCAAAGTTCGTTTATACCGTCCTTGGGTATCAGACAGCCTTCTTAAAGTTCTTCCTAAGACAGTTAAGAAGATTGCCGTACTTGACCGTACAAAAGAGCCGGGTGCACTCGGAGATCCTTTATACCTCGATGTAGCAGTTACACTTCGTGAAGCAGGTCTTAATGACATAGTGCTTACAGGTGGACGTTATGGTCTTGGTTCTAAGGATACACCACCTTCATCAGTATTCGCTGTATATAAAGAACTTGAAAAAGATGATCCTAAGTCACGCTTCACTATAGGTATCGTTGATGATGTAACAAACTTAAGCTTACCAGAAGTTAAGCCAGCTCCTATCACATCAGCACCTGGTACAAAAGAGTGTAAGTTCTGGGGTCTTGGTGGAGATGGTACAGTTGGTGCCAACAAGAACTCTACAAAGATTATCGGTGACCACACAGATAAGTATATCCAGGCATACTTCCAGTATGATTCAAAGAAGACTGGCGGTGTTACAATTTCTCACCTTCGTTTTGGTGACAACCCTATCAGAAGCCCATATTACATCAATCAGGCTGACTTCGTAGCTTGTCACAATCCTGCATATGTAACACAGGGAATGAAGATGGTTCAGGATGTTAAGCCGGGCGGAGTATTCATGATCAACTGCCAGTGGTCAGATGATGAATTAGATAAGCATCTTAATGCTGAAGCTAAGAAATATATCGCTGACAACAACATCCAGCTTTATACTATCAACGCTATCGACAAGGCTATCGAAATAGGTATGGGTAAACGTACAAACACTATCCTTCAGTCTGCATTCTTCAAATTAGCAGATGTTATGCCTATCGATGACGCTATCGAGTTCATGAAAGCTGCTGCTAAGAAATCTTACTCTAAGAAGGGTGATGCAGTTGTAGAGATGAACTACAAGGCTATTGATGCCGGTGTAGACGCAGTACACAAAGTTGAAGTTCCAGATTCTTGGAAGAATCCGACTCCTGATGCTGCTGCAAAAGAAATCACAGGTCGTCCTGAGGTTGTTAAGATGGTTAAAGATCTTCTTGAGCCAATCTCTAAGATGGATGGAGACAGCCTTCCTGTTTCAGCATTCATTGACAATCCTGACGGACAGTTCGAGACAGGTGCTTCTGCGTACGAGAAACGTGGTACAGCCGTAACAGTTCCTACATGGGATCCTGAGACTTGTATCCAGTGTAACAACTGTGCATTTGTATGTTCACATGCTACAATCCGTCCATTCTTACTTTCAGAGGACGAAGTTAAGGCAGCACCTTCAAATATCAAGCTTTCTGATACTAAGCCAAAGGCTGGAGAGTACAAGTTCACTATGAGCGTATCTCCACTTGACTGTATGGGATGTGGTGAGTGTATCACAGTATGTCCTAAGGCTTCTGAGGGAGCTATCAAGATGGTTCCACAGGCAGAGGAAGCAGATGAGCAGCCGGTATTTGATTACTTAGTTGCAAATGTAGGAAAGAAAGACAGCGGATTTGCTGACACAACACCTAAGGGAAGCCAGTTCAACCAGCCACTCCTTGAGTTCTCTGGTTCATGTGCAGGTTGTGCAGAGACATCTTACGCTCGTCTTATTACACAGTTGTTTGGTGAGCAGATGTATATCTCAAATGCAACAGGATGTTCTTCTATCTGGGGTAACCCTGCTGCTACAGCACCATACACAGTAAATAAAGATACAAAGAAAGGACCAGCTTGGTCTAACTCATTGTTCGAGGACAATGCAGAGCACGGTCTTGGTATGTATGTAGGTCAGAAGTACCTTCGTGACCAGGCTATCGAGTCTGTTAAGGCTTGTGCAGCATCTGACAAGGCTTCAGCAGAATTTAAGGCTGTTGTAGACAAGTTCCTTGAGACAAAAGATGATACAAAGGCAAATGTTGAGCCAACAAATGCTCTTATCGCTGAATTAGAGAAAGCCGCTGCAGCAGGATGTCCTGATGCAAAAGCAGCTCTTGACAAGAAAGATTATCTTGGAAAGAAATCTGTATGGATCTTCGGTGGTGACGGTTGGGCTTATGATATCGGTTTCGGTGGTCTTGACCATGTACTTGCTTCAGGCGAGAATGTAAATGTAATGGTATTTGATACAGAGATGTATTCTAATACAGGTGGACAGGCTTCTAAGGCTTCAAACATTGGTGAAGTTTGTCAGTTCGCTGCAGCCGGTAAAGAAATCGGTAAGAAGAGTCTTGCTGAGATCGCTATGAGCTATGGTTATGTATATGTTGCTCAGATTGCACTTGGTGCAAATCCTGCACAGGCTGTTAAGGCTATCGCAGAGGCTGAGGCTTATCCGGGACCATCACTTATCATCGGATATGCTCCTTGTGAGCTCCACGGAATCGCTAAGGGTGGAATGAACCACTGCCAGGATGAGATGAAGAAAGCTGTTAAGGCTGGTTACTGGAACCTCTTCTCATTCAACCCTGCAAACAAAGCAGATGGTAAGAATCCATTTACATTCACTTCAGAGAAGGGTGTAAGCTTCGATGATTACCAGGCATTCCTTAACAACGAGGCTCGTTATACTCGTCTTGTTAAGCCATTCCCAGAGCGTGCTGAGAGACTCTTCAAGGAATCTGAGGAAGCTGCAAAGGCTCGTTATGAGCACTTACAGAAATTAGTTGAACTTTACAAATAAAGCGAGCTTGAAAAGCGAGCGATACTTCTTGAACGAAGTTCAAGAAGGGAATTTTGCTTGAAAAGCGAGTTAACTTTTGAACGAAGTTCAAGAAGGGATTTTTGCTTGAAAAGTATTTTCGGTAAATATTTGTACAACTAAATAAATATAAAATTTTGGAAGCACCGCGAGAGCGGTGCTTCTTTTTGAAAAACAAATACAATTAAAGTAGTAGATATTTGGAATAAATCGGGATTTGTTAGAAATGGATATATTATTATGGAAATAAAAAAAGCGGAAATTAAAGATTTGAATATTGTTGTTAAGTTAAAAATGGATATGTTTACAGAAGTAGGTTCAATAGCTTTGCTGCAGGATAATGCAGAAGAACTACTACAATGGTTGAAAATTAAAGGCGTTCATAATATAAAACTAAAACCTTCGGCAGTAGGAAAGCGTTTATATGAGAAGTTTGGTTTTTAAGATTCCGGAGAAATGGAATTATGGATTTAATATTTAATTGTTGTCAGATTAATTAACAAAATAATTACGGTTTATTGAGAAAAAATTGAAAATTATGGCATAGAATGATGAAAGCCTGCCGAGGTATTAGAGCGAGTGAACTGAAGGAAAGTGAGATTCAGAAATGGGAGCAGAAATGCTGGCAAGTCCTTAAAGATTGAGTGGCAAGGAAACTGAAGTGGTTTTGCCGGCTTTATTCTGTTTATTTTTCAAAGAGTTTGTTCAATTCTGAATTGTTCAACAAATAATGGGAGATACTTATATTAGATTAGAGATATGACTTTTAAGGTTAAAATATCTTTTGAACTATATATTAAAGATATAAAGGGATAGGCATAATATAATAAAAATGTATAAATGTTATATTTGTAAATATATGAAGATGTTTTGATGTAAAAGAGGAATGATATGCCACTGGAAAAAAATATCAGTAATAATATTAAGGGTAAAAAGAAAAAAATATCAAAGAATAAGATTTTTATAATATTGATGGTCGTTGGCTGTATGATGGGGTCGTTTTCGCATACAGCATTTTCTTCAATATTTGAGTTGATAATGAAGCAGTTTTCATTGTCAGCAGGTGAAGCCCAACTCATGACAAGTATATATTCAATGACAATAGGCATCACAACGATATTATCTGTTTTTCTAACAAAAAATATCAACAGGAAAGTGTTATTTCTAGGTGCAATGTTTGTATTTGGGAGTGGGGTATTATTTACTGCGATAAGTTTTAATTATGTATTGATATTAACAGGCAGAGTATTTCAGGCAATAGGAAGTGGTATTATCCTTACATTGTCACAAGTAGTTCTGCTTAGTTCGTTTTCAAAACAAAAGACAGGGCTTGTAATGGGAATTTATGGATTTATGCTAAACTTATCATCGGCACTTGCACCTGTTATCACGATAATGCTTGTTAAAAAAATATCGTGGCAGACAATAATGTGGTGGATATTGATAATGTCTGTATTTGTGATTTTTTTGACATGGTTTAAATGTCATAGGAGGAAAAAAACACATTACGAAAATTACGATGAAAAAGAAAATATAAATTTATATAGCTGTGAAAAAAGTAAAATGTCGGCAAATTGTACTCTGGAAAATTGTTCAGGCAAACAGGATTTGAAAGAAAATAAGTTTTTTAAGCAGACAAATTTGACAGGCAATTTTTGTCGTTATTTTAATTCTTTACGACTGTTTTTATATCAAAAAATAATAGGATTATTTAAAAATTTTGATATAATATCTTTTTTGTTTAGCAGTATTTCGGTAATATTTCTTATGCTTGCCTGTATGTCGATAAGGGATATATCGGTAAAAGATATAAATTACTGGCAGAAAAATCTGACAGCGGATGAGTTTGTAAAGATAAGTGAATATGCGATTTTAAAGGTCGTACTTTATAGTTGTATATCGATAGTGTTTATTTTAATTTTTATAAGTCGGCAAAAGAAAATGAAAAATCCATATATCAGGCTGGAGTTATTTAAAAATAAAAGGTTTATGGCGGTTGTAGTGACAAGTATATTTATTTATGGTATCATGATGGGTACGGCATTGTGGTTCCCGGTTTATATAAACAGAATGACCGGAGCAGGCATGGAAAGAGCCGGTTATATAATGCTTCCGGGTGCTGTCATCATGGCAGTATCAAGTGTACTTGGCGGCTGGCTGTACCAGAAATATGGTATAAGGCTTTTATATGCGATCAGTATATGCTCGTTTATATTGGCATTTATTACGAGAAATGTTGTTCCGATATGGGTAATGTATTCATTTCGTTCAATCGGTATCGGAGCAATAATGATGCCTATGACTGCATGGGGAATGAAAGAGATTAAAAAAGAGTATTATTCAGATGGAACAGCGATAATATGCAGTCTTAGAACCATTGCAGGTGCACTGGGAACAGCAATAGCGTCAATTTTAGTTTAATGCTATAAAGCATCAAAATAAAATGGAGGAAGAAAATGCAAAATGAAGTAAAAGAGAGAGAAAAATTTGGCTCGCGTCTTGGATTTATCCTTGTATCGGCGGGATGCGCAGTCGGACTTGGAAATGTATGGAAGTTTCCGTACATATGTGGAGAAAACGGTGGAGCTGCATTTGTATTGATATATCTGGTGTTTCTTGCAATGCTGGGATTTCCAATATTGTGTGCAGAGTTTGCAATAGGACGAGGAAGTGGTAAAGGTGCGGCAAGGGCATTTGAAGTTCTTGAGAGTAAAGGAAGTAAATGGCACTATTTTAAATGGGTTTCAGTAGTAGGAAGTTATATTTTAATGGCATTTTATACAATGGTTGCAGGCTGGATGCTGTATTATGCATGGCTCGAAGCATCGGGAAAAATGACAGGGCTTGATTCAGAAAAAGTTTCTGCAAAGTTTGCGTCAATGCTTGGCAATCCGGGAAATATGACAATATGGACAATCGTGGCAGTTGTGCTTTCTTTTGGAGTCTGTGTGCTGGGACTTCAGAATGGCATTGAGAAAGTTACAAAGGTAATGATGTCACTGCTTATAATACTTATTATCGTATTGGCGGTACACTCCGTTGTACTTCCAAATGCGTCAAGCGGAATAAAATTTTATATGGTTCCAACTTTCGATACAATAAGATCCAGAGGACTAGGACCGGTCATATTTGATGCCATGACACATGCGTTTTTTACTCTTAGTGTAGGTATCGGTGCCATGGAGATATTTGGAAGTTATCTGAAAAAGGACAGGACGATAGGCGGCGAAGCAGTAAATATCGTTGTACTTGATACATTTGTTGCACTCATGGCAGGCTTTATAATCATACCGGCGTGTTTTGCA
>UMBA01025543.1_pt1 | contig 16463 bp, 14 predicted proteins | sample 1963861 | NCBI WGS metagenome assembly UMBA01 (sample SAMEA4835931, study PRJEB28245) | human gut metagenome | biome: gut microbiome; material: fecal sample | place: Denmark | collected 2008
TTTGGAATGGAACTGTACGCTGCCTAAAGAATACTTCAATTTCTTGAAGGAGGTCTCAATACCCCAACGCAGATGATAAAGCTCTTTAATTCTTTTTAGCGGATAATTTTTTCGATCAAGATTGGTTAGCACAACTTCCCATTCTTCTTTGCCTGATTTGGCATCATTAATTCTAAATTTGCAGGCTCGAAATTTTATTGTGCATAACTCGCCAAAATCCCAGCTTAGATCCTGGGTATTTTTAGAGCGATACTTAATATATTGGCGATAATGATGCTGGACATGGTGAATATTCTCACTGGCTTTATGCGTGATGTAGTAATAGTTAGAAGTAGTTACCAGGCAGGAAATCTCACGATCACATTCTTGATCAGGCAATGTCGTTATTTCTTTAACTCCGCCTTGTCCAGCCTTAGTTCGTATTATGTAATGACAGTTAGGCAGGCGATTGCAGTTTTCAATCATATTGAAACTAGTGTAGCCACGATCCATTGTTACAATATATGGACCACAATTCAAAGCTTTAAGCATTTGAACAGCCGCTTTGCGTTCATCCATTTCTGATTTAGGCTGAAAAATACAATCCTGGTAGGTATTATTCAATAGATCATATAAGGCATTAACGTGAATTTGACAATAGGGTTTCTTTTTATGAGAAGAAGCTTGTACAATGTTATTCGATTTCGGATTCCAGATTTGATTAAAGTCAGAGCCATCAATGGCAAACAAACGGTAGTGATGATCAAAAAGTTGAATATTAAATAGATTTTGATTAAAAACAGTCAGAATATGTTTAAAACAAGCAGGAGAAAGCTGGCTTTTGCGTTGAACATAGGCAGAAGTACTAACTACTTTATCGTTCTTTTTAGTTGCATCTTCGCCAAAAGCTCTAAAGAGTTCACTGTTTAAATTCTGACCTTGCATGTTAATTGTAGTTTTAAGGACTGTCGCTGCATCTAAAGTGCGTTTCCTGGTAAAAGCATGAGGATCATTAATAAAATCGTGAATATGATCCCCAGTATTATTGATAATTTGATCAAGACGTTCTAGAATATTCTTATGAAGGGCTTTCATAATTAACACCAGCTTTCTGGCAATAATTTTGAAGGTTTAAAATATATAAGATAGGCGAAAAGGCAGGTCTTTTCGCCTTTATTTTATACAAAAAAAGAGATCGAATCCAAATGATTCGATCTCTAAAAAAGCACCCTTAATTGTCAATGTCTTAACTTAATGACATTGGTTTTTATCTGTAAGTTGGCTTATTCCATTTTTATTCTGTACAACTGCATTATCAGAACTATTATTCAGAATAACGAACTGTGGTACTACGTATATTTTCATAACTATCCTACCTTAATAGTTTTACCTATTTTTTCAAATTGTAAATCATGACTTATTATTATAACGAGCTTTGTTTGAGCCATTTGTTTTAATAGATTTAAAGTATCATACTGCAATTCAGGATATATATTTGCAAGAGGCTCATCTAATAGGTAACAATCTACTTTTTCCTTTAAAAAAGCGGAATATAGTTTTACTAATTGAAGTTCTCCTGTCGACAATTCATCCATTTTTCTATCCAAAATTCTTTTAATATTAAATTGAGAGGAATAAAATACTTTTTTAAAAGCTTCATTTTGATCACTATTACTATTAGTATGTTTATCTCGTATATATTCAGCCACGGTACAACTAGGGAGAGGTACATCTTGAAATAAACAGCTTATATTATTCTCCCTTAATTTCTTTTTATTTATTAAATCAATATTTTCATTATTTATTAGGACTTCTCCTTCTTTAATCGGTGTATACAATCCAATTAAAGTCCTTAAAAATGTGGATTTTCCAATTCCATTTTTCCCTTTTATGATGTAAAGACCAGGGCTACTAAAGGTGCAATTCAATTTTTTAACAAATAAAGGAGAATTACGGTGAAGTGAAATATCAAAATCGTGTACATATATTGACTCTATTCTAGAAATGATTTTCTTACCATCCACTTCATTTTTTATTGACAATAATTTATTAATTCTCATCTTTGCTACACGAAATGATTCAAGTCCAAATAGAACAGAAAAGATCTCATCTACTTCTCCTAAAAGTTGATTAAAATATTGAAATAAAATAGAAAAAGAACCCACTGTCATATTTCCAGATATTACTGATAATCCACCATTAATAAATAAAATTAATTGAAAAATTAATTGAAAAATAATTTCGCTACTACTCATATTTAAATTAAGTAGGAAATCGCGTTTTGTAATATTTAAAAGAGATTTTTTAGTTTTACTCCATCTTTTACTTTCCTTATTTTCACGGTTATTTCCTTTTATTTCAATATACCTGCTTAGCCACTCGGTAAAACCGGAAAAATACTCATTGTAAGCTTGTTTTAACTTTAAATTTATTTCAAAAATTTTAGGTTTTAAAAATAAATATAAACAAATATAGGCTGGTAGTAATATCATTATGAGTAAAAAAAATCGTGACTTAGTTTTAAATATATAAACAAAGATTATAATAGAAGAAAATAAAATTGAAATAACCTGATTTATTGTATGAAATAGAAATGTTAATATTTCATCTGTATCTTCAGTAATTCTATCTGCAGTTTTAACAGGATCTTTTTTTATAACTTCTAATGTATCTTTAGAGTATAGTTCTTTAATTATAGAATCGTTAAAGTCTAAATTTATTTTTCTATATTTTAGAATTTGTATTTTACTTATAAAAAAAGATAAAAATAGTCTTATAAGATTCAAAACTATAATCACTATTATATTACGTATAAATGATACTCTATCAGCCTTATAAACGAGTGAATTAATTAGCATACCTTCCAAGTAAACATTAGATGTTTCGATACAGGTATTAATAATATTCATTCCAAGCAAAAGAATATAATCAAATTTGTATTTATTCCAGATCCTTTTTAGAAACATATGCATAAAACTCACCTGATAATATTAATGCTATAGAATAATATCTTCTACTGATTTTACTTGCTTATTTAGCGTTGTCGGTGCATCGCTACCTGCTCCGTAGCACATTGATCTACATTCAGCCCTACATGCCGCTTTACATGCTGAAGCACATGCCTTTCCACAATTGCTAGCACATTCACTACGACAATTTGATTTACATGCTGACAAACAAAAACTAATACATAAAAGACCATCTGGCTTCACTGCGTTTGAGTCTGTCTGTGAATTTGAAGAAGTTCCATATTTTGAACTAAGTGGTTTACCTACAACTGAACCACTTTTTTTACTACTTGGCATAATACTACCTCCTTATAAAAATTATTAATATTAAATACAAAAATTTCATTAATTTAGCTTAAGCTATGGTTAACTTTAAATTAAATTGATGAAATTTTAATACCATTTTGTTTTAATGTCAACATAATTTTTAAAAGATTAGATAAATTTTGTTGCGTAAAGTTGTTGTTTCTCTTAATTCTGTTTTTTGTCATGTTCCTCATCACCCATAAATTTTTTAAAAGCATATTTCTATCTACTTGCAGTTTTTCGATTAATTTATCAATTACTTCAATAATTTCTTGTTTTGCATTAATATCTCTTTCTATTATTTAAATACGCGTGGTGCTAGTTAAATCGTTCTAGACAATAAGCCAAGATTATTGAAATAACTGAGTCTAACAACAGTCTATTTGGAACGGAAAAGATGACCATGGCAGTTAATCGTCAAATGCCTGATGAAACGCCAATTTATCATAAAACTGTTTATCGTTTAATGTGTGTTAATGGCATCAGATCTCAAAAGCCGAGATACCAGAAGCCTAAATTCAAACACACAACACCAGAAAAAACAGCTGAAAACAAATTAAAGCGAAACTTTAATGCTTCTAAATCTAATGAAAAATGGTGTACAGATATTACTGAAGTTGTAGTACCTAGTTTACCTAAAGCATATCTTTGTACAGTGTTTGATCTCTATGATCGCTATCCTGTCGGCTATGCAATTAGTAAACGAAATGATGTTGCCTTAGTTCAATCAGCCTATAAACAAGCCATTGAAGCTTATCCCGATGCTCATCCGCTCTTTCACAGTGATCGTGGATTTCAATTCACTCGTGCGCCTTTTCAGAATCAACTAGGAAATCAAGGCATGACACAATCAATGTCTCGCGTTGGCTGCTGTATTGATAATGGTCCCATGGAAGGCTGGCAAGGTATTATCAAAGAAATACGAATTGTTCTTCATCCTCAAGTTGCTAGTTACGAAGAACTTAATGAGTCCATCTGTAAAACAATAGATTACTACATCAATGAAGATCTACAGAAGCGTTTCAATGGCTTGACCGCTGGTGAAATGCGCAAAGAAGCAATGAAGGGTCATATTAAGAACTGCCCCATTGCCCCAAATCATCGAATTGAACGATACTGGCAAGATATAAGCAAAAAGAAAATTAGAGAAGCTAAAAAAATCCTCAGCTGATTATTAATCAACTGAGGAATAAAAGCTTTATGTATTTCTACTGTCTACTTGACAGGGAATGTATCAACGATTCGACTCTTTTCAATTTGTCAATGTCTTAACTTAATGACATTGCTACAATGGTGGCGCCTTTTTGCTTTCCTAATTCTAATAATTAAGGAGATATGTTGAGATAACGATTCTAAGACTATTTTTTCAAAGGGATGCACTTCTTATCTCTCTAGACTTTTATATATTTTATAATATCTAAAATAGTTAAAGTGTTTACTAGTCAGCATTTTTCGCTATTTTTAAAATTCTTCATTTGGCTTTATCCCTAATCGCATAATATCAATAAAGTGTACGAAAAATACGGGGCACTACATAACTAACTAGTCAATGTTATTAAGTTTTATAACCGAATTATAATGATTTGGTTCTTTTTTGCATAAAATAAAGGCGAAAATACCTACCTTTTCGCCTTCTTGTTAAATTATTAAACCTTCAAATGTATCGCCAGAAAGCTGGTGTTAATTATGAATGATACTTGGAAACATATTCATGATTTTATCGATGATCCGCACACCTTTACTAGAAAACGCACTAAGACAGGACGCAACAGATTTAAAGAAATAGCTACACTGTCTGCGATAAAGATATAGCTTATGCTACCACTCAATTATATCTAGTTAATATTGCATGATATTATTCCCGTATTTGTGTTGAAATTAATAATTTCCATAATGCTTTGCAGCGGCTCGTGAACGATAGAAATAAATATGTCCTAGACTTCGTTCAAAATCTAATGTTTTTCGATGATGACGATTTACAATACGGAAAAGTGTATCACTACCACCTTTTTCAAAAAGAATGATCATTGTTTTTCCTTGATAGCGGACAAAGTTATTTTTACTTACTCCACCATCAACATTTTTATAGCCACCATAATAAAACTTGCTATAAGTCTTGCCTATTACATTTCCACCCACAGAATTAGCAGTGATTTTTATTTTATCATGCTTATTAGCATACCAGGTACCTCTAAATCTCTTAGGAATATACGCTCTTTTTAGCCTAGAACTCGCTTGTACAGTTTGATGGTTACTATTTACATTAGCTGTAATACCTACAGCACTTAAAGCGAGTGCTGCAGCTGTAGCAACCTTAAACAATTTATTCTTAAGCATCTATTCAGCCTCTATTTCTTAATTCACTTAATAAAATCAAAGTTAGTTTATCACTTAACTAATCTATTTAAAGTAGCTTAGTCAATATTTACAATAATAGCTAAAGTCTTTGCTACTGATGACTTGACATTGATTCTTGTCTTCTTAGATAATAATATATTTTATAGTATTCAGATTAAAAATGTTAGTAATTATATAATTATCTCAGCTTAAGAAAAAAGGAAAAGAAACTATGAATTCTGAAGAACTTGAAATCAATCTACCAGCAGGTACATCCTCAGAAATTGTCGACGAGTACAAGGCTGACACCAAATGGATGTATCCTTATATAAGCAACGATGAACTATGTAAAACACATGATATATCCCAAATTTGTAACGAAGAAAGAAAAAGACGAATGCATTTAGCAATCAATCACCAAATGCACCCAAGTAACTATCGGGATTTTTTACTAAAAAAATATTTCGATAGTCACATGCCAATAAAATGGTTAGCCTTAATTGCAGATGTTAGTATGCCCACCGCTGCTAATCATTACACTGGGAGTATTTTGCTTAATCATTTAGTAGAACACAAAGAGAGCCTATTTCAAACATTATTCATTGAAACTAATCAAATTGATTATCACATGTGGTTACAAATTTCTAGAATTAAATACTTTGGAGAAGCTGATAGCTTACAGATTGCTGTTGGTGATGTAATCGTTGGACATAGCTGGATTAAGAAATATTTTAAAGAAAAGGATCACAGCTGTCATTATGGTCTAGGAAAAACTATTATCACTGATTGTGGTATTCCCGTTGTTGAATTTCCGCCAACTAATTCAGTTGCAATTGATTTACCTCGAGCTGAAATAATCAGCGACTATAATCGCCATGATGATTATGTTGCTGAAATTTCATATCCTGATTATTATAGAAATATACTTAATAGATATCGAAAAGTAACTATACAAACCTTGCAATTCATTAAGGGTTCTATTCACGCATTTTATAAAAAGAGCAATTATACCAATTATCATGATATTTTGAATTATAAAAATATAGTAAAGCTTAACTAAGCACTGAAGATACTTTCTTCAATGCTTTTTTGTTTGCTCCCTCCTATTGCTGATGTTTTGAAATTTTGGTAAGGTGTAGGTTTTATTTTTTGATTAGTTGAAGCCTAGATAGTGGTTATTAATATTTATGATTTAGTAACAATGTATTTTGATGTTTTTTCTTAATTCTTCATACTCTTGCATAATATTTCCTAATAATTATGAATAAAGAAGTTAGAATTTAGTCACCCCATTTTAGTCACCCCTAAAAGTCTGAAAAGCTGTTTAGTCACTTAACAAAAAGCCCCATTTTTAGCCATTTTAAACAAATTACACAGCCAGGATAAGAAGTACTAATCTATACCTACTATGTAACTTACTTTTGCTAAAAAAGGAGCTTATTGCTTATGTATGAATTATTAATAAAAAATCATAAATCTGTTAGCTTAAATGCAAGACAATTCAGATTTTTGAAAATCATCGGCCAACTTGGCTTTCTTAATTTTAACCAGCTAACTTTACTTTGGTCCACCGTTAGCCAAACATACTCTAGCTTTTCTCATTCCATGTTAAGAAAGTGGATTAATCAATATCAGCTTTTAAAAACGCGACCAGTCAAAAAATATAAACCTTCTGAACTATCTCGACCTGTCTATTATCTATCACCTGCCGGTATAAGGATGCTGACTAAGTATCATACTGATTATATTCCTTCTGAATATCTTAAATTTAATCCCCATAACGAACAATGCAATGAGGTAACAATTCAGACTTTATTTAAGGCAGCTTTTGACATCGACTTAATCAACAATCCTAAACAGGAACCTCTTAATTCAAATCTCAAGTATCTAATTGCATCATCTCATTTTAATCTAGATCAGATAGATCTAAGACCTTGGGCTAAGCAAGTGCCAGATTACAAGAAGTACCCTTTCGTGCCAGATCAAATGATTAGTTTTAATCAAGATGGCCACCGATGTGAAATAATGATTGAACTCGACAACCGGACCGAAGATAATCAAATTCAAATACAGAAGATTATCAATTATATGGTGTATGCTAATAATCATCCAAATAAGCGAATACTCATGGTTATTGCCATAGCGGATGGATCTTTAACCAGTTTTAAGCTTAGACATTACAGACCGGTTTATAAAAAAATCAATAATTTATTAGAAAAATTTAAAAATAAACATTTGCGCGATAGCAAACGAATATATTCACTGGGATCTATTTATAGAAAAATCCATAATCTAACAATTACTGTTGCGGGTGTGCGTGAAGCACATATTGATCTTTCCGATTTTATTACTAACAAAAATCCTGTTGTTTCTTATTATTTAGTATTAAATGCATTAGCCAAGTCTATAGCTACAAAGTTGGGCAAAAAAGTAGTCTTTCAAATTAATAGAAAACTAATGCACACTAACTTAGATTACATAAGTTGGCAAAATAAAGTGATTGGCTACATGGTATATAATTCTAATCCTAGCATTTACCAACCTGTATTAGTTGGTTATGAACATACCCTTGATACCTACCTTGATCTCTTCGATTGCATCCCTAAGGGATGTATTTATGCTTTTCCTCTTAGACCAAGAAAACTATTAACACCCGCTATACCTAAATATCATTTAAAACAGTATGATCATCCTCTATATGAGCAAGGCATGGTCTACCAACCAGTATTAGAAGACAATATTAATCCTAATTGGCTACTTCAATTGCTTTTTGCCAAGCAACGCTATTATAGATACCTATATAAATTCTTTACAACTGGTAAAATTTCAGCTTCGGATAAAACAAATTACAGTAAGTTGACTTACCTAACATCCATAGCCCACTTATCTGCTAATCAATATTTGCAGTTATATCATATTAAGTTACAAGCCACTTCTTCCAGAAATTACCGAATTCTTCGAAAACTTGCACTACAATCTTCTTCTCCCAAAGAATTTGCTAAACAATTAAATCCAGAGGAGATTCCGCTTGAACTAATAAGCAGTATTTTTCATCAACTCTCAATTAAAGCTTTTTCTTCTCCATATTTACCTACATCATCTATCCATCAACGATTTAATCCTATTAACTACCTTTTTTGGCCCGATACTGCTAATCCATACAAGCGAGCAAAAATTTTATTTTAACGTCATAAAAGATATCCAACACTAAAATTTGATCATATTGCATACTAAACTTGTTGAAATCATTAAAGCTAAAAATGGAAAAGGAGAATTTTAAAATGGTTCAAAAGACAGTTAATCTAGTCATGGCAGTCGCTAATGATAATGGCAATGGTTACGCTAAAACGTATTGTCAATTTGAAGACGGTAGCAACAATACAACAATTACTCCATCTTTGTATGCTCCAGCCATCGGTAAAAGTATCCCTGATTTAAGCGATGTCAACTTCAAAAATCTTAATAGCAATATGGATGTCATTATCAAAAGTCCGGCTCTCAAAAAGAGTTCTGAGTACTTGGTCGGAGAAGCTGCTGCAACTAGTAGTAATTTAACTGATTATAATGTAGAAGCTAATACGGGCAAAGCTACACCAGACATGAGCATTATCATTCCAGCTACTAAAATAGCCTACGCTGCTCTTGAACATGTCATTGCTCAAAATAATGGCATCCCTAAGAACTACTTATATACCTTTCCAACACGATCCAGAAAGCTTATGACACCTGCAATTACAGACTATTATTCAAAACATCCTGGACAATCTATTTATTCACGGCAAGGGATGCTTTACCAACCAATCCTGGAGAACAATATTAATCCTAATCTATTGTTACAACTACTCTTCGCTAAGCACCATTATTATCGATATCTATATAATTTCTTTACTACTAATAAAATTTCAAAAACAGACGATCCTATCTATAGTTCATTAACTTATCTATCATCTCGTGCTTTCCCCATACTTAATAAGCATCTAAAATCCTATAACATTAAACTACAAGCTATTTCATCTCCTTATAGATCAATCCCCTCTAATCACCCCTTCGATCCAACTAAATATCTTTATTTACCTGATGCAACTAATCCAATCAAAAGAACAAAAATATCATTCTGAGGTTCTAAATGAAGTTTAACCACGCTAATTAATCTTATTTCATAATTACTATGATCAAAATTTTTGAAAAAGGAGAAATAACAAATGACAAAAAAAACAGTTAACTTAGTAATGGCAGTTGCTAATGACAGCGGTAATGGCTACTCCAAGACCTACTTTCAATTCGAAAATGATTCCAACAGTATCTCTGTTACTCCCTCACTATATGCACCAGTCACCACTACTGATAGTATCCCTAACTTAGATGATATGGATACAGAGAGTTACAACAACATGGACGTAATAATCAAAAGTCCAACACTTAAAACCACCTCAGAGTACTTAGTTGGTCAAGCTGCAATGGCTAGTGGTAATTCCCTAATGGATTACAATGTCGAAGCTAACACAGGTAAAGCAACACCTGATATTAGTATCATCGTTCCTTTAGCCAAGATTGCTTATGCAGCCTTAAACCAATATATTAAAAATACCCACAGCATTCCTGCGACAATCAACGTAACTTTAGTATTTTATTTAACTTGTCTTCCTATTTCCGAATTTAGGAATTCCAAGAAACGAAATTTTCTAAAAAAACGTCTCTGCAAGGGTAAGCACGTAGTAACCATCAAGGGGCTTGATTCCAACGTTAAAGTCAACATTAATTTTAGCGAAGATAATACTTATATCTACCCAGAAGGCATTGCCGCTCAGATTGGCTTGATTTATGACCCTGTCGATTCTCGATACTATCGTCAAGGAGAACTTTACCAAGATGCTCCATATGAAGATGGAAAGGCCTACCATGATTCAGGCAATGTATTGCTAATTGATATTGGCGATGGTACTACAGACATCAGTATAATGAATGCTACTCGTCCACTTAAAGGACTTGGAATTAATACTAGTCTCAATCAGGGTGTGGGCACTGCAGCAGCAATGGCCAGTGATCAGTTAGCTATCGATTATCCTCAACTACGTTATACACGCTCAGTTTTTCTTGAACATGCTAAACGTCAGGATAGTGAAGGCAGTACTTTAGCAAAAAAGTACTTAGAGCCTCAGCTCAATCTATTAATGGCAGCAATCGAAAATGAAGTTGAAAAAGAATTCAGAAAGGCTAATAACGACATTAATACTGTAGTTGTACTTGGTGGTGGCGTTAATCTGCTAACCGATAATAACAAAAAGGAATTTCAGAGCATGTTAGATGATCTCAATCCCTTTGAAGTTCATCAAAAGGTTTGGTGGATAACTTCCAAGTACAATCAAATGCTAAACCTGGATGGCTTAAGAGTATTTTTATCACGTAAATTAAATAAAAACTAGAAAGGTAATATTCAATGAGCAATAAGAGATTTACAATTTCTTTTAAAGATACTAATACTGATCTTTTAAAGTTCTTCAACAGTCAACAGAATGTATCCCTATCAATGAGATATTTGTGCAAGCAATGGATTACCAAATATGGTACTGGCGATGTTATTGATTATTCAGCAACTCACCCATCAAATGGCAAACAAGAACCTGATCAAAGAAAAGATGAAATAAAAGATACCTCCTCTGTTGGGGATGCATTAGATGCATCTAACGACAATTTAAACGATGATTATGATGACTTTTTCTAAATCATAACCCTAAAAAGCCACCCCCTTGAGGACAACTGATTACCTTAGTGCTTGAGTATCCTATCTGATATAATAGATTTAGAGTTAAAGTAATGTACTCGGCATAAACTAGGACATGCAAAGCGCGGGCGGTCGTATGACCGTCTTTTTTATTTGCATGTAAACTATAGCCAATTTATGTTTTTATACCAAACAAGATCAATGAGTGTTGAGCCGGTGCGTTTAAATAAGTTTTACTTGCCAATTTATGACTGACTTAACTTTGTGAAATTTGAAGAAGTACCGAAAGAAGAATCCTACAACCATGGGGTTCTTCTTTGCTATACGGGCAAAAAATCGCAAACTTACTTTTTTGCAAGTATGAAATCACTTGGTATTATTGATCTGCGTTTAACTTGCATTATGTAAAGTTGAAATAAATAACCCCCCAAGGATTCCTTGAGGGGTATTTTTATACTTCAAATTTGGATATTTGTGTCTTTGACACAACCAAATTATATCAAATTTCAACAGATAAAAAAATATTACATTCTTGATTGTTTTGATCGGATTTTCGGTACTAAACGATACTTTTAGTAAATCAAAATATGGTCTTTTTAGTTACTCAAGATATTTCGAAACATAAAAAATACAATTCAATAGTAGCAAATTTTCGTTCTAAAGCAAAGTAGAAACCAATGGTTACCTTTAGGATTTAAACTCTTTCTTCGCCCTGTTCAATCTTGAAATAAATATTTAGGAACGGCAAACGTTGCTATTCTTACCGTATATTCAAGCTAAAACAAAAATCAAATCTTTGCTTTTTTTAACATTTTGAGTTAAAAAGCACGACTTTCCGTGGGGGTATGGCAATTTTGAGGAAGTAAAAATGAAAAAATATAGGTATTTTTCTGCTTTTTGGGACAAAAAAGACAAGAATAGTTATTAATTGGCGGTTGATGGCAATTTGTCAGGTATTTTGAAGTTTGATCTAACAAGGATTCTCGAGCTTTAAAATACTCTTTACGAACGACATTAATAGCTCTGGTTTTCTCCTCTTTTGATTATATTTTTTATATATTCAACACGAATTTTACCCAAGTAATCACGAATATACATATACTTATGAATATAATTATAAATATATCAAAATACTTACAAGCAACCATTTTGATGCCACTTATCAATAATATTTATTTACTATCCATCCCTGGCTATCATTGAAGATCTTATTCCTCATAATATCGAAATAAACTTTTTTCTTTTTAAATTAACGACATAGAATATTTACTATTGATACTTATATTTATTCTTTCCCTTAAGCAAAATGACCTAAAAAAATTTGAACCATCAGCAAAGGAATGCAAATTATGTAATATGTAAGAAACCACGAAAGCAATAATGTTAAACACAAATATGCTAATAAGAAAAATAATTCAAAGAGAAAATCAAATGAGAAAGCCACAAAAATAATTATTAATTGTTCTTTTTACTTACTACCTCTGCAAATGTGTAGCTGAAAAGGGTTAAACATGTTATAGTAACTTTGATAGGATTGACCAATTTGTAAAATTGATCAAAAATAAGAGCAAAAAAAGCCGTTACTCAAAAAAGGCAGAGAGTAACGACTTTTTTATTTTCACTAATTTTAAGACATTAAAGTTCTATGTAAATAGCTAAGGCTAGTGGCGTTTGTGCTTTTCCCGCTTTCGTTGAGTGTATGCCTCATGCGATGATGATTATCTAGCCACTCGTCAAACAGCTTCTCTAGAGCATGAGACACTGCATTCACAACGATAGGCGCAACTACGACGGTTAATAGGATTGACCATATTTACAAAATAATCACCTCCTAATGCAAAAATGAACATTGGGAGGGCACAAATGCCAAAGATAAGTATATCAATTTTTAATCATATTATGGCCTTCTTTTTGCCATTATGTTTATAATTACAAATGCAAAGGCAAATATATTTATATTTATAAATATATTTTCAAATCATCAACAATAGAATCAAAATGATTATCAACTTATATTGCTTTGGATCAGATAATCTACTAACAATCAGAAAATCTGTTATGATAACAATTTTAAATATACTTACATGCGCATCTATATTTATACTTATAAATATATGTGGTATTATAAATGCAAAGATAAGTATATTTACACAGGAGAATATAAATATGAAAATCCTTTCTTTTGTTGGTATCAAGGGTGGTATTGGAAAAACCACTTTAAGCTACAACTATGGTGAATGGCTTGCAACTAAAGGCAAGAAAGTTTTATTTATTGACTTAGATCACCAAAGTAATTTAAGCCAAACTTACAACGTTTACGATCAAGATGGAACAGTAGGCGTGATTTTTACTGGTAATGGTCAAATAAAGATTCATCACGTCGGTGATAATATTGATTTAATAGCTGGCGATATGCACCTTGATGATATTGAAACTTCAATTGAAAACAACACTAATAAAAACATGCTACTTTATATGTGGCTCAGCGATAACTACGATTCACTTAATTTAGGACAGTACGATTATGTTATTATAGATTGTCATCCTGACTTTTCTACTGCAACTAAAAATGCAATTATAGTAAGTCACGATATTCTAAGCCCAATTACTCCAAGTGAACATGGGTATAATGCCAAATTTAACTTACAAGAACGAATCAATGAATTTAAAAAAGAGGCAATTGATTACACCACAAGGAAATCTTACGTTACCGCTCAATTGTGGTTTGTAGCCAATATGATCAAACATAATACTCGTTCTTCACATGATTTAATGGATGCATTAAAAACTGAACGTGAAAAAGGTGATAATAGCTGTATTGCTGTTATTCCTGAAAAGGAATTATTTAATCGTTCTACCTTAGATCATGAATCAATTGCCAAAATGGCCGAAGAACATACTATTTATAATCGACAACGCGAGTTTTTCGATGAAATTGATAGCACTTTTACCAAAATTACTGATAAATTATAAATTTTGTACAACCTGAGAAAGGAAATTATATCTATGGCTTTTGATCCAGAAAATAAGAAAATAACAGATGCTGTTAAACAAATACCATCTGCGCCTGTAAACAATAAAAAAAACACCTCAACAAATGATTTATTTACCATTCCAAAAATGAAAAAAGAAGAAAAAACTAAGAATTATACATTTACAATGAAACCTAAAATCCGAAAGAAACTTAGTGCTTTGTCTAAATCTCATGGATTCAAATCAGACAGTGCATTTTTAAGTTACATGATTGAACATGTAGAATAATCTCTTTAAATGGACATATAAGCCGATTTAAAGAGATTCTAAATAAAATTAGTATATAAATATAGTAATAATAAAGCACCTAGGAAAGGCTGACACAGCTTACCTAAGTGCTTTATTATTTTTATAGTATAAAATTTCAACTAATCTAAATCATGAATTCCAGGACGATTATCCTGCCATTGCTTAAACTCAGCAAATTCCTGCTCAATATATCGTCGAATTTCTCCCACAATTGAGTCAGATTTATAATCCTTCAAATGATCCTTAATATCTAAATTATTGATTAGAGACCCAGCAATAGTTCTCTTTTCCGGCTCATAAGCATCAGCAGGATATTTTTCAATATTTTTAACATGTTGATCAAATAAACGTTTTTCTATCACAACCAAATCAGCCATATCATCTGCTTTTAATTCACCCTCTTTATTTAATCTTTCATAAAAGATACACAAATCAATCAAGGTATCAATAGTATAGGCTTGTAATCCTTCAAGATCTGCTCTGTGCAACATACTACGGGGTGATCGTTTTGTATCCTCCGGATCAATAAAGTAACTGTTGGGATGCTGTTCTTCATAATATTTCTGTGTTGTACCTAATTTTAAATTGCGATATCGATCAACAGCTCTAAATTTAGACTTTAAACTTAAATTAGGATTATGCAAAATTGAATACATATGTGTAGTTTCATCTAAGATTTTTGATCGACCTACATCCTTCGTAGATTTTCCCTCAGGTTTCCAAGTAAAAGTATAGCCTATTAATTTACGGCCACGTTTCCCTTTCCCATAATTTTTAGTAACATTCAAATTAAAGAAATATGGTGCTAAGTCCTCTAACGCTGGTTTAATAATACGTTGATCAATGTTACCAGGCTGATAAGTCTTTGGAATATCTAATTTTTTAGTAAATTCATCCCGCGAGAAAGTTCTTTTACCTACAGTTCGCCATTGCTTCAAATACATAAACAGGCGCTTAGAATAAGTTGAATGAAGTGAAGTAGCTTGTTCAAGTGCAAACCTCGTCCAATTAGAAATATCGTTAAAGTATGGAAGAGCGGATTTTTTTACTTGGACAACGAAAGTCAGATCCTTATCATCAATATAACTCTGATCAAAAATATTAGTATTTACATAAATAGTTCTATTACCTTCTTGACGTTCAATCCTTACTTGTGAAGCCAAAAATTTAGAAAAAGTATCATTAGTTGCTCGCGCAAATTGTTTAAGAGAACCGTGTCTTCTAGAAGAGCTAAACAGCTCCTTTACTTTATCTATTGGAATTTTAATAGTACTAGTATGTTGATCAATTACCTGAGTTTCAATAACATTCCACCAATCAAGATCAAAAGCAGTCCATCCTTTACTAAAATTGGTAAAATCACCATTCAATAAAGAATTATCAACTTTACTAACTTTATTGAGTTTATCCTTAATTATAATTTCAGGTTTATCTTCTTCATGATTTACAGCTACTCTTTTCTCCATAAAATCATCCATTCATTTATAGCAACGCGTAAAAATAATATGTTGTTTATATTATAGCAGATTTTAGAAATTCTTCCCACAATAGCTAAATATATAGTTAAACTCCCAAATATGTTGTTATAAAAGAAAGCTTAGTACTATATATGGATATGTATAATACAATCACTAGATGTTGTGTAAATTAGAAAAGCTTTTTAATTAATTGTGGAAAACTTTTATAAATTAAAGTTTTCCACTCCCAAATATGTTGTTGTAAACTCCCAAATATGTTGCTTATTATTCTCCCAAATATGTTGTTATAAATTCCCAAATATGTTGTTGTAAACTCCCAAATATGTTGTTACTTTTCCCAAATATGTTGTT
>UMBA01017347.1_pt1 | contig 16415 bp, 19 predicted proteins | sample 1963861 | NCBI WGS metagenome assembly UMBA01 (sample SAMEA4835931, study PRJEB28245) | human gut metagenome | biome: gut microbiome; material: fecal sample | place: Denmark | collected 2008
AAGATAAAGCCAGATAGTTTTGAGGGCGTGGGAGAAATTCTGCGTGCTTTTTCATTTGTCGCTTTTTTTGCGACCAAAATACATAAAGCACATTTTATAATGCACCTATAAACAACAGAACGGAGGTTGGGATAATGATAGATGCAAGACATATGAAAAAAGTGTTATATGCAAATGGATATATGTATATGAGATGTAGGGGCTCGCATTTTATATATTCAAATGGGGTTAACACGATTGCAGTAAATAAAGATCTAAATGCAATGGTAGCCAAAAGACTGATTAAGACATATCACTTGCAGATGGCATAAGGAAGTACAGTATGTGTGAGATATATATGCAAAACCGTTCATATCCGCTGTTTGATGGTTATGAATTAAATACAAGCAAAGCAATTACCAGATATGATAAACAGAATGATAAACCTTTAAAATGTAGAATTCGCACCAAGGAAATGAAAAACTGTGAATGTGGAGGCTTTTTGGCCTCTTTAGCATATAGATATGATGATGGAGTAGAGCAAAGTCGTGTATTACTTGGGAAAAAATGTATCTGTTGCGGAGAAAACTATTTTACAGAAAAAACAATATCAATGTTTCCTTTGGGATTTTATATTGACAATACTGTATTTAGTAATGAGACAAGAATGCTTAAAACAATTGAAGTTATGTTGGCAATATATTTGAGTGTGATTCAAAAATAGAGAAAAAGATAAATAAAGCAATCAGAGAAAGCTTGGAACTATCGTAATATGAGAGGAGAAAAAATATGGCTATGATTGTATGTCCACAGTGTGGAGAACAGGTATCGGAAAAAGCAAAGAAGTGTGTACATTGCGGTGCAATATTGATACCGGAAGAGAAAAAGCATTGTACAGAATGCGGTGTCGAACTTGAAGAATGTATGACAGAGTGCCCTAATTGTGGCTGTCCGGTAGACGATATCCTAGGGCAGAAAGAAGATGAAAAGCCACAAAAGGTAGAAGTGACAGGTGTAAAAGTAACCAAGAAGATAAAGGTCATTATTGGTGTAGTAGTTGCTTTACTGGCGTTAGGCGGAGCAACAGTATTTGGAGTAACTCAATATCAGAAGAAAAAAGCAGCAGAGGAATATGCACAACGGGTGGAAGAGTATTCTGATAATCTGAGATTAGCTACTGTCACAATGCTTACTGGTGCGAGTGATGCTGAGTCTAGTGCAAATCTGATTAAGCAGGTTTGGTATAACGCTATCTATGAAAAAAGAGATGATAAGACAGATAAGTATACCCGACCAAAGGGATATTTTGTATCGGACTTTAATGATGCGTTAGGTAATCTGTATGCAGATTCGAGTTTCAGCACCAAGATAAGCAACATTGAAGATAACCAGGATACAGTAAATGCATTAATGAAGAAATTGAAAAATCCCCCTGATGAATATAAAGATGCTTATGATGCAATCTCGGATTTTTATGATGCATACATATCTCTAACTAATTGTGCAACCGATCCGTCCGGAAGTTTGCAGACATATTCTAGTACCTTCAATGATGCTGATACAAATACATTGAATGCGTATAAAGCGATGGAACTGTATTTGGATGAGTAGGAAATGCGTGGATAGTTTCTATAATCAGATTTTTAAAACAATTCTTACTGTTGTGAAAATAGCTGAGATGATATAATACAGGTATGTGTTTATCCGAGAATATAACAACGGGAAGGAATTTGATATGTTAAATATAAAACTGAAAAAATCAATTGATGAATATATAAAATATCATTTGGTTAATGTCACGCAAGAAAATGATTTCACTAATGAAAGTGAAAATGTTACAAAATCAGGGGGAAAACTTGATTCAGACAATAAAGTTACATTGGATCAGCTGATGAACGATATTGGAGATTCGTTTCAGGACAAATTGTTTTCATATATTGATGAAAGTGGCATGACAGATGTTGAGGTGTATAAGAAAGCCAATATTGACCGCAAATTATTTTCAAAGATAAGAAGTAATCCAATGTATCACCCTAGAAAACAGACAGTCCTTGCACTTGCTATTGCATTACAGTTAAATATTGAGCAGACAGTAGATTTGCTTACAAGTGCAGAATATGCATTATCTCCTGGAAGTAAAGGGGACTTAATCGTGAAGTATTTTATTGAACATGAAATATTTGATATTATGACGATTAATTTTGCATTGGATGAATATGGACAGCCTATTTTAGGGTGATGAATTGTGAGTGTGGAAGAAATTAGCTTACATAATGGTTATGTGGAGGAATTACATGGAAGAGTATATTACAAATTCTGAATTTGAAATTCTTTTAGAGGATATTCAGGATAAGCTTGACCATCAGAAGATAGAAGAATGTCGGGCTATGTTAACTCAGATTATTGATGATGGCAAGAAACAGAATAGATATATTGATCGTACTTATATTGGAGAGGTAAAAGCCAGAAAGAGAATGAATAGAATATCTGAAATCAACGATATGCTATTAAAAATGACTAATACTCAGATAGAAAATGTACATCGCTATACTGTAGATGAATATGACGAACCAAATCATGAGGCAGAGGCATTAAATGCGATAATGAGCTTAAGCCGGAAAGAGTAATGTAGGATAATCGAATGATAAACAATAATATATATGCACTTCTAATTGGCGTTGGCGATTATAAGAAAATAAAAATAACGGATCTTCCTTCTTACAGAATGGATGTGGCACTCATTGGAACCGGACTTATATCTGGCTTGAAATGTACGCAGGAGCATATAAGATTTATGGATGGTGAAGATAATAATGGTGTTGTCAGTATATCGTCACTTGCAAAAGGTGTAGATTCTTTTAAAAGAGCATTATCAACAGAAGATACTTTTATATTTTATTTTTCCGGTCATGGAAGCTCTGAAAATCTGGTATTTAGCGATGGTCAGGTCGATCAGCAAAGTGTTATAAACTATATTGATCAGCTTCCATGTAAAAATAAAATTGTTATATTAGATTGCTGTTATTCTGGGAAGTTTGAAACGTCAGGTGCAAATCATCTGAGCATAGAACAGTCGTTAGACATGTTTGCAGGACATGGTATAGCTGTATATGCATCTTCTGCAGATGATGAAGTCTCAAGGTTAGGACCTAATGGTAATCATAGTATGTTTACAGGTGCTCTTTCTTCTGCAATGATTTCCCCATCTATTGTACATAAAGGACAAATAGCTTTAGAGGATATTTATAGGGAAACGCAAAGGCTGGTGCAGGCATGGAATACTAAAAATCCAGGAAAGGAACAACATCCAATATACAGAAGCAGCATGGGTGGAACTGCTTATTTTAAAGTTAAGGAATACAAGCCTTATGAGCCTGAACAGATATCGCTAGAAAATGAGAAGTATATAGTAACGAATGTGAAACCTTTGAGTACAGCGAATGAAAAAAGGCTGAGTGCATTTGTTATTCTGAAAGAAGAAGCCTTTGCTGATGAGCTTGTATCAATAACCAATGAAATAGCAGAATCAATAAAATATGCTAATGTGTATTCAAGTGAAAAAAGTGCGGTTATACATGCCAATATGCCGGCAAAGGCGGTGTGGTGTTATTTTGGTATGGATGAAAAGGATATTGTTAATCATACATATGCTTATTATACAATCTGGGCAGCAGATGATGTGAAAAGTAAATATTATAGAGAAAACGCAAATGCGAAAGTAGTTGATGGAATATATATTTTCAAAAATACATCATATGATTTAGTGAGAAAAATGCAGGAACATACCATATCTAAAGAAGAATATATCAAACAATGCAAAAATTACTTGAAACTATTTGTGGATAAAGCAGAGGATTTTTGCGTTGACTTAATGGAAGTGTATAATTGTAAACTCTCATTCTCAGAGCTACAGAGAAGATATAAGGAATGGATGATAAAGATAAAACAGGAGTTTATTCAATTGTCAGATATGGAAGTAGCACCTGAAGAAATACATGATTGGGTTGAAGAAATTATGCAGTTATCTGGCTGGATATTGGATTTGAGTATATATCTGGAGGGTGATAAGCAGTCTGGAACAATAACAGACAGGGAAGAGTGGCTAATTCAAAATACTATAAAAAAGTATCATGAAAGTTTGGAAAAATTGAAAGAATTGGAAATGAATATAAAATAGAGCTTCATATGTGGCTCTTTTTTGTCGCTTTTTGAGCGACCATAAGGATATAAAATTAATGTAAACTAAAAATACACGATGAATATATAATTGTTAAATGTGCACAAATTGATTGCGATGAGTGTCAAAAATTTGTAAATAATATTGACATTGTTCGTTAAAAAGCCTAAACTATAATAAAACATAATATATAGAAAGGCAAAGTGGGCGAAAGCTTATGACGCAAAGCTATAGAACCTTTAAAATGGTAGCCAGTTATTAATAAATGTATTGGAACAATAGCTGACATTTTCTGATGTATTTTTGTTTTAAGGGGCGAAGTATGATGAATGATTTTGTTACAATTAAAGAAATTTCTGAAAAATGGAATTTAACTCCGAGAAGAATCCAAAAAATGTGTGCTGAAGGAAAAATATCTGGAGCTATAAAATTTGGAAGAGATTGGGCAATTCCGGCAAATGCTGAAAAGCCGAAAGATGCACGAGTGAAATCAGGAGAATACAGAAATTGGAGAAAGAAACAAGATGAGTAGCAATGGAAAAAGAATGTTAGCATCTTTGTTTGGTGTTAGGCTAAGTGAAGACGCTCCAAAGTTAACAAGCCTTGTTCCGCAAAGAATATCAAATGAGATTATGACGGGACAGTTACCTAAATTTAACCCTTCGACAATAATGCTTGCACAGAATGAGACATGTCATTTTATGGATAAGGCTGCTTTAGCTGTAAAGAAAACAGAAAAGTCGTATCAATCGCGTAGACATGGAAGCAGTTATCGTGTTACAAAAGGATTTACACTTCATTCTTCAACAGGCAATACTAAACCGGTTGTACAAGAGTGGTATGAGTACAAAGAAGGTGTAATTTTTGTGACCAATAAGAGAATTATATTTGTTGCACCAGATAATGGGTTTGAAAAGAAAATTAGGAATCTTACAGCAGTAATTCCATATAGTGATGCTATATCACTGCAATTCAATAGTCAAACCATAACAGTAATGTTACCACAGGCACACTTGATGGCTATGATTTTGCAGATGGTAAAATAGCGAGGTGGGAATGTAAGGCATTAGTGTTATAGATACATCAAATTATGTTTAGGAGGTTGGTGATATGTCATTACTTGTCAAAGTTACACCTGCTCCTGTGAGAGAAAGGTTAGTGATATTTGTTGTTGATATGAACGAGAAGATAAATGGGCATGCAATGGAGATGACAAAACTTTTATTAGAGGACTCTATTAGAATGATAAATGAAGTCATGACTGCCAATGTTGATGATGTAAAATTTAAAATATCGATATTACAATATGGAGGATGCAATTGGATAACATCAGATACTAAGTCGATTGATTTAGATGATTTTTTCTTAAATGATTATGCACAACATGACATGAAAGGAATTAAAAATGCTTTGACGGAGCTAAATTTAAAATTAGATAAAAAAGAGTTTTTAAAATCAAATGTTGGAAGTTTTGTGCCGGTAATAATATTTATTGGAAGTGGTCATACCAATGAAAATATAGATAAGGAGATTAGAGAATTAAAGGATAATAATTGGTATAAACATGCTATTAAATTAGCCATTATTACAGATTCAGAATCTGATATAAAACTTTATGAACGTATTATAGGAAATGCGGAGACTATTTTTACTATTAATAATAGTGATGCATATTTAAAAATTTTTAATAGATTATCTTATGATTATACAAGTTAATAATAAACAGGAGGAAAAAATGGGAACATTAAAGGTTGGTGATACAGTCAAAATGAAATATGGAGGAGAGGCTAAAGTATTAGCTGAGTTTGGATCTGGTGGACAAGGTACAGTTTATAAAGTATCTTACAATGGAAAAGAATATGCTCTTAAGTGGTATCACAAAGGTGTATTTGGAGGTAAAGAGCAGGAATTTTATAAGAACCTTGAAAATAATATTCAAAAAGGTGCGCCTACAAAAGCATTTTTGTGGCCGAAAGGTATAACGGATGTTCATGCTGGCGTATTTGGTTATATCATGGATGTGAGACCAGCAGGATATTATGAGCTTACAGAATTTTTTGTTGGTACTAAAAGACAAAAACAGATTCATTTTAAATCTTTTACTGCAGTAGTAGATGCTGCAATAAATATTATACAAGGGTTTAGAGAGTTACATAATAGTGGGTATAGTTATCAGGATATAAATAATGGAAACTTTTTCATAAATCCAGAAAATGGCGATGTACTCATCTGTGATAATGATAATGTCTCGCCATACGGAGTTAACTTGGGTATTTTAGGTAAACAACGATATATGGCACCTGAGGTTGTAACAGGTAAAAATGATCCGGACAAGCAATCTGATAGATTTTCATTAGCGGTCATTTTATTTAGGCTACTATTTATTAATCATCCACTTGAGGGAAGACGTTCTACACCACCATGCATGACAAAAGAGCTTGAACGTAGGTATTATGGTGAAGAACCAGTTTTTGTTTATGATTCTACAGATGACAGTAATCGACCTGTGCCAGGAACGGACAAAAATCTAAAAACATTTTGGCACATATATCCAGTATATATTCGAGAATTGTTTGAACGGGCATTTAGTAAAGATGTAATGATGAAAAAACAGCCAAGAATAATTGAAAAAGAATGGTTGGATGCATTTTTTAGATTAAAAGCAAGCATCGTAAAATGTCCATACTGTAAGGAGGAAACATTTATTACTCAACAAGGTGAGAATATGTGTATTGAATGTGGCAAGAAGATTATAGTGCCAAATGCAATTCAATTTAGCACTGTAATAATACCATTGTATCCGGGAACAAAACTTATGCTTTGGCATGCTGATTCATCACAGAATGATGTGGAGTCGTCATTAGGACTGGTTGTTGCTAATCCAAATGAACCAAAAGTATATGGAATTAAGAATACAAGCAAAATTAGTTGGAAGGTTAATCTTCCTAGTGGAAATCAAAAGCCTTTAGCTCCGGGGGCAGTAATGCCTATAAAGAAAAATTTTATTATAGAATGTACAAATAACCCGAAAGATGCGGGAACAATTATTTAAACGGGAGGAAGTTATTATGTCTATATTGGAAAAAACTACACCAGCACCTAGAAAGGTAATGACTTTATTTTATTTGGTTGATGCTTCAGGTAGTATGACAGGAACAAAAATGGGTACGGTTAATTCTGCAATGGAAGAGTGTATTCCGTTGCTTAAGGAAGTTGCTATTGCAAATGATGATGCAGAAATCAAAGTTGCAATACTCCAATTTTCAAGTGGCTGTAGTTGGGTAACACCTTCATCTGGACCGGTAAGCTTAGAGGATTTTACATTTTGGAATGAACTTAAACCAGGAGGTATGACAGAATTTGGTGGTGCATTGAGTGAATTGGATAGAAAATTGTCTCGCAATGAATTTTTAAATTCCCAAACAGGGGCATATGCACCTGTTATCTTATTATTAAGTGATGGCGGACCAACAGATAATTGGGAAGGTGCTTTAGAACAAATTAAGCAAAATAATTGGTTTAAACATGCTATTAAAATAGCTATTGATATTGAGAGTGGTTCTGATAGAAATGTGTTAGCTCAGTTTACGGGGAATTCAGAAGCAATCCTTGATGCAAAAGATACTGCTACACTTAAGAAAATGATTCATAAAGTGAGTGTTAGAGCATCAGAATTCCAAAGTCATAGTAAGCAATCATCTGATAATATAACAACGGCAGAAGAAGATGCTGCAAATATTGTTGCAGACGTACAAAGTGATATAGAGAATGATAGTGATGTACCTATTTCTAGCGATAGTAATGAATGGGGAACATGGAGCGATGATGACTGGAAGTAGGTCTTTTAGGCTGCCTGCATTGGCAGGTAGCCTGATTTTATATTAGGAGGCAAACGTGAACAATAATTTTTTTGCGTTTTCTGCTACCGAAACAGGATATAATCATACTAGGATAAACAAAGTTTGTGAGGATGCATCTGATTTTTATGATGATGAGAAAATGCACATTTGTGTGGTTGCTGATGGACATGGAAGTGACAACTATCCTCGTACAGAGTTTGGCTCAAAATTTGCAGTAGACGCGGCGATTAAGAATGTAATTGAATTTGTTAATACAGCAGAAAAAAGTCAAGTAATAAATGATGCTGAAAACAATTTTGAAAGAATGAATCAGCTAGCCAAAAGTATATTGCGTTCTTGGTATGAAAGTGTAGAAGAAGACTATAATAAAAAACCATTTACAGAGAAAGAACTTGAAAAGGTTTCAGATAAATATAAAAATAGATACCTTTCTGAAAACATTGAGGAAAGAAAGGTGGAAAAAGCATATGGATGTACCTTGATCATTTATGTAATCACTGATGATTATTCATTTGGTATGCAGATTGGTGATGGAAAATGTGTACTGATTGATGAAAATGGACAATTTTTAGAGCCTATTCCATGGGATGATGATTGTCAGCTAAATGTAACAACATCAATTTGTGATGATGATGCTATTGATGAATTTAGATTTTATATTTCAGACAAGATGCCCACTGCTGTCTTTATAGGTTCTGATGGAATTGATGATTCATATGCTAATGAAGAGGAATTATATGCCTTATATCGTTCAATACTCAAAATTTTCATTGAGCATGGAGATGAAGTTGGAAAGTCTGAGATTCGTGAATATCTTCCGGTATTAACAAAACGTGGTAGCGGGGATGATGTTTCCATGGGACTTATAATAAACCAGAAAAGAGCAAAATCAATTTCATCTGTATTTGAGATGCAAATAGAAGTATTTAAATTAACTGAGGAGCTACAGGATAAAAAACGTAAGAAAGACATTGTTACAGAAAAGGCTTTAAGACTGAGCAGTAGAATAAAAAAATGGAAAGACATTGTTGAAATGCATTCAGAAGAGCAGAGAGAAGAAGTGGTTCAGGTAAATGATTTAATAGAGGAAGAACGTAATTTGAGCATACAGATTCAGGAAATAGAGAAAAAGTTAGTGAATTTGTCTGAAAATCAGAAAAATATCAATTTTGTTGATGAAGCAGATATTCACAAGTCTAATAAGCAGCAAGAGGAGGCTTAGAAATTGAACTTATCTGACGTGTTTTTGGGACGTCCAGATTTGCTGGATGACGAAAAAAAGTTGAAAAGTGTATTTGCAGATTATTTTGCATCTGATACCGCTAAAATTAATAGAATGATGAAAGCATATGAGGTTGGGGTATTAGATACTTTAAAAAAGGAAAAACCAGAACCATTTGAAAAACAAATGCTCATTGATAGACTTGTGAATCAGCATGATATGCAGGAAAATAAGGCAACCGAAGCAGTAGAGGAATGGTTTGCAATTGCAAATAAAGCTGTGATTAAGGCATATAGAGAATACCTTAATACAAAGAAAAGTGAAAAAGAGGAGAAACAGAAGCAACAGGAAAAACAAATTCAAATTGAGTTGAATAAGGCTCAAAAAGCCAGAGAAGACCAGAAGATTTTGGATAGTAAAGCTGGCAATTTGAATTTGGATTATGATGATTATGAACGTTATATGAATCTTGACTTGGCAAAAGGCGATATTGTACGTGGTATTCCATGCGGAGTAGGCGATTCAGACTATGGCTTTATTGTTAAGGGAACTGGTACAGAAGATGTAAACAAGAACGAATTGTATCCAAGTCTTCATGCACTGGTATATAATTTCTTGATTAGAGATTCGCATATTAAGCGTGAAAACTATCCGCAGTATATGAAAACGCATTTTTTTAATCATGAATTAGACTATGGACGTGTATATAGATACATGATGATATTACTTGATTTACTAAATCCAACAGGAAAAACAGTACTTCGTCTTAATATATTAGGCGATAAAGATGAGGTAACGGCAGCAGTAGATATCCTTAATGAATATTTAGCAGTATTTTCCAGACTTATAAAGGTTGAATTATGTCAACTAGAAGTAATAGATGATCCAACAGGAAAAACGATTTCTGCTGAATCCAAAGCAAATTATTATGTGAAAAATCTTGAAAAAGATTGTGGATTAAGAAGAAGACCAAGGTATGGAACGAGAATAAATTACAGATTAGATAAATCAGACAGAGAAGATTTGGAGTTTCTGCTAAAAGAAATCTCTCCATTTGAAAAATTTAAGAGGGGGCAGTTTGATGCCTTATGTTCTGTGATGAATGCAAATGGTCATGCAGTATGTATTATGCCGACAGGAAGTGGAAAATCCTTAATTTATTACTTTGCATGTATATTGCAACCACAGGTTGTATTTGTGGTTGCACCTACAGATATATTAATACATGATCAGATTAGAAATTTGTGTAAATTTCATCATTTTGATAATGTAACCCATCTTAACTTAAAATCGGATAATGATTTTTCGTTCTTTAAACCAGCAACTAATTTAATTTTTTTGACACCATCTACTTTTCAAAATAGAAATTTATTTGGAGTATTTAAAAGATGGAAAAAGGAAATTGCATATGTTGTCTTGGATGAAATTCATTGCCTTTCAAATTGGGGACATGATTTTAGACCGGAATATTTAATGCTATCAAGAAATATGGAAAGTTATCTTGGAGAAGCTAGGTATTTGGGCTTTACTGCAACGGCTAACTATACGGTTGCTCAAGATATACAGAAGCAACTTAAAATACCTCAAGAAAACTTTTTCTCTCCGGTTTTGTTTGAAAAGTATAATGTAAGGTATGATTTCCGTGAAGTAGATGATACGGATGAGATGTATGAGCAGGTCAAGCTCATTGCAGATGATATAGTTAGGAGAAATGAGCGAGCACTGGTATTTACTAAGAATGAGGAGATATCTATTAAAGTCGCTGAGGCAATAGGATATGAGGCTGATGTATTTACGTCTGATAATGAAGATTCATACGAACAGTTCGCACAAGGATATTGTCGAATTCTTGTTGCAAGTGAAGAATTAGGAATAGGAATCAATTTACCCAATGTAAACTGTACAGTTCATTTTGGTATGCCGGTATCAAAAAATGAGTTCGTGCAGGAGATAGGACGGGCTGGACGAGCAGATGAAAAAGTAACATCTTATGTAATATATCTGAAACCATCGGAAAATAATATTGTTAGTTCATTACTTAAAAGAGACACAGTAGTGGATAATCTCCCACAGATATTAAATAGCATGAATAATGATTATTCTGATGTGTACCATAAATTGAATTGTGGAGAAGATACCAGTGATATGCTGTATGATCGCCTCATAGATATATTTTCTGATTTTCACAGTGGAAACAAAACAGCATATATAGTGGATTATCCGGTAAAAACAGTTGAAACATATAAGCAGTTCTTATATATGCTCTATGTAACTGGCTTCATAAAGGACTGGTATACATATAGAGCTTTAGATGACGATAAAATCGAGATTATTATTGATATATGCACAGTTCCTAACATATCACATCAAGTAATTGCTTTAGATGATGAAAGTATGTTGGAACGTATGAAAAAAACATCAAGAGATTACTTTGCATCAATGGATAATGATAGGGAGAGTATTTTTAATGTGTCCAGGGCATCTACATTAGAAGAAGTAATCAAGGTGTATGTAAAATGGTATTATGAAAAATTCTTGTATCATCACAAAGAACAGTTTTTGGATTTTTATGAATTTATAGTTAATAATAGAGATTGCGATGCAGTTAAGATTACAGAAGAAATTGAGGATTATTTTGTTCTTCCGTTTATTCAAATTAAAGAGGATGAAGATTTTTATAGCAATATGACATTCGATGAAGTGTCAAAGCAATTGATATCTGGAATTGGTAAGAATACATTATCCAACATAGAAAGAATAAATAGTAATTCATATTCGTATAGACTCGATTTTTTACTCTTTGTTGGAAACTGGAATCGGTTGGGAAGATTTGAGGCTACACGAATTGAGCGTCTTTGGAGTAGATTAAATGATGAAGAAAAGGCTATTTTATTTAATACGTTGACTTCAGTTTATCCAGAGTGTAAAGAAGACGCAAAGTGGAATTGCTTAAAATATCTTGATGGAAGAAATAATGTGACAGATATAACACTATCAAAATTTGTAGATGAAGTTTATAAAGGAAAGAGTAAGGATAGATTATATTACGGAATTTTGGCGAAGTGTGCAAATGCGAAATTAAGTCATAGATAAAGGAGTGGATAGACATGTTAGAAACAATTGAAGAACTTGAAAAAGAAATTGATGAATTTCAAAATAATATTGCGGCATCTGGTGAAATGGTTCTAGCATTAAAACAGATGATTGAACAGATAAAACAGCAAAATTCAGAATTTGACATACAGTCAAAGGCATTATTGTCCAGGCTAGATACTTTGCCTGCAAATATTGAAAATACAACAATTGCTAATAACGAAAGAATTAGAAGTAATGTTGCAAGTGAATTAAATAAATCATTGCAGGCATTTTCAGATGAGCAAGAGAAGTATATTATATCATTGCAGGGTGTTCAGAAGACAATACAAGAATTTTCTGATTTATCAAAAGAGCAGGGAAATTCATTTGATGAGAAAACTACTGTGATGACAGATAAGATAGATTCAGTAGTGAAAAAATTATCAGAAGAAATATCAAACACTAACGCATCGTTGGAAAATATAATACATAAGGCAACACAAGACTATTCAGAAGTGGCAAAAGAGCAAGGAAAATCATTTAGAGAACAGACAAATGCAATGAACGAAAATATGAATTCGGCATTGTCAGATTTGAATGGGAAAATACAAAATACTACGAATTTATTAAAGCAAGATATTGATGTAAGTGTTTCAGAAAGAAATAAGAAGGTTATAGTCGCACAGGAGAAGTACATAAAGGAAATTGATAGTGCAAATGTCTCAATGAAAAAATGTGAGGAGGCATTGGATAGTAAATACAAGGATTTTCTGTCAGTGCTTGAGAAAATGAATATATCAAATATTTATGAGCAAAACATTCAGTTAAAAGAAGAACTCAAAAAGAAGACCACAATTTTGATGGTTATTTCTGCAGTTAGTATACTTATAGGCGTAGTTGGTTTATTTATATAAGACATTGTCTTAAGAATAAACCGGAAAGGAATGTGAAGTATATGTCTCTATTAGAAAAAATAACGCCATCACCAAGACGAGTAATGACATTATTTTATATTATTGATACATCAGAGAGTATGAATGGTACAAGAATAGGAACTGTTAATAGTGCAATGGAAGAGTGCCAAGAATTGCTAAAGGAAATTGCAAAGGCAAATGATGATGCTGAGATTAGAGTGGCGGTAATGCAGTTTTCTAGTGGATGTGCATGGATTACTCCAGCATCTGGACCAGTTGAGTTAGATAATTGGGTATGGAGTGACTTAAAAGCAGGTGGAATTACAGATTTTGGTGCAGCTTTGCTGGAATTAGATAAAAAGCTTTCAAGGAAAGAGTTTTTGAAATCTCAGACGGGAGCCTATGCCCCTGTAATATTACTTTTTAGTGATGGTGGACCAACAGATAATTGGGAAAAAGGGTTAAATCAGCTTAAACAAAATAATTGGTTCAAGCATGCTATTAAAATTGCATTAGATATCGAGAAAAGTTCAGATAGAGATGTACTAGAGGCATTTACTGGAAATGTTGAAGCGATTTTGGATGCAAAGGATCAACAAACTTTAAAGAAAATGATACATAAAGTTAGCGTGAGAGCATCAGAATTTCAAAGTCATAGTAAGCAGTCTACAGACACGATATCTACAGCTGAGGAAGATTCGGCAGATATAGTAAAAAATGTAGTAGATGAAATGAATAACGAATCAGATGAAACAATTGCTGATAGTGGAGACTGGGGACAATGGTAATGATGTAATATTCTCGATGAAACGGAGGCGTATGTATTATGTATTCAAATATAGAGGCAAAAGTGGCACTTGCACATTGCCGAGAGGGAAAAAAGATATATGGAGTCAGAATGGAAAAAACATCGTTAGGGTGGAAATATAATTGGGCATTCAAATTGACAGATAGTAGAGCCAAAACAGAGGGTTATGGAAGTACAAAGATTATTGGCAACATATATCCTGATGAAGAATATCCAGGTTGTCCGTATTGTAAAGCAAAGAGCTTTATAGTTTGTGGTACTTGCGGAAAATTAAATTGCAACAATACTAATGAAAAGATTTTTACTTGTGGCTGGTGTGGCGCACAAGGTGAGTTGTCGGATTATGAAGGCGATGGGATTAATTCGGCAGGAGATATATAGGTGGTGCTATTTTGAAACGTGTTAACATTTGTTATTTGGTGGATGCATCGGATGTAATGATTGGAAGTAGAATTGGTACTGTAAATAGTTCCGTAGAAGAATGTACACCAATGTATAGGAAAATTGAAAAAGAAACAGGTGTCACATGTTATTTTAGGATAATGAAATATAGTACATGGGCTTCTTGGGTGAATTCCGAATGGCAATCAAGTGATGATTTGATTTTTAATGATATTCAAGCTTCAGGAGACTGTGAATATGGAGCAGCATTAAATTTGTTGGGAGCTGAGCTAGAAAGGTATAAAAATGATAATGTCTATTGGATTATATTGAATATTGCTTGTGGCAAACCAACTGATAATTGGGAACCGGTTATGCGGAAACTGAATCAATTGAATCAGTTTCATCAAGCTTTGAAAATTGTAATGAATATTGAGTCAAAATATCCAGTTGATATTGCAAAACAATTTACTGGAAATATTGAGACTGTCTTATCAGCAAAAGAAGTAAGAAAGATGAAAAAGTTAATTTTAGGTGGGATATATCATTACTTTGGAGAATAAAAATGTTTGAAAAAATTCTATATGTATTTGGATTTTTGATATTTACACTGCTTTTACAGTGGATATTGTATAAAATCAGAAGAAATCATAATCGTGGAGATTCAGCTATATGGGTAGGTTATGGAGCAATTATTGTTATTTGTGTGATTGGGTTAATAAGCAATAATGTGAATTATTTTTCTTCTATTATTGGATTTATAATCGGAGATAAAATTGGGGAAAAAGAGGGCTGGCATTAATAGCACAGTTTAATTTTTTAATTAACGATAATAAAGGATTGAACAGACAGATAAAAAGCAGATTGTCTTTCGATGAGGTGACTTATGAGCGATTGGTTGGTAAAATTTGCAAAATTTTTGAATAACTATGAAGTAATTACGGATTGTGAAGATATGGATTACTTTTACCATTATACAAGCTTATCTACTGCAAAGATTATACTGGATGGAGGAAAATTACGTTTTACAGATCGCCTATGGTTAAATGATATGAGTGAAGGATATTATATTATTGATTTGACTATACGCAAGATTAATGAAATATTGCCTGAGAATTGTAGCTTTAAAAAATTTTTGTTAAAAATTTAAATGACAGAAAAAAAATATTGTTAGAAATAATTTTTATACATATCAATGCTCCTTTTCAATAGCAGACGATTCACTCTGTTTATGGAATTATTATACTGCAGGTAATAGGGATGATGCAGAAAGTCCAATTGAAGGTGCAAATCTTAAATTTGATATAAAAAATATAGATAAGTTCATTCATCCGGATACTAAACATGACATTGCTTTTTTCTATGGAAAAGTATGTTATGATGAAGTTACTCAAATAAGTATAATAAAAAAATAGTATCTGATTTTAAAAATAATCCATTGTACAACGAAATAGATGCAGATTTTATTGCAGCTTATTGTGTGGATAAATTGCTTCTACAAGGTGTTTAAAAAAAACTTGTTTTGCCATTGAGAATGAATTTAGAATTGCAACCACTTTATATGTTGAATTTGGAGACAAAATAGAAGATGCACATTTTGTTTCGATAAATAATCCAAGATGTAAATTCAAAAGATACAATTATGAAATTCCATATGTCGATTTAGAATTTAATAAATATTCATTAAGTGGAATATGCTTGTCTCCGACATTGACATGGGATATTGTCAAGAAAAAGCTGGATGAACCATTGAAAAAATATCCTATAAGCGACAATAATATCATAGTTTCAAAAATCCCTGTAAGGTATTGAACACTGTTATGTTAAAAGTATGATCTGGTATTTAGTGCATAACGCACAACAGAAATATGCTGTAGGGAGTGCATCTGAAAATGGCACAAAATGCAGCATGATTATCTTGTAGATGTAATTATGACATGGATTCAACGAGAAATGGAGAGAGGTTAGTGCAGATATTTGTAGATGCAGATGCGTGTCC
>UMBA01034694.1_pt1 | contig 15967 bp, 10 predicted proteins | sample 1963861 | NCBI WGS metagenome assembly UMBA01 (sample SAMEA4835931, study PRJEB28245) | human gut metagenome | biome: gut microbiome; material: fecal sample | place: Denmark | collected 2008
GAGCAAGCTCATGTATTATTGACTTATCTTTTTTAGGGCTGAACTGTTACAAATTTGTGTTAAAAATTTGAAAAAAGATGTTGACAAGCGGATAAAAAACTGATAATATATGTCTTGTTCGTGACAAACGAATGTGTTGTGAACGAAATGCGGAAGTGCTGGAATTGGCAGACAGGCTAGACTAAGGATCTAGTGTTGGCAACGACGTGAGGGTTCAAGTCCCTTCTTCCGCATTGCTTGACAGATATGAATCTGTTTGGATAAGGAAATCTTAATAAGGTTTCCTTATTTTTGAATAACAGTAAAATTGTTTACAATGGTATTGTTATAGATTACAAATGAAAGATAGTTTCATTTAAAAGAAAATGAAGTAAACATTTATATCTTAAATTTTAAAGATTTGACTGTGGGAAGTAAAAACTTCCGTGCTAGCCGGGGAGTTAGCGGCTCCTTGTAACCTGCAATCCGCTATAGCAGGGGTGATGTCTTGTCGAGGGCTTGTTTTTTGCAATGCTGCCCCCGGTAAGTGGCGTTGACGCTTTGGTCTTGCGCAATGAAAACTCATGAACCGTGTCAGGAGGGGAACCTAGCAGCACTAAGTGAGAATTTTCGTGTGCCGTAAGGTAGCCGGAGCCGAGCTAACTGCCGGGGTAACGGTTACATTGACATTTTCAAAACAGGATGCACGGATTTATATATATTATTTTAGAAGCAAGGCTTTAGCCTTGTTTTTTTGTTATAGGAAATTTTTTGTTTTCTATAACATAAAAAACATCCCGTGAGGATGTGTATTCCGCTCAAGTGCGAAAGAGTCGCAAGCAACTTATTTTTCTTTTGCGAAAAATTAATGAAACGAAAATACATTGAATTGTTATTTAGCAAAAAAAGAGGAGTAAAGCGAAAAAGTATTGTATTCTTTTTTAACGAAAAAAGTCGAATAAATTGGAAATGCATGGTATTACTAAATTGACGATAAAGCTATTAGATTGTATAATAGAATAAGTATTGCTGCCTGCGTTAAAGCAGGTATGAAATTAAAAAAGAGTGGGAACAGCAGACTGGATGTGAGTTGATAGAGGGAGGAAAGAAAGAATTGAAGGCGGAATTAAAGCTAAATAACATAAATCAGGTTATAAAGGATACCATAATATATGAACAGGGTGATGAAATATCATCGGTAAGTCTTGTAGTAAAAGGCCGCATAAGGATGAGTGCAGAGGGGACAAATATAGTAGTAGGTTCAGGAAATTTTCTTGGACTTTGTGACCTTGTCGGAGATAAATACGGGATTACATATACAGCAGAGACAAATGCGGTTATATATGCATTTCCTAAAATGAGACTAAGCAAAGCAGTAAGAAGTCTTGTCAAGGCAAACAAGGACTATGCAGGGCTTATGGTAGCTTCTTTTAGCCGTATTATTCGTGAACTTTCTATAACATATGAGAAAATAACGGCAATGGCTGACAAACTCTATGAGTTTTTATTGTCAGGTCGTACAAGATATACAGAGATAGCAAAAGAAGCAGGGATTAAAGCTGATAATATCCGCTCAATAGATGACATTGAGGAATATGAACAGGGTGATGTAGACATCGACAAGATAATGTATTACAGGGCTTGCTGTGAGATAGCACCTGATATACAAAAGGCATATTTTGGAGCAAGCTCAGCCATATCAGTATATCATGTTCTCGAACAGATAAAACTTGTAAATGCCATTATAGCTGAATGTGGCAGAGGAACAGAGTATTTAAAGCTGCTTTCAAAGCCACTTGTCAAAGAGGAAAGAAGTCTTTATATGCAGGTATTTCAACTTGCAAATACGGTTCAGCATATAGGTGGAGAGTCTGGCAATGTCATGTCTTTGTTTGATGATATTATAGATTATATAAATACGCTTGAAAATCTGATGCTCGACAAGGCGGGTGTCGATCTTGAGATAGACCATGAATTTATGGAAGAAACATATTTCAGTCTTTTAAATTCAGATGTTAAAAACGATGACGGTAATGATGCTGATATAGCATTGACAGAGATGGAATATCAGGACATAAGCCAGTTGAATAATTCACTTTCCTTTATACTTGATTATTCAGGGATTGAAAGAGAAGAAGCTTTAGATTTTGAGCAGTATATCACAGATTTTGACAAACTTAGAGACAAGTTCCTGACCGATGATGATACAAGAACGCTCAGAAGAAATATTACAAAGATGTATTATAAGATATACAAAAAGGTATTTCTTAAAGATTATAAATCATCAGAAAGTACGCCGGTAATAATAGATTTGTTTCTGAGGTATGGCTTTATAAGCGAAAAGCTTCTTTCAGAAGAACTTCTTGAACAGCTTTTGTCCATAGACAGACATGATGTTGGAAATGCATCATGTATGGTATATGATATGAAACAGTGGCTTACGGAAATTATAGAGGGACGAAAAGAGCCGTCAAAGAGTGAGTTTGATCTTGATTATGCGGAGAGTTTAAGAGATCGAAAGAGAACGGGTGAACTATCAGAAGAACAGGTAAATGCTCTTGCAGAAGATAAAAACGCAAAGTTTGAATTTGAGGTAGATAATATGTTCAAGGCGAACCACCGTATTTTATACGGACAGGTATCGGCATTTGTTCCGTTTTTGTTTACAGACGGTTGTGCATCATCGCTCTTAAAGACATTTATGTCTGGAGACAGGATAAATGCGGCAGTTCACAGATTGCTGCAGATAGATTATTCTGCATTTTACAGAGAGGGATTATACAAAGGAGATGCAGAGGGTATAAAGAAAGAGTATATAGTCGAGGAAGTTTTTCCTGATTTTATTTTATTCCCTATAGCCGGAAGCAATCCTATCATGTGGCAGGAGATAAGCGGAAGAAGAAGAAATTCAAAAGGGAGATTTTTGCTGCCGGCATTTCTTGACACGGATATTGATGCGGCAATGGTTAAACTGTTCGGAAGATTCAGATGGGAGCTTTGCAGAACGATACAGGGTGCAGCGTGGAACAACATACAGGTGAAATCTCTCACAAGTGAGTATAGTGATTTTATTCAGTTTTATAAGAAAAACAGGGAATTGTCAGAGGATAAAAAGGACAAGCTTAAAATGCAGATTCAGAAATGCAGAAATAATACGCGTGAGGTGTTTGTTGTTGACTATGAGAACTGGATTAAGCATGAAGCTCATGGAGGAATCGTTTTGAGCAAACCGGTGAGGGAAATTATGGCTACATATTGTCCTTTTGCCAAAGATCTTAGAGATTCAGTTGAAGAGCAGCCTTTGTTTAGGGACGCAATGGCAAGATACAACAGAGAGAAAGGTAAAAAGACAAAAGAGTATGACCTTAAATTCAGAGTATGGGATAAAGATAAGATTGAGGTTCCGAAGGAAATTGTCAAGACAAGAGATTATTATGTAGAGATGTAAGAAAATTATCCCCCTTGAGCAGAAAAATTGTAAATCTGTTTAAGGGGGATTTTTTAATGTATAGGAAAACGCTTATAATGTAGTGTGGATACTATGACAAAACGCCGGTTGTGCTATTTTTTATATCCAGCCGCCGTCAAGTCTTATTATCTGTCCGGTCATATAACTGCTAGTAGCAGAAATGTCATATACGGCTTTTGCAACATCTTCGGGAGTGCCGATTCTTCCGGCAGGAACTTCGTCTATAACGGCGGCGAGTTCGTCTGCGTCAAGGAAGCTGTTCATGTCGGTGTTGATAATACCACAGGCAACTGCATTCACCTGTATGTTACTTGGAGCAAGTTCTTTCGCAAGAGCTTTTGTGAATGCGTTAATACCCCCCTTTGTAGCTGAGTATGCGACTTCCGTCGAGGCACCAACACAGCCCCAGACGGATGATATATTTATTATCTTACCCTCATGGCTGCCAAGCATAATCGGAATGGCAAGTTTGCAGCAGTTAAAGACAGATGTGAGATTTGAAGTTATTATATTGTTCCAATCTGAAGGTGTCATGTCTTGCAAAAGACCAATATATGAAATACCGGCATTGTTTATCAATATATCAGCTTTGCCAAAGCGTTCTTTTATAAGAGAAAAAAATTCTGCGGCATTTTCAAAAATGCCGATATTTCCTACATATGTCATACAATCTGCACCAATGTTTTCTATCTCGTCTTTTAATGAGTCAAGCATATCTGCATTTTTGTGACAGCATACGCATACATTAAATCCTTTTTTGGCATAATAAAGCGAAATAGCATGTCCTATGCCACGGGATGCACCCGTCACTATAACTGTTTTGCTCATAAATTAAAACCTCGTTTTCATATTAGTTCCTATTTCTGCACATATTTTTTGTGCATAGTGCAAAAAATCTTTTATATATAGATTTTTCACACTTAATATACCATATAAATCACATTATTAAAATAGAGTAACTATTACGATTTGGTTAAAAAAGTTACGACATTAAGTCTTTTGCTTTACACATAATTTTTTTTTTGTTATAATGTATCATATGTTTTTTGATATTATACATAAAGAATCAAAGATAGAAAGGTACAATTATGAAAAAGAAAAGTGTGGCAAAGATATTTGCTTTGAGTTTATTAAAGTCAGTATTGGGCATAATAATCATACTTGCTGTGGGCTTTGCAAGTTATAAGATTTCATATACGATTCTCTCAAATAACTCTGAAAAGGTTGGAACGAGTTCAAATGAGATTAAGGATATTTTGGATGAGGCCCAGACAGATGAGATTTCTAAAAATCTTATATATGTAAGTAACGATAAGAAGATTTCACATCTCATGCTTGAGATTTGCAATACGAAAACAAATAATATGGATTATATAACGATTCCGGTAGGAACGGATTATACTATACCTACTGATATGTATCAGAGATTAAGTACCGTAAATCAGGAAATACCGCAGATTGTAAGATTAGGAAGACTTAAGCAGTACTTTGACAAGGATGAAGATGCATACGGATATGGTGAGCTTATTATTGAAAAGGCTCTCGGCATAAAGATAAGTTACTATACGGTTATCAATCAGGAAACATATGTAAATTATTATTCGAGAAGAAATGTAAATGTTAAGTTTAAGCCGCAGTCGCTTTCGGCATCAGGCAGTAATGAAAGTGTCACGGTAACTGAAAAGATAAATGTAGCAAGTGAGTCTTATTTAAAACAGCTTAAAGATTTAAATGGAGATCAGACTAAGATTGCTGAATTTATAAAGGAACAGTATGAAAGAGTTGATTCAAATCTTACCGTATATAATAAGATTGGTTATGTAGAATGTTACGAGAAGCTCAATCCTGAATATTTCCATTATTGGGGAATACCGGGAATGTATTCAGAGAATATTTTTCAGATAGATACAAAAGCTTCAAAAACTTTTATAAATAAGCTTGTAAAAAATACTACATCATATACACAGTCTCAGAGTTTTAAGAAAGTGTCAAAAAGTTCAGGAAAGTCATCAAAGGGCAAGAACATACTTGTTCTCAACGGCAGCAGGATAAGTGGTCTTGCTTCAGCAGCAAAGACAAAACTTGAGAGTGCCGGATTTAAGGTGAAAAAAATAGGCGATTATTCTGCAGAAACTTTGACACAGACAAAGATTATCGTAAAAGAAAATGGTGCAGGTAAGGATTTAGCACAGTATTTTAGCAATCCTGTTATCGAGACAGGTACCGTAGAAAGCGGTTATGATATAAAGATTATAATAGGAACAAATGATGCAAATAATTAAACACCGGATAAAATTAAAATGCACGCCATAATTAAAGTGACGTGCATTTTTTGAAATGCAGGAATGATTAAGGCTGATAAGTTTGTAAAGTTTATAGATAGAATGAAAGGCATGGTAAAAAATATGCAGTCATCAGTAAAAATAATGGGTATTGATATTGATATGCTCAGCAATGATGTGTTTATTGAAAAAATAAATGAATACCTTAAAGATGATAAAATGGATGTGATATTATTTGCCTCTGCGGATATGATAAACCATGCGGCAGAAGATGACAAATATCATGAGATAATAGATAAGGCAGAACTTTTTCTGCCAGGTGAGGAAGCATTGCTTACAAATTATAAGGTTGATATGCTTGAAGCAGGCGGAATGGTTGTAAGCTGCAAAAGTTTTGGAGTGATGCTTGAAAATCTCTGGAAACAGGACAGGGTTATTTACATAGTAGCGGATAGTGAAGAAGATGTCGAAAATCTTAGGAATTATTGTAAAAAAAATCAACCGGAATTGAAAGTGGCAGGAGATTGTGTTTATTCTGAAGAAATAGAGGATGCTGCGATAGTGAATGAGATAAACAGTTGCACGCCGGATATACTTCTTGTTGATCTGGAGAGCAGTATTCAGGAAAAATGGATAATAGAGCATGTTAAACTTCTGAATGCAAAGATATGTATCGCCATCGGAGGCGTTGCAGGGATAATTATGGCAGAAGAGAAAAAAGTGCCGGTATGGATTGAAAAGATAGGTCTTACAAAGCTTTATGAAAAGTTTGCGATAGAAAGAATTCCGCAGAAATTTATGAAAGCAAAGTTTTTCAGTAAAAGAATAGACAGATATAACACAAAAAATGACCAATGATTTGAACATTTTTACTAAAAAGTAACAATCTATTGGTAAAAACAAACAGTTTTAGACGGTGTTTATTGTGACATTTCATGATAAAACGAAAAAAACGCAATAATATATACTCTTTGCACAAAAAGTGTAAAATTTATTTGGCTAATTGTCCTATGGTAAAATATTTTAAGATAGTGTATTATAAAACCATGTTAAATGTGAGTCACGAAAAAAGAACATTATAACTAAATTACAACAAATGATTTGGTTATATGTAGAAGAATCACAGGCAGTATTGTTACATGATTATGGTACTGCATAGTAAAATGAGTTGTAAAATTTAGGAGGACACATATAATGGCTAGTTTATCTTTAAAAAACATTTGTAAAACATATCCAAACGGATTCCAGGCAGTTAAAAACTTCAACCTTGACATTGCAGACAAAGAGTTTATCATCTTCGTAGGACCTTCAGGTTGTGGAAAGTCTACAACACTTCGTATGATTGCAGGTCTTGAAGAAATTTCTTCAGGTGAGTTATGGATCGGAAATACTCTTGTAAATGATGTTGAGCCAAAGGACAGAGATATCGCGATGGTATTCCAGAACTACGCACTTTATCCTCATATGTCAGTTTATGATAACATGGCATTTGGTCTTAAACTTAGAAAGACTCCAAAGGAGAAGATTGACAAACTCGTTCATGAAGCAGCTAAGATTCTTGATATTGAGCATCTCTTAGACCGTAAGCCAAAGGCTTTATCAGGTGGTCAGAGACAGCGTGTTGCCATGGGTCGTGCAATCGTTCGTAATCCTAAGGTATTCCTTATGGATGAGCCTTTATCAAACCTTGATGCAAAACTTCGTGTTCAGATGCGTATCGAGATTTCTAAGATTCACCAGAGACTTGAAGCTACAATCATCTATGTTACACATGATCAGACAGAGGCTCTTACACTTGGTACTCGTATCGTAGTTATGAAAGATGGTGTTATGCAGCAGGTTGCTTCACCTATCGATCTTTATACAAAACCTTGCAATGTATTCGTAGCAGGATTTATCGGATCACCTCAGATGAACTTCATCAACTGTAAAGCAGTTAAAGATGGTTCAGATGTTAAACTTGAGTTTGGTACATACTCAGTTAAACTTCCTGAAGGAAAGGCAGAAAAGCTTGTTGAAGGCGGTTACATTGATAAAGATGTTATCATGGGTATTCGTCCTGAGGATATTAAGGATGAGGAAATCTATGTAAACAATGGTACAGACAATGTTCTTGAGGCTACTGTAAAAGTTTACGAAATGCTTGGTGCTGAAGTATTCTTATACTTCACAGTTGAAGGATTTGACATTACAGTTCGTGTAAATCCTCGTACAACAGCTCGTCCTGGTGATACTATTAAGATTGCACTTGATACAAGCAAGATTCATGTATTTGATAAAGAAACAGAGAAAGTTATTACAAACTAGTCTGTAGCAGGTATTTTGAATTAGATTTAAAAATGTAATTTATGTGAGAAACATACAAATAGAAATGTCGCTATACTTTGGGTATAGCGGCATTTTTTGATGTCTGGGAAAATGCTCGTAATATAGAGATGAGTCAATGAGAATTGCGTGTTACAGAGTATTATAATGTAAAAATATATTTGTTTTTGTTAAAATGCACAATTTTTATATGGAATAATATGTGAAATATGGATATATTGTTTATGAAGTATTTACTTTTGTGCAAATTGATGGTATAGTAAACTAATGGAGTGAAAAAATATATTAAAATTAAAATAGATAATCAACAGATATTGGAGGGAATTTATGATATCTAATCAGGTTTTACAGACTACTATAGACGGACTTAAAAATATTACCAGAATTGATATTTGCGTTATGGACACAGAAGGAAAGGCACTTGCCACAACTATAAACAATGTCGAAGAGTACGAAGATGCTGTTATGGCATTTGTTGAATCTCCTGCAGATAGTCAGGTGCTTCAGGGATATCAGTTTTTTAAGGTTTTTGATGATCATCAGTTAGAGTATGTTATTCTTGCAAAGGGTGACAGTGATGATGTTTATATGGTGGGAAAGCTCGCAGCTTTTCAAATTCAAAATCTTCTTGTTGCGTATAAAGAGCGTTATGACAAGGACAATTTTATTAAAAATCTTTTGCTCGACAATCTCCTTCTCGTAGATATTTATAATCGTGCAAAGAAGCTTCATATAGAGACAAGTGTAAACAGAGTAGTATTTCTTATTGAGACTAAGGATGAAAAAGATTCAAATGCATTAGAGACGGTTAAGGGATTGTTTGCAGGAAAGTCAAGAGACTTTATCACGCAGGTAGATGAAAAAAATATCATTCTTGTCAAAGAGTTAAAAGAAGAAGAAGGTTATGAGGATATGGAAAAGACGGCAAATGTCATTCTCGATATGCTCAACACTGAAGCAATGATAAGTGTGCATGTATCATTTGGTACCATTGTGAATGAGATAAAAGATGTTTCACGCTCATATAAAGAAGCGAAGATGGCACTTGATGTAGGAAAGATATTCTACAGTGACCAAAATGTTATTGCATACAGCAGCTTAGGTATAGGAAGACTTATATATCAGCTCCCAATGCCATTGTGTAAGATGTTTATCGGCGAAATTTTTGGAGAAAATACTCCGGATGATTTTGATGATGAGACTATCGCAACGATAAATAAATTCTTTGAAAACAGTCTTAATGTTTCGGAAACATCAAGGCAGCTTTACATCCATAGAAATACTCTTGTATATAGATTAGACAAGCTTGAAAAGAGTACGGGACTTGACCTCAGAGTATTTGATGATGCTATCACATTTAAGATAGCGTTGATGGTTGTTAAGTACATGAAATATATGGAGACATTTGAGTTTTAAACATTGAAGATAATATCTCCCCCGGATTGTACCAAAATCAAAGAGCTGACTCTTTGATTTGGTGTATTCGGGGGTTTTGTTATTGTTTAGCTATGCTGCGTTATAGCTGCACAATTTAATCGTAGGTTATGATAGTTTTGCAAATACCTGCAAATGTGCATAAATAAAAGGTGTAAAAGTTCTTTATATTGTGTTATCATCATATAAATATTTAAATGATTGCGAAACAGGTTATATGTTGTGTTCATTACAGATTATGATAGTAAGAAATGCAAGGCTGAACTGTTATAGTTTCGTAAATGTAGATATAAACTGACAGGAGAGAAATAGACATGAATATGGACAGAGATAGAGAAACAGATATTAATTTTGATTTTTTACGCGGAGTCATTATGGGGGCGGCAGGCTGCATATTAGTTTTGTTGAGTGCACTGACGATTGCTCAATATGCAGGAAAAATCAATGTGGCGGCAGGTCTGAAATGGGATGAGAATGGAATGTCCAAAGAGGCAGTAGAGATAAAGGATAAGGCAGAGATATTGTCGTCGTATATAAACAGATTTTACCTTAATGATATAGATTATGGCAAAATGGGAGATATTATTTATAAGGCGATGGTAAGCGGACTTGATGATAAATATGCTGCATATTATACAAAGGATGAATATAAGGATATTTCAGAAAAGACAAAAGGAGAATTTTGTGGAATAGGTGCGTATATATCACAGGGGAAAAACGATAATTATTTAAAGGTGGCAGGCGTTGTAAAGGGTGGTCCGGCACAAAAAGCGGGAATAAAAAAAGGAGATATTATTGTTGAGGTTGATGGGGAAAATATCAAGGGAAAGGATAGTTCTTATGCCATATCAAAAATGAAAGGCAAAAAAGGAACAAATGTAAGCATTTCAGTGATGAGAAAAGGAAATAAAAAACCTATCACTTTCAATATTAAAAGAGAAGTGATTCATGATAATACTGTTTCATACAAAATGCTTGATAATAATATCGGATATATTTCGGTGAGTGCCTTTGAAACAGTTACTAAGAAGCAGTTTAAAAGTGCTGTAGATTGTTTGGAAAAGAAAAATGAAAAAGGACTTATCATAGATCTCAGAGATAACGGAGGTGGACTTTTGGACACCGCACTTGATATGCTGGATCAGATACTTCCTAAGAAACTTGTGGTATATACAAAAGATAAGAACGGAGTAGCAGAGGAGTATTACACAAAGGATGATAAAGAAATAAAGATTCCGATAGTTATTCTTGTAAATGGCAATTCTGCAAGTGCTTCTGAAGTTTTTTGTGGAGCACTCAGAGATTATGGAAAAGCGAAACTTCTTGGCACAAAGACTTTCGGAAAAGGAATAGTACAGTCATCATTTGCGTTCCGTGATGGAACAGGACTGAAATTCACGACATCAAAATATTATACTCCTAAGGGCATAAATATACACGGAACAGGTTTTGAGCCTGATATAAAGGTTAAAAGTAACGGAAAAATGACTGCTTTGAAAGAAAGCGGTTATAAAGTTGATAATCAGATAAATGCTGCATTGGATTATCTTACAATAGCTCTTAAATCTAAGCGTTGATGTATCTACTGTAGTTTTACTGTTGTACACTGATTTATAAAATTTTAGGGAGGTGTTTTTGTGCAAAATTCACAACAAAAATTCAAATTACATTCAGAATACAAGCCAACCGGTGACCAGCCGCAGGCTATCGAGGAACTTGTAAAAGGATTTAAGGAGGGCGACCAGTTTCAGACTTTGCTTGGTGTTACGGGTTCGGGAAAAACATTTACTATGGCAAATGTTATAGAGAAACTCAACAAGCCCACACTTATAATCGCACATAACAAGACTCTTGCAGCACAGCTTTACGGTGAGTTTAAAGAGTTTTTTCCTGAAAATGCAGTTGAATATTTTGTATCTTATTATGATTATTATCAGCCTGAGGCATATGTTCCGTCATCGGACACATATATAGAAAAGGATTCATCGATAAATGATGAGATTGATAAATTAAGACATTCGGCTACAGCGGCTTTAACTGAGAGAAGAGATGTAATTATTGTGGCGAGTGTGTCATGTATATATGGTCTTGGAAGTCCTATTGATTACCAGAACATGACTGTTTCGCTCAGACCGGGGATGATGAAGGACAGGGATGAGGTTATTAAAAAACTTGTTGAAATCCAGTATGCCCGCAATGATATGGATTTTAAGCGTGGTACTTTCAGGGTGAGAGGGGATGTTTTGGAAATATTTCCGGTTTCAGAGTCAGAACATGCAATAAGAGTAGAATTTTTCGGTGATGAGGTTGACCGAATCACTGAGATAGATGTGCTTACGGGAGAGATAAAGGCAGAACTTGAGCACATGGTAGTATTTCCGGCATCTCATTATGTAGTAGACCGTGACAACATGAATCGAGCTATTATTGGGATAGAAAATGAACTTGAATACAGAGTAAAAGAATTTCAGAGTCAGGACAAGCTTCTTGAAGCTCAGAGGATTTCAGAGAGAACAAACTTTGACATAGAAATGCTTCGTGAAACAGGTTTTTGTTCGGGGATAGAGAATTATTCAAGACATTTGTCGGGACTTAAACCGGGACAGCCGCCTCACACACTGCTTGATTATTTTCCTGATGATTTTATTATAATGGTTGATGAGTCACATATCACGATACCTCAGATAAGAGGAATGTATGCAGGTGACCGTTCAAGAAAAAACACACTTGTTGAGTATGGTTTCAGATTGCCGTCAGCACTTTACAACAGACCTCTTAATTTTGACGAGTTTGAAAGCCACATAAACCAGATGCTCTTTGTATCAGCCACACCTAATGTGTATGAGAAAGAGCATGAGCTTGCAAGAGTTGAACAGATAATAAGACCAACAGGTCTTCTTGATCCTGAGATTACCGTAAAACCAGTCAAAGGTCAGATTGATGATTTAGTGGGTGAGATAAGAAAGACACTTGATGCAGGAAATAAAGTAATGATAAACACACTTACAAAAAAGATGGCAGAGGATTTGACGAATTATCTGAAGGAGATAGGCATAAGGGTGAGGTATCTTCATTCAGATATAGATACACTTGAGCGTTCAGAGATAATTAGGGATATGCGAATGGATGTGTTTGATGTGCTTGTCGGTATAAATCTTCTGCGTGAGGGGCTTGACATACCTGAGATAGAGCTTGTTGCAATACTTGATGCTGATAAAGAGGGATTTCTGCGTTCGGAGATTTCTCTTATCCAGACTATAGGCAGGGCGGCGAGAAACGCTGATGGTCGTGTTATCATGTATGCAGATGTGATAACGGAGTCGATGAGAAATGCGATAGATGAGACGAACCGAAGAAGAAAGATACAGGCAAAGTATAATGAGGAACATGACATTACGCCACAGACAATAAAGAAAGCAGTAAGAGATCTTATCAGTATATCAAAGAAAGTTGAGACAAGCAGCGAGGATATAACTAAGGATATTGAGTCGATGAGTGAGAAGGAGATTGACAAACTTGTTGCAAAGATTAAGAAACAGATGCATACGGCGGCAGCAGAACTTAACTTTGAGCTGGCGGCGAAGCTGCGTGACCAGTTGATTGAGATAAAAAAGCTTGAGTGAAAATAATGTAGGTTGAGAGGGCTTGCAAGTGGCTGTAATTAACAGCCGCAGGTACGCTTTCGCTATTTGTAACTCGCAGCGGTACATAAAGTGCTGAAAAACAGCACTTAAGTGCCGGCGGTTACAACAATGCCTGCTTGTGTTAATTAGCAACCCACTTGCAAGCCTATATACGGTATTGAGAATTTTACAATGGAGATTTTTGATAAGAAATTTTGACGGTTTCATAGTGAAGTTTTTTGATAAGGAAAGGAAATTTTGATGACTGATAGTAAGATTAAATTGCCGGTGGGAATAAATATAGGTGTGGACTATTATCCGGAGCACTGGGATGAGTCACTATGGGTTAAGGATGCGGATATGATGCATAAGGCGGGAGTTAAAATTGTCCGTATGGCTGAGTTCGCATGGAGCAGACTTGAACCGGATGAGGGCGATTTTGATTTTGAGTGGCTTGACAGGGCGGTTAAACTTTTTGAGGACCGGGATATATATGTTGTTTTGTGTACGCCTACTAACACACCTCCACAGTGGCTTTTTAAAAAGTATCCGGAGATTATCCAGATTGATAAAAAGGGAAATAGGATTTCCATTGGGATAAGAGGACACAGGTGTTTGAACAGCCCTGTTTACAGGGAACTCTCTAAAAAGATAATCGCGCATATGGTCGAGAGATATAAGGACAATAAATATGTTATAGGTTATCAGATTGACAATGAGCTTGAGGCAAATCACTGCTGCTGTGATGTGTGTAAAAGTTCTTTTAGGGAATGGATTAAGAAGAAATATGGTACGATACAGGCGGTCAATAAGGCATATGGAAATAATGTGTGGAGCGGTGAGTATAGTGATTTTTCACAGATTATGCCGCCGATGAATGAAAATGGGAAATGGCTGAATCCCTCGCTTAACCTTGACTTTAACAGATACGCATCTGAGAGCACCTGCGATTATGTTAAGTTTCAGTCGGACATTATCAGAAAAATCTCTCCTGATAAATTTATTACGACAAACAACTGGCTATGTGAGAATATGCCTGATTTTTATGATATGTTTGAAAATCTTGATGTTGTATCATATGACAATTATCCGCTTACAAATCTGCCAAAAGATGATGAAACATTGTATTCGCATGCATTTCACCTTGACCTGATGCGTGGCATAAAAAATAAAAACTTCTGGATTATGGAACAGCTAAGCGGAAGTGTTGGAAGCTGGATGCCTATGTCACTTACAACAAGACCTGGAATGTTAAAGGGGTATTCACTTCAGGCAATCGCACATGGTGCGGATGCCGTTGTGCATTTCAGATGGCGCACGGCTGTTTCTGGTGCTGAGATGTACTGGCATGGGATAATAGACCACAGCAATGTGCCTGGGAGAAGATATAAGGAGTTTTGTGGACTTTGTGATGAGGTTAAAAAAATCCAAAATCTTGCGGGAACAATATGCAGAAATGAGATTGCGATACTGTATTCATCTGACAATGAGTATGCATTTAAAAATCAGCATCAGGCGGAGAAAATGTATTATCTTGAGCAATTAAAACAGTGGCATGATGCATTTACCTGTCTGGGACTTGGAGTTGACATTATAAATCAAACACAGAGACTTGACAAATATAAAATTGTCATCGCACCGACAATGCTCGTTGAGAGTGCGGGGACATTAAAAGAACTTGAAAGAGCGGCAAATAATGGAGTTGCCGTTATTTTAACGAATCGTTCAGGTGAGAGGGATTATAATAATAAATGTATTATGGAACAACTGCCGACGATATATTCCGAACTCACGGGAATAAAAGTGACTGAATATGAAGCGTTGCCTGATGGTATGGAAGTGAGGCTGAGATTGTCGGATGAATTTGCTGAAAAGTCGAAGTATGCCTTAAAGAGTGAAAGAGAAGAAAATGCAACATCACAATATAATTTAGAAAGCCAAAATAAGGAAGTTGAAAAATCAGACTATGCATTAAATAGTGACAACGATGTAAATTCAAATGAAGAAATAAGAAAAGTGAAAATTATTGGAAAACGATGGTGCGATATAATAGAAGAAAACGAAAATGTGGAAGTGCTTGCAAGATATGATGAGCAGTTTTATAAAGATTTTGCGGCTGTCACAAGAAATAAATATGGTGATGGAGAAGTCTATTATTTTGGTACAGTATTAAATCGTGACGCAAGTATAGGATTTGCAAGGGAGATTGCCAAAAGGCAGCAGCTTGACATAATAGACGGACTTCAAAAAGGTGTGGAAGTTACATATCGTTATGGTAATAAAAAGTGGCGTTTTATATTTAACAATACCGAAAAAGAGCAGAAAGTCATTATCGGGAAAGAACAGATTACATTAAAGCCATTTGAGATGAACATACAAGAAACTATCTTGCATTGAAGAAAAAAGGAGAGTATAATTGATTATATAGGAATATTAAGATGGTTTAGGATAAGTTTTTATATGAATTTGACAAGGAGTGATTTTTATGCAGATAAGTGGTATCAATGGAATGAACAATATCAGCAGTATATATACATATGGAAATTCACATTTTAACCAGATACAGAACAATCCTGTTACTCCGGTAACAAAGGTTAAAAGCACACAGCCTGTTGATGGCGAACAGGACAAGTCAAAATATGCTGTTGTTTATGGAAATGATAAGACAAGTGAGACATATGACACTAAAGAAGCAGATGAAGTCAAGTCAAAATATGCAGATGCACAGAATGTCTCATATAATAATACAAACAATCCATATGAGATTTCAAAGATGGAAAGAGACAGCATGATATTATCCGGAATGAATTTTGATGAGTATGCATAGCAAATATGCATAGCAAATATGCATAGCA
>UMBA01033971.1_pt1 | contig 15220 bp, 20 predicted proteins | sample 1963861 | NCBI WGS metagenome assembly UMBA01 (sample SAMEA4835931, study PRJEB28245) | human gut metagenome | biome: gut microbiome; material: fecal sample | place: Denmark | collected 2008
GTTTTATTTAATTTACAGAAAAAGTTTCACACACTCGCTTATTTAAAGTATAAGCATAATTACAAAAACGCCTTATTAAGAAATTTAATATCTTATTCCATAAATAATAAATTGTTATGATGAATTTCTTTTAACATATACCATAATCAGCTAATTATTAATCTGGATATAATTATTCATTATTTAGTATTCATCATTTATCATTCATCAAATATGCTGACGATTTCGCCATCCATTATCTTGTTCATATTTTTAACGGCGCAGAAGTTACCGCACATAGAGCAGGTGTCTTCCTTTTCTGGCTTGGCTTCCTGTCTGTATCTTCTTGCTTTTTCAGGGTCGATTGCTACGTCAAACTGAGCATCCCAGTCAAGTACTTTTCTGGCATTATCCATCTTAAGGTCCCAGTCAGTTGCGTGAGGTACACCTTTGGCGATGTCAGCAGCATGTGCGGCTATTTTAGTTGCGATGATACCCTCCTTGACATCATTGAGGTCAGGAAGTCTTAAGTGTTCTGCCGGAGTTACATAGCAGAGGAAGGAAGCACCATATGTAGCGGCAATAGCGCCACCGATAGCAGATGTGATGTGGTCATATCCGGGAGCAATATCAGTTACTAAAGGTCCGAGTACATAGAAAGGTGCACCCTTACATATAGTTTTCTGTATTTCCATATTTGCTTGAATTTGGTTGATAGGCATATGTCCTGGACCTTCAATCATAACCTGAACATCCTTTTCCCACGCACGTCTTGTAAGTTCACCAAGAGTTACAAGCTCTTCAATCTGTGATATATCAGAAGCATCCATAATACATCCCGGACGGCAGGCATCACCAAGACTCATAGTGACATCATATTCCCTGCATATGTCAAGGACTTCATCATAATATTCAAAAAATGGATTTTCGTTTCCAGTCATTTCCATCCATGCATATATGATAGAGCCGCCTCTTGAGACGATGTTCATAAGACGCTTGTCAGCCCTGAACTTTTTGGCAGTTGCTTTATTAATTCCGCAATGGATAGTCATAAAGTCAACACCATCTTCAGCATGCATTCTTACGATATCGAGCCATTCTTTTGCAGTGATATCCTTAAGAGCCTTGTGATAGTATACAACAGCATCATATATAGGAACAGTTCCTATTATAGCTGGACATTCAGTAGTAAGTTTCTTTCTGAACTTTCTTGTATCACCAAATGAGCTTAAGTCCATAATAGCCTCAGCACCCATTTTTACAGCATTATTGACTTTATCAAGTTCCATATCAAGGTCAACGCAGTCTCTTGAAGTACCAAGGTTGACATTAATCTTAGTACGAAGCATAGAACCTATGCCGTTAGGTTCAAGGCATTTGTGGTTTTTGTTAGCTGGTATGATAACTTTTCCACAGGCTACAAGCTTAACAAGTTCGTCAATATCCATATATTCTTTTTTGGCAACAGCTTCCATTTCTTTAGTAATTATGCCTTTTCTTGCGGCATCCATCTGAGTTGTGTATTCCATAGTAATCCTCATTTCTGCGCACATTATTGTGTGTTTGATGATATGTGCCGTATGCGCATGAGTACATATCATATGTGTAAAATTATTATTCGCGCAAACATATCACAGTGCATATTACATCTAAAGTAATGAGAAGTTACATATATGCAAATGTGATATATAAGCTATAAATGAGAAAATATAGAAAATATAATAAATTTTCATAGTCATTTATCATTTACAGGTGTGATAAGTATCAGGGAAAATATAGAATGTCAGTAGGAAAATGAATAATTATGCAAAAAAATGATTGTTAATATAATATATATTTTATATCATAATAAAAGACTGCACATAAAAATCAGACCATAATTAATAAAATGTTTATAATAAATTTGATAACTTTTTTAAATTAGTTTTAATTGATATTAATAATCTAATTCAATTAGTTAATTTATAAGATAAAAAGAACTCCCTACGATGGCATTATCCATATCAGGTAATGGGTCGGAATTAAATTCCCTCTCAGCCAGGCATAAGCCGTCTGCTCCCCAGATAATATCTTTGTATAGTATAACATCATATGATGTATGTGTCAAAATTATATTATGTTCAAGGTTTTAAAGTTATATTTTATTCATCAGCACTTGCATAATGCTTTTCATTTTCAGCCTGTCTTTGTGCACGTCTTTCGGGAAGTATGTATAAAACATAGTACATAACACCCATAAGCACGAAAGCACCGCCGACATCATATAAAGAGTGCTGCTTTAAAAATACTGTTGACATGCATATAAGAATACACAGTATTAAAGAACCAGTCAGTAATCCTTTGTGATTTTTTAAAGCCTTGCACTTTGAGAGTGCAGTGTGGACGGCGATTGAATTATATACGTGGATACTTGGAAATACATTAGTAGGAGTATCAGTTGCATATAATCCGGCTACAAGTCTTCCAAATGCATTGTCGGGAAGAGTATCAGGTCTTAAAGTAAGTCCATTAGGATATACCATACATATCACCATGCATAAGGACATGCCGATAATAAGGGAGAGTGCAAATCTTATGAACTCCTGATTATCAGCTTTAAGCACCATAATTACGCATGATGCCACTATGTAAGCAAACCATAAAAAATATGGAATTATAAATACTTCACAGAATGGTATCATATCATCAAGTGGACCATTGATAATGTGGAGGTTAGGATAATCCATGGTAATCTTACTTTCAAGAAAGAAAAACCATGGAAGATATACAAGTGCGTAAGATGCAAAAAGCAGTCGCCACCATATTTTTTTAAAAGTTTTCATAAACAATCCTTCTTAAATATAATATAGTTTGTTGTATACAGATGCCTTAATTCTGTATGTATCGGTAGTGAAAAATGTCTTGAAATTATACCATTGTTTCTAAATAAATTCAAGCTGTATATATCTGCTACAACCGTTATGTGTTTACAAAGTCAGCAATCTTTAATATAATGATGTAAGGGTCAAATACATTTTGAACATGACATCATTGTATATTGAATTATAATACCATTGCATAGAATTACTATATATAAAAAGTTTTTAATTTATTAATATTATATAAACTGATAAGACATTTATTATAGAAAATACCCGTAAAATTAATATAGAATCGAGGATAATATGCTTAAGTTAAGTCATATAAAAAAAGGATATAATAAAAAAGATGTTCTTACAGATGTAAGCTATACATTTGAAGAGGGCAGCGTATATTCAGTGCTGGGTAATGCTGGTGCTGGAAGAACAACATTGTTTGAGTGCATATGTGGGGATGTTCCTGTGGATGATGGAGAAATTGAAACACCTCCTAGAGTAAAGATTTTCTATGCATCAAAGCAGAGTGTGCTTCCTGTATACATAACAGGTTATGAATTTATAAGTATGCTATGTGATATGAGCGATGATGATATTGAACCGGGTGGTATTTTTGAAAATGTCGGTCTTAGTGTGAGTCAGAGAGATAAGCTTATAGCTGACTATACATTTGAGGAAAAGAAGCTTTTGCAGTTAGCTTCTATGCTGGTTATTAAGCCATATATTGTATTGTTCGATGAACCCCTTGATTATTGCGATGATGGATATATAAAAAAATTTCTTGAGGTTATTAATTCAGTTAAAGATAACAGAATAATAATTATATCATCAGGTATATTAGAAGTGGCATCAAGAATATCGGATGATACCATTGTGCTTAATAATGGTGAATTTAATCATATAGATAAAGAAACTATGGCGATACCAGAGATTAGAAAAGCAGTATTAGATATATTAGGGGAGGCAGACAATGAAATTGTTTAAAAAGCTGTTTGCTGAAAAGTTGTTGAGGTTTTATGAGGGAACTAATGCAGGAATAAGATACATAAGTTCAGCACCGGTTCTTAAAAATCATATAAAAGAGGAAACATTTGCAGAAGGTTCAAGGGCAAGACTGGCAGTTGGAATAGCTGCACAGTTTTTTATGATATTATGGGAATTTATTAAGAAGTTTATGTATGTTTTTGTTCTTATATATATTCCTTATAGGATTATAAGCATAGAATGTCCGCTTATCAGGGCTAATCAGGAAATTACAATAATATATATGTTTATTATGTTGTCAATTATATGTGGCAGCCTGTCGAATAATATTTTATTTACTGTTGGTGACAGGGATTATCTTATGATGAGGGTAATGTTTATAAGTCCATATATGAACTTCTTAGGAAAGCTTATATATAAGATGGTTACTGAATTTGTATTTTATTTTATCACATTAAATGTGTTTGGCGTGACACCATTACATTCTCTTATGTTGTGCATACTTACAATGTGTGTAAGACCTATAGGGGAGATGTTTGCAATTATGTCATTCGACCACTTTATATGGGTGTATGAGAACAGAAGTGTATTTAATGGTACAGTTATGGCTGTATGTGTACTGCTTGCTTATGGTGTTCCATTATTTGCAAGAAGACTGTCATATAGCTGGATGTATGCAGTGCATCCATTTGTAATTGTAGTATTTTTACTTGCAGGTGCAGGTGCGATGTACTTCTTATGGTGGTATAAGTATTATAGAAAGATAGTAAGAGAAGCTATGCATATGAAGCATGAAAACTAGGCTGTTGTAGGTATGGTGTAGAAGGTGTAGTGCAGTTATGAGAAACCTGGATAAGAAAGAAAAAGAAAAAAGAAGATTAATTGCATTCAGAATTATTATAGCATTATTATGCTTTGGAGTAGCATTTGTATTCATACGTTCATATTATTTTAGAAGTAAACAGGATAATCTGGATATAAAGTCAAGATATACATTTACAGTTGATATAGATGCATATGGCGATGAAATAACGGATGAGTATCAGACAAAGGCTATATCATATGATGATTCTAATGTTATAAGTTCTGTGCCGGATGTATATGGAATTGAGACAGAAAAGATAGCTAAAACCTGGATAAATGCGTATGTAAGACAGTATATGAGTGAATATCTTCCAGTAAGTAAATCAGTTAAAAAGATGGCTATAGATAATATAGAGGTGCTTAATGAGGATGAACACATAGCACTTATAAGTTTTTCAGTGATATTAAAAAATCCTTCTTCTGATTTCTTCCTTTCGTGGGATGGGGTAAGAGATGACGGAAGGCTTAAGTGTGAGTGGGTTGTAGGTTATTATGTGGATGCACATTCTGACAATACAGCATCAATATATGTGGCATCTGCCATGAGCCCTGAGGAATATGGCATAGCCAAGTACAATGAAAAAGCAGGTATAACGGCGAGCAAGGAGGATACTTCTAATACGTCAACAGACCGTCTTGCAAGATATGTTATAAGGGACAGCATACTCAGTGTTACATATGATGGTGAACATTATACGACAGTTCCTGTAGATGTTGAAAATCTTATGTTTGAGAATAACAGCTCAAGTACACTTAAAGAAGGCAGTTATATGATAACAACATCAAAGACGGCATTTATATATGGGGGAAAGACTAACCAGGCTGACAGACTTCCTGTAACAATCTGTTATTCAGATGATAAGGGTGCGAACTGGACTACATGTGAACTTGACAATATATATAATGCAGAAGATTATTATGTTGACTTTTTTGATGAAAACAAAGGTGTAGTTGTCTGTGGTTATGCTATGACAGATAATGATAAAGAGTCATACAGGATATATAATACTGATAATGGTGGGGAAACGTGGAAAACTGTAGGAAGCGGACCAGCTAACTATCTACTTAAGGGGATTGTATATGTTGATGAAAATGTAGGATTCTTCTGTTTTAATTATGTTGAAGGTATGGATGGTAATCTCTACATAACCAAGGATGGAGGAAAGACATTTTCAAAGGTAAGCCTTCCAGAGCAGGAGCTTGACAGTACTGCAAAGTCAGAAACAGGTTCGTCTTCACAGCAGTCAGATGTGCTTAAGTGGAATGATGTATACAAGGAGGCACTTGTTCCAGTTATTGATGAAAAAGGTGTTATAACAATTTATCTTACACAGGGCAGCGATGGTACATATAATGATGGTAAGACAGCAGCAAAGTACCAGTCATCTGATAAGGGTGAAACATGGAGTTATATAAGCCAGCTTGAGATAACCCAGAATTCAAGCAGCAAGACAAGCACAGGTAATAATTAGTTTGAAAATGTCAAGAAAAAATTGTGATAAGATTGTATTTTATTAGATACAATGCGAAAATGATTATTTATTACTATTTTTGCAAGAAATATCACATTTATAGGCATAGCGACAAGGCATATAACAGATTATGTTATTTTTAGTATGAAATGAACATATATACTTAAATACACAATCTCTTATATGCCTTATTGCTACTATTAACATATTATTCATTGTACTATTACCTCACTTTCTAAAAGTTTTAAATATTGATTAGATGATAAGCCGTTGAACATCTTACGTGGCATATTGTTTATAAAATCTTGTATCTGCTTTATATATTTCTTGCTATAAGGTTTTATATCTAAGCCTTTAGGAATAAAGCGGCGTATTAGTTTATTAGCGTTTTCATTACTGCCACGTTCACAACTGGCGTATGGGTGACAATAGTATAAGTTCGTGCGAACGAACTTTTCCAAGTCTTTATTTTTAAAATCGTAGTTGGTGGAAAATTCAACACCATTGTCACAAGTGATAGTTTTAATTTTATGTTTTAATCTATTCCACACATTTTCTAATGTAGACCAAACAGAAGCACACTTTTTATCATTTAGCTTATAGATTATTTCCTGCCTTGTTTTTCGTTCTGTCAGAACTAATAAACAGTTTTTAGTACCTTGTTTTCCTTGCACAGTATCCATTTCAAAATGTCCGATTTCTTCACGTTTAGATATATCCTTGCGCTCCTCAATAGACTTATAACCATACTTGTATATTTTCTTGCCTTGCTTTTCTTTCTTTTTCTTCCTTATGTGTGTTACTGGCATATCAGATTGTTTTATATCAAAAATATTTTGATGATAATAATTATACAAAGTTGATAAGCAAACAGTAGTATTAAAGTTTTCTTGTTTTGCAAGCAAGTTTGCAGAATAAAAAGAAAAGTGCTGTTTTACACATTTTTCAATAAACTCTTTAAACTTATAATCATTTTCGATTTTAAGCGGCGCACCCTTTGCAGTGCAGTTATATTTATACTTTCTTATAGCGACATCCGCACAATACACACATCTTTCTGTTAAATCGCTGTTAATAAGTTTTGTTTTACCTCTTTTAATTTCGTTGTAAATTGTATTGTAATGTTTCCCCAGTTGTTTAGCTATTTCCCTTTGCGTTAAATGCTGCTTATTATACAAGTGTTCTATTAAATATCTTTCTTTGTCTGTTAAGTATTTACCCATAAGTCTAACCCCCTTGTAGATTATACATATAAGTTCTTAAGTTTCAAAGTTATATATCTTTAATTCATTATCACTAAAAGGCATATCAATCTTTTTTCTATAATTCTTATCATTTTCAAGACATTCTATAAAATCGGGCAAATGTTCACTATCGACAATATAATCATCTATAACAGGCTTTTCACAGTTTTTTACACTGTACCAGTAGCGCTTTTTACCTTGCGACAGATTAACTAAATCTTTAGTTATATATTTAAGCATATAACCACAAGTTTTGTTTTGTCCGTCTTTATCGCTATCGACTGGGATAGCAGTTGTGTAACCCAAGTGGTAATTTGCTATATTGTAAATTATTTTATTATTAGTTCGATAGCCGCTATCTACAAGTGTAATTCCTTGTATGTTAGACATAAGTGCGTGGAAATGGAATTTTTTCTTATCTTTGTGATACTCCGGTACTATAAGATATTTCATATCCGGACTACAGCGGTATTTTGCATTTTTTAACCACTGCGACATATAGAACACACATTCCTCATAATCATCAGATTTAACAATCTTGGGATTAAACGTAAATGTTACAAAATAATCCCATTTGTTAGATAAAGCAATCTGCCATATTGAATTTTTTGTCCTATTCATTGACTGTCTAATTGATAAGTCTATAGCTTGTTGCGTTCTCTCTGTATTTTCTTTCTTGCGTTCGTTCGCACGAACTTTTTTCTTCTGTCCATATTCAATCGGTTTATCATAAACTTTAACTTGAGTTTGATTTAAAAACTTTATTTGTTTTACGTTGTAAGCTCCCATTTACTTCTTTATCTCCCTTAAATTTTTAAATGTGAGAATTAAGTGTATATAATATCAAGTACGCGTGTGCGCGCGCACGTATAAGATATTTATATATTTATCTGTACTGCTGGCAGTTATATTAAGCGTTATCCCTCCGCAAACTACGGGAATTCCGCTTAATATAACTGCGTAGTGTCGTAAATTGCAAAATATTTATTACTGCCGCATATAAACTGCGTACCTGTTTTGGCATCCTTTTTGCTATATCCATACATCCTTTTAAGGCATAAAAAAAGATTGCCGCCAAAGGGTGCGGCTAAGATTTTTCCAAAGAGTTTATATTTACTGACATTTCTATGTAAGTATTCAGTTTCCAAAACTGCCCTTATTTGCTTATCTATGCATTTATCATCTTGCGATATAAGAATACAATCATATCCGAGTTTACGATGTAAGCGAAAGAAAGCACACCAAGAAAGGCGGTCTTTTCTATTCCAAGTACGACTATTAAACAGTTCTTGACATTCATCAAGAATAATTAAAGTTTGAAATAATTTAAAAGTGCCGTCTTTATTACGCTTATGAAAGTTATAAGCGAACCCCTTTAAGCCTTGCAGATAACTAAAAAGGTCTTTAGGTTCTACAAGGCTGTTAGAGTATTCTCCATTAGTTTTTAATTTACGTTCTTTTATAGAATTATTAAGCCATTCACGATTGCTTATATAAATATATTGTCCCTTTGGTTTATTACCCTTTGGAGGAATGTTATCTACATTTATTTCTATATTTCCTATAACTGTTTTACCACTGCGGATAGCGTGGTATATTCTTTGTGCGGCGTGGTAAGACTTGCCACTTCCGGGAACACCGGTATAAAAATCTATTGCCATAAAATCACATCCTTTGTGCGTTCAATCGAACGAACTTTATCATTTCATTAATGAAGATACTATTTTTAGTGGATTAGAGATATTATCAAACAGACTTGCAAGTATCTTTTTAAAATATTTATACATTATGTAAGTCGCATAAGCATCAACAAATGCACCAACTAACAGCACAGCATAATCAATAGGCACAAACCAATTAACATAAGGCATAAAGCTATATAACGGCTCATTAACAACATCAAAAATGCCGTAAAAAACATCAGTAGGCAAGAAAGCCTGCACAGCTAATCCAATCTGTATAATAGTAAGAGTTAAATTCGTTAGGAAGCTAATAAGACCAGCTACAAGCAAGCCTATTAAAGCACTAGCAGTTATTTGTAACATTTATATTTCCCCCTTAAATTTCCTATAAGTACCGACAGCAACAGCAAGAGTAAAAGATAGCTTTAAGAAACTTCTTGCATTTTTCGCCCAATCATCATATTGTGACAAATCAAACTTGATAACAGTATCAGTATCAGACGAAACACCAAAATACTTTAACATATACCCATAATCGTAAGTAAATTCGGGTGTCTTAGGGTCAGCTTGTAGAACTTGTAACCATTCATAAAGCTGATACGGCACACAAAAAGGAAATTTACCTAATAAGCCGTTATGATAGTCTTTTACGTGGTTTTCAGGGTCATCAGCATAAACAGCAATACCAACATCATTATCAACATTCATAACAGATTGTGTGCCTACATCTTCAAAAGAACTTTCACCATACAGGACCATATTTTTAACAGCGGTAAAACACTTATTAAAATGTGGCTGTAAATCTGCGATAGTATAATTTGTACCATCTTCCTTATTATTAGAGGAAACAACATTGTATATATCAGTCGTAACACCGAGGATATTCATCAATATTTCATTTTGCGACTGCATAGCAGACAGAAGAGTATCTAATTTTGTATTAGTTTCCTCTGTATTATCTTTTATGTCGTCCATTTTGCCGCTTATGCTTTCAAGTCCCTTATCAATAGCGTTTTGCAATTCGTCTGCGCTCATTCCGTCTTTTTTGCTGTTAATACTATCGATAAGACTATCCATCTTGTCAGATATATTTGTATTCATATCGTCAATACTAATTATTATATCTTCGCCTGTCTGTTCAACTTTAGATGATAAATAAGCAGTTTGCGAACCTTTAACATAATTATATAAAGCCTCATAAGACTTAAATATTAAAAAATCACTATTAGTAGAATTGTAAAAACGACCATAATTTACATTCATAGAAGTTAAATCGCCAGTATTAATATTAACAGAATCAAGAAATAATTTTGCATAAAATTCAGTATAACTAAATTGTTCTAAAGATACGCGACCAGATGATACCCAAATATTTTTAAAAGTATGATGATAAGTACCCATTGTAAAATCTTGATTAAGTAGAATTAAATAAGGAAGTTCAACCAATCTTAAATCAGAATCAACAAAAGATAAACAAGAGCTATCACTTGTGATATACACATAAGAATAAGAACTTTTATTAAAAGCTACACAAAAGTTATATTGATTATAATTTGAACTAAAAGAATAATCAAAATCGCCCAAACGAGATAAAGCATCAATATAATCTTCTTCATAATCAAAAGAAGAACGCAAATTTGATAAAGCATTTTTTACATCTTTTCCAGATGAGGACAAAGGAGCAACACCAATAGAATCATAGTACTGATATTTCAACTGTTTTCTTAACTTATCAACAGAGTCAGAGGAGATTATAAGACCGTTAGTATCATTATAATCTACATCTATACTACTATTATTAATAGCATCCTCTAAAATAGTACTAGCACCCTTTGTAATAATGCCCATCTGTGCAGCTAAAAATTGAAAAAAAACATTCAATTTTGACTGATAACCGGTATAAGAATACCAAGATAAATAATAATTAAGCTCATCATCATCACCAATTACTTGTCGCTCGCCAAAAACACATATCCAAGCGCTAGAAGAAGTTGCCTTAAAAACAGTATGCTTTTTACCGCCTTTATCAGTAAAAGAAAAAGTTTTATGTTGCGAAATAACAGAAGAATAATCGTAACCATCATATATAGTATTATAAATGCTATTTGCTTTAACAGAAAAAGGAATAAACATAAAAACCGAACATACAAAAATAGACAAACACAAAATAATAGATAAAATTCTTTTCAACATAAACACCCCATAAAAAAAAGACCTAAGCAAGTTTTACTTGCCTAAGTCCTCTTTATTCTGATTTTCATAATATTTTATTTTTTCTTTATTCAATTTTATCTTTAAATAAAGAAAATAGATTAAATAAGATACTAATACAATCCCGATTATAGGACTAATTATATCAATTATTATATCCATATACATATACACCCCCTTACATAACTATTGTACTACTAGGCAAGTGATAGCACAAGTATCTAAGTGGCTTTTATTTAACTTTTTTCCTCATTATGTACAAGATAATCTGTACAAGTCAGACATATAACGCATAAGCTGTTTTAATGTGAATATATAAAATGTGTCCGGAACGGAATTAATTACAACAACCTCATCACTACAATGATATGATACATAAAAATTATTATCTATTTTTATAATATCACCACATATAATATTATCTCTATCATCTTTAATAACAAGATGTATAGATGTAACATCATCAGCAAAAAGGCACGCTGTAACATCAGAGTATGTCACACTTGTATCAAAATTTGTGATACATCCTAAGCCGCTATCATATTTTATACATTTAAGAAATAAATCTACATTAAAAAAACTACAATTCATTTTAAATCTCCTTATTGATATTTCTGTTTTAAGGCTTCATCACAGCCGCAGCCTGCACAATCTTCACATCCTCTATAATATGAACATTCATAACAAGTCCTCACAACTGGAATTCCATACTCTTCATATTCTTCTTGATTAGCCTTAGGACAAGTGCCGTCTATACAAGACACGCCGATATACTCAGGACATCTTTTAATAGTATTATTTCCTTTCATCTTTTATCCTCTCTGTGTGTTCGGGCGAACGAACTTATTGTAATAAATAAAGCCAATTAATCTATAAATGCGTATATATAACCGCACCTATAAAAAGAAGATTTACAAGGATTATTACAACAAAATACACAATATCATAATTTATTTTCATACTGACACACCTAATTATCCATTATATAATTCAAGAGTATATACACAACCACAAATGTAATTAAAAAAGTCATTATGATACCTCATCAACTTTCTGTTGTGTATTATCTGCCTGTTTAGCTTCTTTCTTTTTCTGTACCTCTTCATTTCTTATATCCGCTAGTTTTATGAACATTTTTCTTGCTATATTTCGTGGGTTGGCAGTAGTACCATACACGGAATAATTAACCGCTTTACGTATCTGCACAGCGTTTCGCCACACAAGAAAGAATAAAATTAATAATAAATATCCCATTTTTTCTCCTCTCAATGTTATATATTTAATGCACTACGAAAGTTGTCGGCGGCATACACGTTTTATGTATGCCTTTTCTAAGCTTGTTATCCGTCCTGCTTAACTAGCAAGTGAACGGAAGAAACCTACTGAAATTCTTATACCCATTGTGATAGCCATAAGACCTAAGCCAATAGGAAGTACTGCAACGATACCATCCTTACAGGTATCTACGGCAGTCTGACAAGCTGTTGTTATCGCTGTTTTGATATTTTCATCCATAGCTACTTTACTAACAACTTCGCTTTCCATAGTTGTTTACTCCTCTCTTAAGATTTTATATATTATCCCATAAGGGTTAATATCAAGGTTGTGTTATATCGGTAAATAATCTCCAGACTTTCATTATTGCCCAGGCAACAAATGATACAGTGACGGACATTGAAAAGCCTACACCAACATATTGAGTTATTAAATCGATAAATTCATTTATATTCATATCTCTTTACCTCAATCGGTCTATTCCAACATATCCCAAGAAAGCACCTAAACTTACTATCTGCATTATCAACATATAATTTAAGTTTATAGAGATTTCTCTTAAGCTTTCTTGTATAGTGTTATTATTATCATTACTTTCTATACTATTTTCATTTTCTGTTTTTTCTGAATTTTCTGTATTTATTACAACTTGCGTTGTTGGTTCTTCAGCTCGTACATAATTTACATTAATAACAGTATTTACATTAATAAATAGAAGAGCAACCAACATAATTATAAGTATCGTTTTTAATATACGTTGTGGCATAATCTAAACCCCTTTAAATTTCTTTGTGGTAAAATTCACTTTACAACAATCCTAATCAACATCATATCAATGTAACGTGCGGTAAGTTTCCACGGAGCGCCCCACTACATAACGAGGTAATCCCAAACATAGAACCCCACAACACATTGATATTTTGTTGATTAGGCGAATATCAGTCGCGACAATCGGAACGGCTACACCGCCAATCTGTGATATTGGATGCCGCTAAGCAGTGTTTAAGCAAGCGGTAGTTATAGCACCCTTAAAAGTTACCGGCTTAATATACGCTGTGTGGGTGCTATGCGGTAGTGCGTGCCACTTTTGCCGCAGTAGCGGCGCAAGCTGTCACTATTTGCTTAATAGTTCTCTGCGAGTTCTTTAAGTATTATTAAAGTATCAATGTGCTTTTTGATTTATTGCTTTTCGGTTTGTTATTTTCTTTACAGTTCTTTTCTGAATTATCAGAACTTTCAGAATTAACAATGTTTTCCACGTCCTTTTTACGGACTTCTTCATAATTGATATTGCTTGAATTATTTGCTGTAGCGTGGGACTGCACTGTTAAGTCCTGCGTTGTGGCTTTATTACTTTTCTTAATAGCTTTACCAGTTACTTTGTTATAAATGGTAATTACTAAAAATGTTAAGATGATTATTGACCACATTACGATTGCAATAAATACAACTATGTTAGATACCAATCGAAACATTTTTCTTTGACCCCCTTGTTATTATTTTTGTTTAACTTAAAACTTTTAGCTTTAAACCCTTGTATTAACGTGCTTAAATGCTAATTAAACATAACAAGCGGGATAAATTACTTCACTTTTATAGGAGATAAAGAAGTACTTGTTATGTTTAATCAGAACTTAAACACACTTGAATATATGTTAAGTCTGATTATAAGTAAGGGTATAAAGTTCAATCGAACGAACTTTATATATTTATATGTTTGTGGGCGCACACATTGAGATATACACCCAGTAACATATACATATGAGCAATACAACAGTGTTAGTGCTACACTGTTATATAACTGCCTTATACACAAGCTATGCGATACTTGCGTATAAGGACTTATCTATATAAAGCCGTACAAGGGAACGGCTTTATAACAAAGTTACTTGTTAGCCGCTGACTTTTCTGTATTTGCGGTTGTTTTTTCTGTGTTAGCCGCTGGCTTAACAGGTGTGTACACGCTAGAAGATACAAGCTCATTGAACTTGCTTAAGAAGTCACCACGCCAGTTATTAGGAAGTTCAAACATAAGACCCTCAATCTTAGGCTTTACTGACTGTCCGTCACGTCTGAACCTGTCGTCAAAACGTGTTACAAATGCATAAATATTGTCTTCCTGTATTTCATTGTACACATCTTCGGGAACTGTCATATCTATTGTGTTATCGCCATCATCTAAGATAACCGGATAATATACTCCGGATACTCTGCCAGTCTGTCTATCTCTTATTTCCTGTGGGTCTTTCTTTCTATATACTTTAACAACTAAAATCTGTCTAACATCCATTTTTTTTTCACCTTTGCGCCTTTTGCGCCCTCTCTTAATTAATTTATTTTGTAAGATTATATATATATAGTGCGTTCGAGTATGAACGGACCTTTAATAACTCCTACTGCTTACCACTTGCCTATTAGATAAACAGTAGAGAGGTATTAACGTATTATTTTACATAGATACATAATTCTATGTTTTTTCCTTTTTTACTCTCAAAAATCGAATTGAGATATTTAACTTGACTATCCGATAGAGATAAACCACCTTCAATCAATATCTTAGCAACAGGCTTATTATCAGAAGTATTATTATTAATTATACTTGTATCATCTTCATTTTCTCCGGCATCACCGACAGAGGAATTAATAGAAGAGCA
>UMBA01031400.1_pt1 | contig 14752 bp, 9 predicted proteins | sample 1963861 | NCBI WGS metagenome assembly UMBA01 (sample SAMEA4835931, study PRJEB28245) | human gut metagenome | biome: gut microbiome; material: fecal sample | place: Denmark | collected 2008
AGAATATGCAAAAATACGAGCAGCTGGCAATCACAGAACTGGATGCATATCTTTTTGGACAAGGAACTCATTATGAGATATATAACAAAATGGGTGCGCATGTTGGAGTAAAAGACGGAAAAGAAGGTGTGTATTTTGCTGTGTGGGCACCTGCTGCAAGAGAAGTCTATGTTATAGGTGAGTTTAATAACTGGAATGCATATGGTTATGATATGAAGAAGATTTCAGATGGTGGAATATATGATTTGTTCATACCGGGAGCTAAAGCAGGGGATATGTATAAGTTCCTTATTATTTCCCAGAGTGGAGAGGCTCTTTACAAGGCAGATCCATATGCTAATCAGGCACAGTTAAGACCAGAGACAGCATCAATAGTTGCCGATCTTTCAGGTTATGAATGGAAAGATTCTGAATGGGTTGAGAAGAAGAAGACGGAGAATCATCTTAAAGCTCCTCTTTCTATATATGAATGTCATCTTGGCTCATGGAAGAAGAAAGATGATGGAACAGAGGACGGATTCTATACATATAGAGAATTGGCACCTGAGCTTGCAAAATATGTTTCAGATATGGGATATACACATATTGAACTTATGGGAATTGCAGAGTATCCATATGATGGATCATGGGGATATCAGGTAACTGGTTATTATGCACCTACAGCAAGATACGGAACACCTAAGGATTTTATGTATTTTGTAGATTATATGCATGAAAAAGGAATTGGTGTAATTCTTGACTGGGTACCGGCACATTTTCCAAAGGATGCGCATGGACTTGCTAATTTTGATGGAAGCTGTGTATATGAGTATGCAGACCCTAGAAAGGGAGAGCATCCTGACTGGGGAACGAAGGTATTTGATTATTCAAAGAATGAAGTGGCTAACTTCCTTATTGCTAATGGAATGTTCTGGGTGGACAAGTTCCATATTGATGGTTTAAGAGTTGATGCTGTTGCTTCAATGTTGTATCTGGATTACGGAAGGACAGAAGGTAACTGGGTTCCTAACAAATATGGTGACAACGGCAATCTCGAAGCAATCAGTTTTTTAAAGCATTTTAACAGCATGTTAAAGAAGAGATTCCCACAGGCAATAACTATAGCTGAGGAGTCAACAGCATGGCCTATGGTAAGTGGTGATCCTGACAATGGGGAATGTCTTGGCTTTACATTTAAGTGGAATATGGGCTGGATGCATGATTTCCTTGAATATATGAAGCTTGATCCATATTTCAGAAAGTTTAATCATAGCAAGATGACATTTTCGTTGATGTATGCTTACAGCGAGAATTTCATTCTTGTGCTTTCACATGATGAGGTTGTACATCTTAAGTGTTCTATGCTTGGTAAAATGCCTGGTGACAGGGAGGACAAGTTCAAGAATCTTAAGCTGGCATATGCATATATGTGTGGACATCCTGGCAAGAAGCTTTTATTCATGGGACAGGAATTTGGTCAGTGGAATGAGTGGAGTGAGAAGCGTGCTCTTGACTGGTATCTGTTAGAGGATGAAAGTCATACAGAACTTAAGGATTTTACGAAGAAGTGTCTGAAGCTTAATAAGAATTATCCATGTCTGTATGCTACTGATTACAGCAGTGAAGGATTCAGATGGATTAATGCCAATGATAAAGATAATAGCGTTTTATCATTTATGAGAATCAGTCCGGATGGAAAGAAGAATCTTCTCTTTGTACTTAATTTTACACCAGTTGAAAGAGACAGCTTCAGAATAGGAGTTCCGTTCAAGACTAAGTATAAGCTGGTTCTTGGAGATAATGAAGCTGACCAGAAGAAGACTCTTACAGCCGTTAAGGGAGATTGTGATGGATATCCGCAGTCATTGCTTATTGACTTACATAAGTATGGAATAGCTGTGTATGAGTTTAACGGTGATGTTTCTAAGGTTCATGCTACGAAGATATAGGAGAATAATATAGAGAAAGGGAGCTGGTTTGGATTTTCATTAATTCTGAATCAGCTTCCTTTTTATTTGTTGCCACTAATCTCTCAATTATCCCGCTATATCTGCCGAAATATTTATTACATGACAATGCAATGGGTGATTGTTTCAGACAGTGAATAAGAAAGGCAGCAGAATATGACATATACAGTTTCAGGCGCGAATTTTAATAAAGATGTTGCGGCACAGGGAACATCTATTAATTATAAAGAAAATAAGGCGGTTAAAAGTGAAGGTGTGGCAGGCTCATTTGCAGGAGTGGTAATCTCTGGCAGTGTGACAGCTGCAAATGACAATACATATGAGGGACTTCTTAAGGAGGCAGATGATGTAAAGAGCCAGATTATGGCGAGTGCTTCCAGTGCAAAGATAAGCCTTAAGGCATTGATGATGAAGTTATCAGGTGCTGATGCGGTAAAGCTAGATGAGGACGGCTTTAATCTTACAGATGCTACACCAGATGATATGGTTAATATTATTGAGAAAATTAAGATTGAACTTGCGATGCACTCTGATGATTATGTTAATTATGGCACAGCAGTTTCCAAGGATAAGATTGAGAGTGTGACTGGAAGTGCAGCAACAGCGGCAAGTGTCGAGAGCCGTATGCAGGGAGCAGATATAGCTGTCAATAATGAAAGTATTTCTGAGGTTAAAGGTGCGCTTGAAAAGAGCAGGGAATTAAAGCCATTATCAGAGAACACAAAGAATTACATGGTTGCTAATGGCATTGAGCCTTCAATTGCTGGAATATATCAGGCACAGGCGGCAACCTCATCAAGTATCAGTGCAGATGGCGTTACAATAGGAAGGTGTGTAAATGCAATATCTGACGCTGATTTTGAAGCTTTAAGGCCGGGAATTGAGAAGATAATTGCTTCGTCAGGACTTGAGGTTAATGATAATACACTTGCGGATGCAAGAGCATTTATTGATGCACAGATTCCTGTTACTAAAGAAAATCTTGAATATAAGGCACAGCTTGATGCGATAGATATTGAAAAGATTCAGGTTGACCCTGATGAAATGCTTAATAAGATACTTGATAATATGAAGCTTGGAGGCAAGGCAGAGAATACGCTCGTTACAGGTTCGCCAATTGATGATATAAGGACAGCTCTTGATACTATTAACAGGGCAGAGTATTCAGATGTTGCAAATGTGGTATCAAAAGGGGAAACATTTACAATAGCAAGCCTTAAGCTGGAGATGGATGCAAGAAGCTTCAGAATTGAATACAGTGCAGCAACAGTAAGCACAGGAAATAGTGAAGTTAGAAATCAGGCATCTGATGTACAGCAGGCAGCAGATAAGGCGTATGACACGCTTGTAACAGCAAGGGTTCTTATGAGTGCGAATGCGTCCATATATCTCGTTAAGAATAACATTTCTATTCTTACAACTCCGATAGATGAGCTTAATTCAATGCTTATGGAATATGAACAGGCAGATGGAATGTATGAAGAAGCGCAGATTGCATATACAGATGTTCTTGAAGCAAGAAAGACATTGAATGAGATAGTAAGAAATCCTGCGCGTGTATTTGCCAGTATGTTTGACAAGATGAATGAAACTTATGAGGCAGTCGGAACTCAGATAAGAGGCGATTTGGGTGATTCATTAAAGAAGGCAGTACAGGGAAGTGCTGATGATATTATTAGGGAGCTTGGACTTGAGGGAACTGATGAGGACAAGGAAGCAATAAAGGTACTGGCTGCTAATAACATGGATATGACAAAGGAAAATGTAGAGATAGTCAAATCTGTTAATGCAATGATTAATAATCTTATTAAGAATATGAAACCGGAGACAGTTCTTAATATGATAAAAGACGGAGTAAATCCAATGAATGCTTCAATTGAGGAAGTCAACGAATATCTTACAGAGGCTAATGATAAAGCATCTAAGGATAATGAGGAGAAGTTTTCAAAGTTTCTTTATAAGCTTGACCGTACCAATGGTATTACTAAAGAGCAGAGAAAGCAGTTTATAGGAATATACCAGATGATGAATATATTCACCAGAGATGCCGGAGTGGCAGCAGGTGCGCTGATTAAGCAGGGAGCTGAGGTCACTATGAATAATCTTATGACTGCATATAATTCAAGAAAGCATTATGACATGGACGCTGTTATTGATGAGAATACAGGAATGGCAGAGGTAAGCGGAATTGCTAACTATTACAGTGCATTATTTATGGCAAATGGTGGATTAGTTACCCCGAATACATTAAAGAATGTGGATAACTCATCCGGAATCGGAGAACAGTCCGTTGAAATGTTTATTGAACAGTTAGAGGATAACTATGATGCGGCAGCCGAGGAACAATATTATGAGGAATATCTTAAGGAACAGCAGGCAGCAGTGCAGGCAGGAGCTGATATATTGAGGCAGATAAGAAATGCAGATACAGAAATAAACAGTGGTAACATACAGGCTGTTAAAGCATTTTTAGAATCCGGACAGTTCCCGGATATCAGAGGTGTTAAGACAACACGTGATTATGCAAGGGATTCGATTGAAAAAATCGGACATAAAGAAAAACTGTCACTTATGTATGAAGAAATGAAAGATGAGACAGAGGAAGAACTTCAGGAGGTTCTTTCCAAAGCAGGAGACCTTGATACACAGATAGATGTCAATTACGAGGGATTTCTGGATTTAAGACTTAAAGACAGAACAATTGGATATATTAAGAATCTGGCATTAAGGCATGATTACAGAATACCATATATAACAGACTCAGGAAGTACAGGCATGCTGAAGCTTACTTTGGTTCAGGATGACGACAATAAAGGTCGTATATCTGTAAACATGCTAAGTAGCGTATTAGGAAAAGTTTCTGTTGAGGCTAAGGCTGACAGAGAAAGTCTTGGTATGTACATTGTCAGTGACACAGCAGTTTCAGATGAAGGAAGCCAGCTTCTTGAGGATATGGAAGAAAATTTAAAAGAAGGATTTGGATTTACAAATGTGACCGTCAACATTAGAAAATCGTCAGACGTGCCATATGTGACTTATGAAGCAGCGGCTGACAGTGTGGCAACAGATAAGCTGTATGAAATTGCAGCACAGATTGTAAAACTGCTTGCAGGCTAAAGATTTGCACAGAAAGTCCGATATATAGAGCATGAACAGGTAAATTGGACAGACAGAAAGGTTAAGATATGAGAATAGGAACTAATGTGGCAGCGATTGTTGCCAACAATGCATTACAGAAATCACAGAATAATCTGTCAACATCAATTGAAAGATTATCATCAGGATACAAGATAAATGGCTCTAAGGACGATGCTGCAGGATGTGCTATTTCTGAAAAGATGAGAGCACAGATAAGAGGTCTTAGTCAGGCCCAGAATAATACAGCTGATGGAGTTTCTGTTTTAAATACAGCAGAAGGTGCAATTACAGAAATCCAGAGTATGCTCACAAGATTAAAGGAACTTAGCGTTCAGGCTGCTAATGATGTTAATTCAGATGATGAAAGAGAAGCTATACAGAAAGAGATAGAACAGATTAATAACGAGATTGACAGAATATCTGATCAGACAGAATTCAATACACAGTCTCTTATTAACGGTAATCTTTCAAGAAGAGTATATTCAGATCTTCAGGGAGTTAATCAGCTTTCTGTATCTGACAGCTATACAGCAGGTGTATATGGAATAACTGTTACTGAGGATGCAAGACAGGCTATAGCGGTAGGAGCAGGAAGTATTACTATGTCATCAACAGCTTCTATAACAGAAGAACAGGCTGGAGCAATAAACATTAATGGCTACAAGATAAGCATTTCCGAAGGTGATACACTTGATAAGGTGATGGGAAAGATTATTGACGGAGTTAACATCACAGGGGGTTCTGCATTTACAGTTAAAGACCTTAATAATGATACAGCAGCTAATGGTACTGATTATGCAGGTTATGTGCCAACAGCAGATTATGCTGGTTCAACACTTGTTATTATGACTAACCAGTATGGAAGCAACCAGAAGATGAATATAACATGTGATAATGCAGAGCTTGCAGATATTTTGGGAATACCACAGGCAGCAACACAAGATGGTATATATGTAGAAGGAAGCGATGTTAAGGCAGAGATTGCTACAGGAGATGATGGAAAGCGAATTGGTTTTGCTGATTCGGCAATTCTTTCAACAAAGGGAACTGTAATTACAGTAACAGATGTTAATAACAAAGAGTTTTCAATGGATGTTCCAGGTAATGCGGCAGGTACTGTATTTGACGACAGTAACAATGATGGACAGTCAGCTGCAGGTGCAGGTACAGCAAAAACTATAAGTCAGGAAGTAACAGATGTTGGAACTATGAGCATACATGTAGGTGCTAACCAGGATCAGGTAATCGTTATTGATATTCCAGCAATAACAACTTATTCACTAGGCACGGAACATATGAATGTCATGACTCAGTATACAGCATCAAGGGCGATATCTACTGTAGATGAAGCTATTAATAAGACTAATGAAATACGTTCAAGAATCGGTGCGTACGAGAACAGATTTGATCATACAACTAATAACCTTGAGGTTTCAAGTGAGAACCTTACCAAGTCTTTATCAACAATGATAGATACTGATATGTCAGAAGAGATGACTACTTATACTTCTGAAACAGTTCTTACACAGGCAGCTACGTCAATACTTGCACAGGCTAATGAAAGACCTTCACAAGTATTACAGTTATTACAGTAGTTTAAGATTCAATGGTTATATAGGAAAGGGATGCTATGACTAAAGAAACAATTAAGACATTTCAGTATAGAATTACACAGGCAACAGCATCACAGCTTGTTGTGATTCTGTATGATATGGCTATAGAATATCTTAATGATGCATGTGAGAGTGATAGTGCTAAGCAGGCACATAATAATATATATATGGCACAGAAGGTTATAGACCAGCTTATATGCGGACTTGATATGCAGTATGAGATATCAGCTAATCTTTTCGTAATATATAATCATATGAAGAGGTCACTTATATCAGCATCTGTAAGCCTTGATAATAATGAGATTAACAGAATTACAGGGCTTTTAAAGAAACTCAGGGCATCCTTTTATGAAGTTAGTAAACAGGATGATTCTGAGCCGCTTATGAAGAATACACAGGTTGTATATTCAGGTCTTACATATTCAAGAGGTGGAATTAGTAATGAAACACAGACTGATAATATAGAAAACAGAGGATTCAGGGTTTAGCCCCGAATCCTCTGTTTTCTATAATCTGCGTCTTCTTCTGTTATAGTGTCTTCTCTGTCTTTTTCTTCTTGCCCGTTCTTCAATAATGTAGATGATAAAAAGAATAACGGCACCAATTCCAACAAGTATCCATATATTAATTCTGATACATGTTTTCGGTTTATAAGATGATGAAACATCATTATTGATGTATGGCAGTAGGCTTCCGGTATCTGTTCCGGCAGCAGATATATTAAGTGTAGTTGTGCCGACAGTATTATCATTGTACAGGAACTTAAGATGTGTTGTCATAACACCATTCTCATTGGTCATGTCATAATTATCATCAACCGTCATTGATACATTTGACAATGAACTTTTATTAGGTATTGTGATAAATGAAGCATTTAGTCCAAAGTTTAGCGAAAGAGTTGAGAAAACAGCCGAGTTGTAATAGTTGTCATTAGAGAACATTGCTCCGAGCTGGCTTCCGGTTGTTGTTGATTTCTGGAAATTGGCAAATCCCCAGTCAAAAAGGGTTCTTGTATCAACATATCTTATCTCATCTGTGGCTTCCTTAAATACAACGCATATAAGACGCATACCGTCTTTTTCTGCAAATGTAACAAGTGTATTCTGTGATTCATCAGTATATCCTGTTTTGCCACCCTTGCAGTATTCATAATAGTAGGCACGGCCCTTTAACATCTTGTGTCGATGTCTTATTGTACGCTGTGCAGACATGTTAGTTGCAGGAATTACATATGCATCGGCAGTTGAATCAATGCTGACAAAAGAAGCATTGTTATAGCACCCTCTTGCAATCATTGCCATATCATATGCCGTTGTGTAGTGGTCGGTATTATATAATCCGCTTGCATTGGCAAAATGTGTATTCAAAGCACCAAGTTCTTTTGCCTTGGCATTCATCATATCGACAAATGCATCTATTGAGCCAGCCACATGTTCACCGAGGGCATAAGCCATCTCGTTGGCAGAATACAGCAGAAGTCCGTGAAGAAGCTGGTTGACAGTAAATTGCTCGCCTGCTTTTGAACTTAAGTTGGCATCCTCATATACATTAATTGAGTTAGCAGCTGACTGTGAAAATGTTACAACATCGTCCATATTACAGTTCTCAATAGTAAGGAGTCCTGTTAAAATCTTGGTTGTGCTGGCTGGATAACATTTTTCATGAGAGTTCCTCTCGAAAAGAATGGAACCTGTATCAGCATCAATAAGAATGCAGCTGTTTGAGTTAACATCAGGTGCATCCGGCCATACAGCCTTTGTGCTGGTTGTGTCTGTCTCACTGTAGACTTTGTTGTATGCTGCAGCCTGGGTATCCGCTGCAAAAGCTGAGAATACCAAAACAGTGGCAGATACAGCGCTGGTTATCTTTATAAGTAATCCTTTTAAAAATTGCTTTTTCATTATAGAGATAATTCCTCCGATTAATAAAATATACAAATACATTGTAGCCCAGGATTGTACATAAGTAAACCCCGCTTGGCAAAAAGTGATATTTATGGTAAATAATATATAGGAAACTCAGATTTCGGCTATGTCTGTGTGCGGCATGTGCTTTCAGGATGACTTCGCTTAGCATGAGTAAATGCCGCCATCTGCAAAGTCTATTACAGTGCGTGAAATCAAGCGCACTTCGTTTGGACGTGCTTTCACGCACTGAACTTATGCAGATGGTGGCATTAACTCCTGCACAGCTTGTCATATTCAAGCGTATACCGCACACGGACATAGCCGAAATCTGAGCTAATATATAAGATAGGAGTAATGTATGAGACTTAGAAATGTACCCGGAGCAAGGGAAGTAATGATAGAGAATGAATATGTGTTTACAGAGCCAGAGGGGATGAAAGGCACATGGTCACAGGTTTTCGGTAACGATAATCCAATCCGTATAGAGATTGGTATGGGTAAAGGCACATTTATAACAACATTGGCAGCAAATAATCCTGATATTAATTATGTGGGTATAGAGAAGTATTCAAGCGTACTTTTAAGAGCTGTAGAGAAACAGGATGAGCTTCAGCTTCCTAATTTAAGATTCATCAGAATGGATGCAGAGGCAATATGTGAGGTGTTTGGAGCGGGAGAGGTAGACAGAATATACCTTAATTTTTCAGATCCATGGCCAAAAGACAGACATGCGAAGAGAAGACTTACCTCAAGACAGTTCATGGCAAGATATGACATTATATTAAAGCCGGACGGACAGGTGGAATTCAAAACAGATAATAAAGATTTATTCGATTTTTCATTAGAAGAGATTAAAGAGGCAGACTGGGAGCTTCCTGTTGTCACATTTGACTTACATAATGACTCTGTACTTAACGAGGGTAATGTAATGACAGAGTATGAGACAAGATTTTCACAGATGGGCAATCCTATCTGTAAACTTATCGCAGTAAGAAATCATTAATAATAAATGCATATACTATATAAAGGCTTTTGGAGAATTGTTGTGAAGAATAAAGCATTTGCAAGGAAAGTATCAGAAGTGATGTATGTGCATAAAGGTGCGAATTACAGAGTGGTAAGATTTAAGAATTCCCTCGACGATGTCGTGAGAATTCTTAATACCAAAAAATAATCTAGAGGTCATCGGGCGAGTCATAAGGCTGCACGGTGACTTTTCTTTTGTCCAGAAAATGCTGCACTGTAATGTTTAACAGGTAGCTTAATACGGCAAATACGGGAACTCCAAGGAACATTCCAATTACGCCAAACAGCGCCCCACCTACGGTTATTGAGAACACAACCCATACAGGCTTAAGACCTGTAGTACTGCCGATGATACGAGGTCCAATAAGCAGACCGTCAACCTGCTGGATGCAGACAATCATGATTACAAATATGATAAGTTTGATAGGGCTTGCGATAACAATAATCACACCGCCAATCACGCCACCGATGTATGGTCCGAAATACGGAATCATGTTCGTTATGCCGACAATCACGCTTATAAGAACAGCATATGGTAGCTTGAGAATCAGCATGATAATAAAGCAGATAATCATGACAATAATTGAGTCAAATGATTTGCCGATAATATAATTAATAAAAATGCTTGCACAATTCTTACAGATGATGCGTGTATTGTCTGCTGTTTTCCTAGGAAGCACGGCATATAAAAATCTCTTAAAATGATAAAAGATATTCTTATTATCAGAAATCATGTAGATGGACACGATAATTGCAATAACAAGGTTTAACACACCCGAAAGAATGGCCATGGATGTATTAAGAATGTAAGGAACCATATTGGTAAGTGCACCAGTCATGTAGTCAACAAGTTTAGGAAGAGCATCTTCAATCTTCTGATTAATGAAATTGTAATCAATAGAAGAATTGGCGTGCTTATCTTCAAACTCAGTGAACCAGTTGCGGATATTCTCGTACCATACAGGAGCCTGATTGGCAATCTCTGTAATACTTTTGTATATCTGAGGCACAACAAAGCCTATTAATACTGCAAATGCGCCAACTGCTATCAGGTAAGCAACAAGAATTGAAAGCATTTTGGCGGCTTTCTTGGACTTGATATGGCATACCCCCATGAAGAACCTGTTATAAAGGGTCTTGATAAACGGATAAAGAACAAGCGCAATCATGCCACCAATAAGAAATGGTGACAGTATATGGAATATATTGCCCAATGACTTGACGGTTGCAGGCCAGTTACCAATGAACTTATATATAAGAATTGCACCTAGCACAAAAAGCAGACCATATATAACAATTGTAAAGTATTTGCTGTTAGGCTGGAATACATTCTTGCCAACAGCTTTGTCAGGTTTTGGCGGCTGTTCCTGTTCAGAATCAAGATTAATAGCCTCAATTGGAATATTGTCAACGTGTTTTGGCTGTTGTTCGAATTTTTTTAACTTCATATCAACTCTCTTTTCTTAATAAATGTATATTAAATATAAATATTTTCTCTTAAAATTGGGAATATAATAGAATTATAAGGGGTATAAAGGCACATATCAATATAAAAAACATGGTAAAATGATGAAAAAACAAGAAAATTATAAAAAAAGATAAATTGTTCTTAAATAAATACAAAAAAGTGCTTGCATTTTATTAAACCATGCTATAGAATATCACTTGTGCTTGAGACAACACAAAAGCACAGAACAAAATAAGTTATGCACCGCTAGCTCAGTTGGTAGAGCACCTGACTCTTAATCAGGGTGTCCAGGGTTCGAACCCCTGGCGGTGCACTGGAAGGTCTTATGATTTAGGGAATCCTAGGTTGTAAGGCTTTTATTTTTTTATACAAAAATAGACACCCTATTAATCAGGGTGTCCAGGATAATTAACAAGGTCTGTATTTTTCTTTATAATCTAATTCAGAATATAAGTTATCAGGAACAATAACATCAACATTCATATTAATATCAGTTACTAAGAAGCAGGAATGATATACAATATCATTACCTTCCTTTACAGCAATAACATAATCATGAAAATCTCTTTGATTTTTCGTTTCAACAGATGTGATAAGTGTTTCAAGATTCTGTGTAATAACACGCTGCTCCTTAACATATGTTTTAGTAACATTGTGTGTTATATAAAATATAACCAAATCCAATGCCAACAAAATTAATACACTAAATACAATTTTCATTTAATTTTTCCTCCGATTCTTAAAAAATATTTCATCTAATTCATACAATCCGGACCCGATCAGCTCTTCTTGAGCTGCCAAGTGAACATAATTTTGTAAAATGGTATAAGAAGAATGTCCCATCAGCAGGCGGAGCATTTCCATATTGCCGCCATAATATAAATAACTGGTTGCAAATGTATGCCTTAAAAGGTGTGCATGTACTCTTTCCATTCCTGGGAGATTCTTTATATTTGCAAAAAGTTTTTTTATAGTATTCTCTGTCACTGGCTCTTGTTCATAGCGATTCAAAAAAACAATTCCGGATCTTTTACCCAGGTAATTATTAATACTTAATCTTAAGAATTCAGGAATCAAAACAATTCTTGACTTGTTATTTTTTGAATTCTTAATTGTTAAGGTATTTTTACCAATACAGTCTGTTTTTAAATTAATTACTTCCTGACGCCGTAAGCCACAATCTAAAAACAAGTGAAATATACAAAAATTTCTTAAAGCCATTTCAGAATCAATAATATATTCATCAATTACAGCGACCTCATCTTTAGTAAGCGGTATTACAATCTCACTATCATCTTTTGGCAGCTTTATACGCTGCGTAATATCAGAATTAATAAATCCTTCCTGGAACAGCCACAAACAAAACACACGAACAGCTCTATAGTAAGTATGCAATGATACATTCTTAATACCAGTTAAACCAAGATAGATTATATATTGCCTTAGATTGTCACTGGTAAGCTCCGGTATATTTAGGTTACTTATAGACAACCATTTTTCAAACCTGGTTAAATTTTCCATATAGTAACGGATAGAATCAGGAGCTAAGTATGACTTACGCTGCATAATAAATTTCTGTATGTAAAATTCATTCATCTATAATTGACCCGTCAAAATCTTTTTGGTTGAGCTGCCGACTTCTTTTATACTTGTAATTCATAGCGTGATGAATATCATTATCATTTAACATAACCAGGTTATCCAGGAAGTCTTTTTCTACATCATCATCATTTAAACCTTTACCATAAAGAGAAAATGATATTGCACTATGTATATAACGCTTTTTCATAAGGTTATAATCAAGCTTCCTTGAATATTCCCTGTGCAGCTTCTCAGGTACTTTACTCTTCTTTACATCAACCTGTTTTGTTCTGCGTAAAGCTTTCCAGAAATTGGTATAATCACACCGGCTTTTATTACTGTCTGTAGTAACATCTACAAGGCGGAGAGTATCGTGTGTAAGGTAATCGGTTATCATTCGCCTGTTATCCAGATAATCGTATATTCTTTTACACACACCATATTTTTTATTACGCTCATGCTTTATAAGACAATATGATTTTGTTCCTTTCCTGGTTGTCTGAAATTCAACATTCATAATAATAGTTATGCGAGGAGTAAGCAGATCAGCTAACTTTCCAACAGAATCAAAATTAACAGTACCAGTTTTAGAAAGTTCATTAATATATTCATTACATTTATCTTTGTAAAAAACATTTGAGCCATATTCCGCATAATATTGCAGCCGGACAATATCAAGATATTTCCAATTACGCAACTCATACAGGTTAGACAATACATAATAATCATAACGGCTTATCATTTGATTAAAAAACCATTCATTAATAAACCAGGGTTTATAACCTTGCTCTATTACTTCCTTTGTTTTCAGATACATTCTTACAAAACACTTATCATTACGCTTTCCCAGAGAAATATAATCATTTTCATATTCGCTGTTTGGTTTAAATTGATATTGATAATTGATTCGCTTATAACGGCTTACCTGCATTTGACAGAAATTATCTATTCTTAAATACTTTTCAGGTGCCTGAAGATAATTTGTGTGCCAGCAATAATCAATTCTGTTTTCTTTTACTTCATGTATCTGCAGGTTATAGTATTTTGCGATTGCATTTATAACACGAATGGAATATTCAAATGCAGCATTAACACCCTGCAGCCATAATGGTTTAGATCTAAGCTGTACAAGTATTTCAGAGGTCACATCCGTTGGTACTCTTGTTGCAATAAATATATCAAATGTATCAGGGCATGTTATGCAATTGTTATAATATCCGGCAAAAGAGCGGTTACTATATGTCAGCTGCATATCTTCCAGACCGGGCAATGTCCAATCTATGTTAATATCAATTGATTCCGAATCAGCTAATTTCTGCATGTCTATACGAAACTTTTTTACATATGGATCTGCAGAATCTTTCATAAAATCATTTACAAAACTTACAGAATAATAGAATGTATCAATATTATGCAGGAACTTTTTTTCCTTCCTGAAGAACCAAAATTGATTCTGCTGGTTATCAAATTCGTGTTCAATAAAACTCATTTTTCCCCCGTTCTCAAAATTTACCAAAAGGGCTGTTTCAGTAAATTTTAAAATGCTTATTTTTGCCAGTATTTATCTATATTTTTGGTGAATTTTGATTGTATTTTTAAACCACCCATTGGATATCCGGTGGTCAGCCTGTTTCTCGCTCATGGGTCCCCTTAATCCCCATTCGCAAAAAACAGGCCAACACCGTTATTCAAATGTCTGGTAACTATCATAAATTCTATATAATTTCTTCCTGGCATGAAAAAACTCCTGGCCGACTTTCTCTTTCATTGGATACCATATTTTTACACTTACAAAGGTACGCCCGCCCATAGCCAGATTAAGAAGCATACCCTTAAGACCAAAATTTGATAACTTTCTATGTACATATTCATATTCAATAAGGCTTCTGATCTGTCTGTCTATCATTCGGTCAAACTGGGCAACAAGAACAACCGTATAACCAAAATGTCTGTGCTGCGTAAAAAAGGACAGCCATTTATTACGACCTGAAGCACTCCATTCCCTGGCATTAAACATTAACTGACATTCGTCTATTACCAGCAATATGGCATCTTCTTTTACTCTCTTTCCCT
>UMBA01001153.1_pt1 | contig 14383 bp, 7 predicted proteins | sample 1963861 | NCBI WGS metagenome assembly UMBA01 (sample SAMEA4835931, study PRJEB28245) | human gut metagenome | biome: gut microbiome; material: fecal sample | place: Denmark | collected 2008
GGTCATCGGTGGCGACAATTACCGCATCGGATTGGGCGGTGGTTCTGTTTCATCGGTTGATACAGGTCGCTACAGCAGCGGAATCGAGCTGAATGCCGTACAACGTGCCAATGCAGAAATGCAGAAACGTGCCAACAACGTGGTTCGTGCTCTTTGCGAAGAGGATGAAAATCCGGTGGTATCGATTCATGACCACGGTTCGGCCGGACACGTCAACTGTCTGTCTGAGTTGGTAGAAGAATGTGGCGGCCTGATCGATATGAGCAAATTGCCTATCGGCGACAAAACGCTGTCGGCTAAAGAAATTATAGCAAACGAAAGTCAGGAGCGCATGGGACTCCTTATTAAAGAGGAAGCCATTGAACACGTACGCCAAATTGCCGAACGTGAACGCGCTCCGATGTATGTAGTAGGCGAAACAACCGGCGACCATCGTTTTGCGTTCCAGCAAGCGGACGGTGTGCGTCCGTTCGATTTGGCTGTGGACCAGATGTTCGGTTCTTCTCCCAAGACCTACATGATAGATAAAACCGTAGAACGTCACTATACAATGCCGGAATATGAAACATCTAAACTTCACGAATACCTGACTCAGGTGTTGCAATTGGAAGCAGTAGCTTGTAAAGACTGGCTGACCAATAAAGTAGACCGTTCCGTTACCGGTAAAGTAGCCCGTCAGCAATGTCAGGGCGAGATTCAATTGCCATTGAGCGATTGTGGAGTAGTAGCATTGGATTATCGTGGCGAAAAAGGTATCGCTACTTCTATCGGACATGCCCCTCAGGCTGCATTGGCCGATCCGGCGGCAGGTTCTATTCTTTCTGTATCCGAAGCACTGACCAACTTGGTATGGGCTCCGCTGGCCGAAGGTCTGGACAGTGTATCACTCTCCGCCAACTGGATGTGGCCATGCCGCTCACAGGAAGGAGAAGACGCACGCCTCTACACAGCTGTAAAAGCCTTAAGTGACTTCTGCTGTGCACTTCAGATCAATGTACCTACCGGAAAGGACTCTTTGTCCATGACCCAGAAATATCCGAACGGAGAAAAAGTTATTTCTCCCGGAACAGTTATCGTATCAGCAGGCGGTGAAGTCTCGGACGTAAAGAAAGTGGTCTCTCCGGTACTCGTCAACGATGCAAAAACCACACTTTACCATATCGACTTCAGTTTCGACAACCTCAAACTGGGTGGTTCGGCTTTCGCACAGTCATTAGGTAAAGTCGGTAGCGAAGTACCTTGTGTACAGGATGCCGAATACTTCCGTGATGCTTTTCTGGCAGTACAAGAGTTGGTAAATAAAGGACTGATCCTTGCCGGACACGACATCTCAGCTGGTGGTCTGATCACAACTCTGCTCGAAATGTGCTTTGCCAACGTAGAAGGCGGTCTGGAAATCAGCCTTGATAAAATGAAAGAGACAGATATCGTGAAGATTCTGTTCGCCGAAAATCCGGGTATCGTTATTCAGATCAGCGACAAGCATAAGGACGAAGTGAAGAAAATCCTTGAAGATGCAGGTGTCGGTTTCATTAAATTGGGTAAACCGACAGACGAACGCCATATCTTGGTAAACAAAGAGGGTGCTACTTATCAGTTCGGCATTGACTATATGCGTGATGTATGGTATTCTTCTTCTTACCTGCTCGACCGCAAACAGTCAATGAACGGATGTGCTAAGAAGCGTTTTGAGAACTACAAGATGCAACCGCTCGAATTTGCGTTCATGCCGGGATTCAAAGGAAAACTTTCACAGTATGGCATCACTCCCGAACGTCGCACACCGAGCGGTATACGTGCCGCCATCATCCGCGAGAAAGGAACCAACGGTGAGCGCGAAATGGCTTACTCACTCTATTTGGCAGGTTTCGATGTAAAAGACGTGACCATGACCGACCTTATCAGCGGACGTGAGACACTGGAAGATGTAAATATGATTGTTTATTGCGGCGGTTTCTCCAACTCAGACGTGTTGGGTTCTGCCAAAGGATGGGCCGGAGGATTCCTGTTCAACCCGAAAGCAAAAGAGGCTCTTGATAAATTCTATGCCCGCGAAGACACCCTGTCATTAGGTATCTGCAACGGATGTCAGTTGATGATGGAACTAGGATTGGTAAATCCAGAACACGAGAAGAAAGGAAAGATGTTGCACAACGAATCACATAAGTTCGAATCGACTTTCGTCGGTGTCACCATCCCGACTAACCGTAGTGTCATGTTCGGTTCACTGAGTGGCAGCAAACTGGGTATTTGGGTAGCGCACGGAGAAGGAAAATTCTCTCTGCCATACGATGAAGACCAATACAACGTAGTTGCTAAATACTCTTATGATGAATACCCGGGCAATCCGAACGGATCGGATTATTCAATAGCCGCTCTGGCCAGTGCAGACGGACGCCATCTGGCCATGATGCCTCACCTGGAACGTGCTATCTTCCCGTGGCAAAATGCCTGTTATCCTGCCGACCGTGTACACAACGACCAGGTAACTCCTTGGATCGAAGCCTTCGTTAATGCACGTAAGTGGGTAGAAGAAAAGAAAAAATAATAAGATAAATAATGATGATAAAGGGCGGACCTACAGATAGGTTCGCCCTTTTTTGTCATTCGTCAACCGTAACAAATCCTTTCCTAAAGTTTGCACTTCTCCACTCTTTTTATTAATTTTGTAAAATCATTCGCCCCCCGAAAGAAAAATCATTAAAGGATTCCAGCTTGTATGAAAAAAATTCTTTTTCTTCTGCTCTTATTGCCTCTTATGGTCTCTGCACAAACTTACAAATATATCGGTGTAGAGGATGGGTTAAGCAACCGGAGGGTATATTACATCCAAAAAGATAAAAAGGGTTATATGTGGTTTCTGACCCACGAAGGTGTGGACAGATATGATGGCAAAGAGTTCAAACGATATAAATTAATGGATGACGGTGAAGAACTCAATTCACTGCTTAACTTGAATTGGCTATATCTGGACCACGAGAGCACCTTGTGGGAAATAGGAAAGAAAGGAAAAGTGTTTCGTTACGACCCGTTACGAGATCAGTTCACGCTGGTCTACAAACTACCAGAAGAGAAAATCAAAGACCGCCCCGCTCCCATCAGTTACAGCTTCATCGATCGGAATAACAACATCTGGCTGTGTAACGAGGAGACTCTCTATTTATACAATACCCATACACTACAGACCCTCCAGATCAAGAACGAAATCGGAGAAGACATCACTGATATCGAACAGATAGACGATACTCACTTCTTTATCGGTACGGAACAAGGTATCCATCATGCGGAGTTGAAGAATCAAGGGCTACATTTGCTTCCTTGCGACAAACTGGATAATCTTCCAATACAAATCAATGAACTTTATTTCCACCGTCCCTCACGTAAACTATTCATCGGGACGTTTGAACGCGGTATTTATGTCTATGACATGAATACCAAACAAAGCACTCAGCCCCATATGAGCCTGACCGACGTCAGCATCACGCGGATAAAGCCGTTGAATAATAAAGAACTGCTTGTCGCTACAGACGGTGCTGGAGTGTATAAGATAAACATAAACTCTTATCTGACTACTCCTTATATAGTTGCCGATTACAACCAGTACAATGAAATGAACGGTAACAACATCTCTGACTTTTACGTAGACGATGAACAACGTATCTGGCTCGCCAATTATCCAATCGGTATCACGGTACGCAATAACCGCCATTCAAGCTATAACTGGATAAAACATTCTATCGGTAACAAACAATCACTTATTAACGACCAGGTAAATTCTATTATTGAGGACAGTGAAAGAGATTTGTGGTATGCCACCAATAACGGAATCAGTTATTACAATTCCGAAACCGGAGTATGGCATTCGTTCATGAGTTCTTTTGAAAAGAACGGAGGCAACAAGAATCACATATTCGTTACACTATGCGAGGTAGAGCCGGGAATTATCTGGGCTGCCGGATATAGTTCGGGCATCTATCAAATAAACAAACGGACCTTATCTGTCGAGTATATCACTCCATCTTCACTGTATGGAGTCAACATCCGGCCGGATAAGTACATCCGTTCGATCATAAAAACAGCCGATGGAGACATCTGGTCGGGAGGTTACTACAACCTGAAACGCATTGATTTTCATAAAAAGACTCTTCGCCTATACCCCAAGCTGAACTCGATAACTTCCATCATGGAAAAAGACAGTAAGCAGATGTGGATAGGTACGGCCACAGGACTCTACTTATTAGAGAAAGAATCCGGTAAGTACCAACGTATCGAACTTCCTGTAGAATCAATGTATATTTATTCTCTGTATCAAGCACGGAACGGGCTTCTTTACATCGGAACAAGTGGCTCCGGATTATTGATATACGACCCGGAAAAGAGAACTTTCACCCACTACCACAGAGACAACTGCGCGCTGATTTCCAATAACATATATACCATTCTTTCGGATACCGACGATGACATTATCATGAGTACCGAAAATGGGCTCAGCAGTTATTATCCGGCAGAAAAATTGTTCCATAACTGGACCAAAGATCAAGGACTAATGGCCAGCCATTTTAATGCCGGCTCAGGTACATTGCGTAAAAACGGTAACTTTATATTCGGCAGCTCAGACGGTGCCATCGAGTTTAACAAGGAGATGAAGATACCCAGGAAGTACAGTTCTAAAATGGTACTCAGTGATCTGACAATTTTTTATCAAACGGTCTACCCCGGTGACGAAAACTCCCCGTTAAGTACGGATATCGATGATACCAAAGAACTGGAACTCAGTTACAGCCAAAATATCTTTTCGCTGAAAGTGTCCTCCATCAACTACGATTATCCGTCGAATATTCTATATTCATGGAAGCTGGAAGGATTTTACGACCAGTGGAGCCGTCCCGGAAATGAAAACATCATCCGTTTCACCAATCTGAGTCCGGGAGAGTATACCCTTCATATCCGTGCAGTCTCTAACGAAGATAAACGTATCGTACTCGAAGAACGTACCATGAAAATCAGTATTGCCCAACCCATTTGGCTCAGTTTCTGGGCCATGCTGGTCTATGCAATCGTACTGGCAGTAATTGCCATCATTACTCTCCGCATCATTATTTTGAGAAAACAAAGAAAAGTATCGGACGAGAAAATCCATTTCTTCATCAACACGGCGCATGACATCCGTACCCCGCTGACATTGATCAAGGCACCGCTCGAAGAGATACGCGAACGGGAAGCGTTGACAAAAGATGGCATCAGCAACATGAATACGGCACTGCGAAACGTAAATGCCCTACTGCGTCTGACCACCAACCTGATCAACTTTGAACGGGCAGACGTATATTCGTCAGAACTTTATATTTCGGAATATGAACTGAATACCTATCTGACGGAGACTTTCAACGCATTCCGTCCATACGCAAGCGTGAAGCATATTAACTTCACCTACGAAAGCAATTTCCGTTACCTGAATGTATGGATTGACAAAGAGAAGATGGATTCAATCCTGAAAAATATCATCTCGAATGCCTTGAAATATACACCGGAGAACGGTAGCGTACATATTTATGCTTCGGAGACCAATGACAGTTGGAATGTAGAGGTAAACGATACAGGTATCGGAATACCTGCCAATGAGCAGAAGAAGTTATTTAAAATACATTTCCGGGGAAGCAATGCGATCAACTCTAAAGTAACCGGAAGTGGTATCGGACTCATGCTTGTATGGAAACTGGTTCATCTGCACAAAGGTAAAATCAATCTGAGCAGCGTGGAACATCAGGGATCGTCTATCAAAGTAAGTTTTCCGAAGGACAGTAAGCACTTTCATAAAGCACACCTGGCAACCCGTACCCGTGAACTCAGCACAGAGCAAGTGCCACACGTGTCTCCGGCCGAGATTTATGAAAAGGCGAAAAAGCAACACGACCAGAACCTGCAACGCCTGTTGATCGTTGAGGACAATGATGAACTGCGGAATTATCTGACTCATACATTATCGGATAATTACACCATTCAGACATGTTCCAACGGTAAGGAAGCACTGACGATCGTAAAAGAGTACATGCCCGAACTGATTATTTCGGATATCATGATGCCGGAAATGCGGGGAGACGAGTTGTGCGCCGCCATTAAAAACGATATCGAAACCTCGCACATCCCCATCATCCTGCTTACAGCACTGAATGACGAAAAGAATATCCTGGAAGGGCTGAAAATAGGAGCAGACGAATATATCGTGAAACCATTCAACATTGGTATCTTGAAAGCAACTATTGCTAACTTGCTGACAAACCGTGCATTATTGAAAAGCAAGTATGCCAATCTTGAAGTCAGCGAGGAAGAGGAGGTATCTCCAAACTGTGCTACAGATCTCGATTGGAAATTCATCGCTACGGTCAAGAAGAGTGTTGAAGAGAATATAGACAATCCGGCATTCAATGTAGATGTACTCTGCAATCTGTTGAACATGAGCCGCACAAGTTTCTATAATAAACTGAAAGCACTGACTGATCAGGCCCCTGCTGACTATATCAGATTAATCCGCCTGAAACGGGCGGCGGCATTATTAAAGACCGGTCAGCACTCTGTCACCGAAATATCCGAACTGACGGGATTCAACGATGTCAAATACTTCCGGGAAGTGTTTAAGAAACATTTCAAAGTGAGCCCCAGCAAATATTGTAAAGAGGGCGGAAAAGAGGATGTAGAGGAACAACAAGAATAAGAAAAGAGAATAAGAACAATACGTTAAATGAATATTTATCTTGAAGCATTCGGCATCTTTTTCAAGATTGGTGCCTTCACTATCGGAGGCGGCTATGCTATGGTGCCTCTGATCGAAAACGAAATCGTAACCAAACGGAACTGGATTTCCAAGGATGACTTTATCGATCTGCTTGCCATAGCCCAATCCGCCCCGGGCATTCTTGCCGTAAACATTTCGATCTTTATAGGATACAAGCTACGCGGCATACGGGGAAGCCTTGTCACCGCTCTTGGGACAGTACTTCCGTCATTCGTCATCATATTGGCCATTGCCATGTTTTTTCATAACTTCAAAGACAACCCCATTGTAGAACGAATCTTCAAAGGGATACGTCCTGCTGTAGTCGCACTGATTGCAGCACCCACTTTCAGCATGGCAAAGTCTGCCAAAGTCAATCGATATACCCTCTGGATTCCGGTTGTCTCCGCCCTGCTCATTTGGTTATTGGGCTTCTCTCCCATCTGGATTATTATCGCGGCAGGTGTAGGTGGCTTCTGCTGGGGAAAATGGAAACAGTCACATCCCTAATCATTCACATTTACATTGAAACATTATGATTTACCTGCAACTCTTTTATACATTCTTCAAAATCGGATTATTTGGCTTCGGAGGCGGATATGCCATGCTCTCGATGATTCAGGGAGAAGTGGTGACACGCTATGATTGGGTAAGTACTCAAGAGTTCACCGATATTGTAGCTATCAGCCAGTCTACTCCCGGTCCCATCGGTATCAACGCCGCTACCTATGTCGGCTTTACGGCTACAGGCAGTATCTGGGGATCTGTCATCGCCACCTTTGCGGTAGTGTTGCCGTCATTTATCCTGATGTTGACCATCAGTAAGTTCTTCCTGAAATATCAGAAACATCCTGCCGTAGAGGCTGTGTTCTGCGGACTCCGCCCTGCAGTGGTAGGATTATTGGCATCGGCTGCTCTGGTCTTGATGAATGTGGAAAACTTCGGTTCGCCCACAGACGATACTTATACTTTTGTCATCAGCATCATTATTTTCCTAGTAGCCTTTATAGGAACAAAAAAATATCACGCTAACCCGATTCTGATGATTATCGCCTGCGGAATAGCCGGACTGATCTTATACTAGGGGAATCTCACTGCGGAAACTCAAATTCACCACAGAGTAACACGGAGTATCAAAGAACACAGAGTAACATGGAGTTTTTTTGTTACTACTCAATAATTTAGAATCTCCTCTGTGTTACTCTGTGTCCTCTGTGGTGAAGATGACACATCCCCTCATCTTTTGTAATACATTTACAGTTTCACTTTCTTACTTACCGATTTCGATTCATTGTGCAGACGGTCAAGTGCTGTCACAACATAACGGTATTTGTTTTTCCCATCCTTGTAAGGGAGCTTATAGAAATTGTTACGGGTAACGGCAACAATATGCGAAGCATCGTCAATGTTCACTTTTTCTTTATCATCAAAACGATAAACAACGTATTGCACAGCACGATCCATCTCATCTTTAGCTTTCGGAGGAGTCCAGAACAACATGTAACCATCTTCCGTCCATACTTTTTTCACTTTACGGACTTTACCCGGTGCTTTATCATCCATAAAGTCGAAGACGGGAACCAAAGCAGGATACTTATGATACTCCTGCACAAGTGCATCCCGATATTTTCCGGCATTCTCCACCACAGCGCTCGCCGGCCACTGACAACTGCCACCGATAGTCTGATAAGCTCTTTCCAAAGCCATCTTGCGAGGCAGTTGATTCATGGAAGGATTCTTCGGATCGGCATTCTGAATCGTATTCATCACAGACTGGCCAATGAACAAAGGACGGTTCTCCGTATTCTTTGCCCACCATTTCACCAGGGTTTCATAATCGGCGGCAGGATGCCCTATCTGCCAGTATATCTGCGGAATATTATAATCGACCCAACCATTGCGCGCCCAAAGCAATACATCCGCATACAGATCGTCATAGTTCTGCAGGCCGTTGGTCTTGCTTCCGAGCGGATCGTTCTTTTCGTTACGGTAGATACCAAACGGACTAATACCAAACTTCACCCAAGGCTTCAAGCCACGAATAGTCTCGTGTATCTTCTGAATCAATATATTAACATTGCTCCGGCGCCAGTCGGCACGATTGGTGAACCCTCCGCCGTAACGGGCAAAGCTTGCGTCATCCGGAAAGTCCATGCCTTTTGCCGGATAAGGATAGAAATAATCATCCATATGAATAGCGTCTACATCGTAACGCGAAACAATGTCCGCCACCACCATGCAAATATGACGACGACTTTCGGGCAATGCCGGATCAAAAAAGAGTTGATTATTGTAAGTGACAAACCATTCCGGATGGATATTATACAGGTGATTGGGCGACAGCTCACTCTTCAGCGATGTCTTCACCCGATAAGGGTTGATCCACGCATGGAACTCCATTCCCCGTTTATGGCACTCGTCGATCATGAACTGCATCGGATCCCAGTAGGGCGAAGGCGCCTGCCCCTGCACTCCGGTTAGAAAACGGCTCCACGGTTCCAATTGTGAAGCATATAAAGCATCTGCCTCCGGACGCACCTGGAATATGATCGCATTGATGCCTGCCCCCTGCAAAGAGTTGAGCTGATCGATAAGTGTTTGTTTTAACTTCTCAGTAGGAATACCACGGAACTGCCCATTAACAGCCTGTATCCACGCTCCGCGAAATTCTCTTTTCGGATAAGGGCTTTGTTGTTGTATTTGTGCCCCCACTCCTGTTGCAAGAAAGAGAGCTAAAAGAAGAATCAGTTTTCTCAGGTTCATAATTGGTTTTCATAAAAATGTGGTGCAAAGATACAATTTTGCTCCTCATTTGCAACGGTTAAGCAAGCAATTCAATCTTCGCAAGTGTTTTTAAGATAAAAGTTCCTTCCACTGTTAGGTTAAACGTTGCTGACTCACTATCTTTGCAGTCCAAGTAACGAAAATGCTTATGACTGATAGTAAATACATCTCTATAAAAGGGGCCAGAGTCAACAATCTGAAGAATATTGACGTAAACATTCCCCGCAACAAACTGGTGGTGATCACCGGTCTTTCCGGTTCCGGAAAATCATCGCTCGCTTTCGACACCCTCTATGCCGAGGGACAGCGTCGCTACGTGGAAAGTCTCAGTAGCTATGCCCGCCAGTTTCTGGGCCGAATGAGCAAACCCGAATGTGACTTTATCAAAGGCATTCCGCCCGCCATTGCCATCGAACAGAAAGTGAACAGCCGTAACCCGCGTTCCACCGTAGGTACCTCGACCGAAATTTACGAATACCTGCGCCTGCTTTATGCACGTGTGGGCAAAACCTACAGTCCCGTCAGCGGAGAGGAAGTGAAGAAGCACTCCATCGAAGACATTGTAAACTGCATGCTCTCTTATCCGGAAGGGACCCGCTATACCGTGCTGACACAGATTTACCTGCATGACGGACGCACGCTCGAACAACAGTTGGAGATCGACCGGAAGCAAGGTTTCAACCGTCTTGAAGTAAACGGCGAGATGGTGCGTATCGACGAATATGCTGCCGGCAAAGAAGACGTGGTATACCTGCTCGTCGACCGAATGACGGCAGCAAAATCCAAGGATGCCATCAGTCGTCTGACCGACTCTGCCGAAACAGCCATGTACGAAGGCGACGGCATGTGTATGCTTCGCTTTTATCAGCCGGACGGAACGACCCGGTTGCATACTTTCAGTACCAAATTCGAAGCCGACGGTATGACGTTCGAAGAACCGAACGACCAGATGTTCTCGTTCAACTCCCCGATCGGTGCCTGTCCCGTATGTGAAGGATTCGGAAAAGTGATCGGTATCGACGAGCACTTGGTGGTGCCTAACCGTTCTTTGTCCGTCTACGACGGAGCCATTGTCTGCTGGCGGGGCGAAAAGATGGGAGAATGGCGCGAAGAGCTGATCCACAATGCCGAAAAATTCAACTTCCCGATCTTTACTCCTTACTACGAGCTAACCGACGAACAGCGCCGGGTGTTGTGGGAAGGAAACCAATACTTCCATGGCATCAACGACTTCTTCAAGATGCTCGAGGAGAATCAGTATAAGATTCAATACCGTGTGATGCTGGCACGCTATCGCGGAAAGACGCTTTGCCCGAAATGCCACGGCACCCGTCTGAAACCCGAAGCGGGATACGTCCGCGTGGGTGGAAAGAACATTTCCGAACAGGTAGACCTGCCTATCACCGAATTGCAAAAATTCTTTGACTCGCTCACGCTGAACGAACACGACCAGGCCGTAGCCCGTCGTATCCTGACGGAAATCAACAGCCGCATCCGGTTCCTGATTGATGTGGGTCTGGGCTATCTCACCCTGAACCGCCTCAGCAATTCGTTGTCGGGCGGAGAAAGCCAGCGCATCAACCTGGCCACTTCGTTGGGAAGCAGCTTGGTGGGCAGCCTTTACATCCTCGACGAACCGAGTATCGGACTCCACAGCCGGGATACCGACCGATTGGTTCATGTGCTCCGCCAACTCCAGCAGTTGGGTAACACGGTCGTGGTGGTAGAGCACGACGAAGAAATCATCCGTGCCGCAGACTACATCATCGACATCGGTCCGAATGCCGGACGACTGGGCGGACAAGTAGTATACGAGGGTGACATGAAAGATTTAAAGAAAGACAGCAACAGTTATACGGTGAAGTACCTGCTGGGCGAAGAGACCATTCCCGTGCCGGAACACCGTCGTCCATGGAACAACTATATCGAAATAAAAGGTGCCCGTGAAAACAACCTGAAAGGTGTGAACGCCCGCTTCCCACTTAATGTGATGACGGTAGTGACGGGTGTTAGCGGTTCGGGAAAGAGCACACTGGTACGCGACATTTTTTACCGCGCGCTGAAACGCGAACTGGACGAATGCAGCGAGCGTCCTGGAGAATTTGTGTCCATCGAAGGCGACCTGCGCAATCTGCGCAATGTGGAGTTTGTCGATCAAAATCCCATCGGCAAGTCTTCCCGCTCCAATCCGGTGACCTACATCAAAGCATACGACGAAATCCGCAAGCTCTGGGCTGACCAGCCGCTCGCCAAACAAATGGGATATACCGCAGGACATTTCAGCTTCAACAACGAGGGTGGGCGTTGCGAAGAGTGTAAAGGTGACGGAACCATCACAGTGGAAATGCAATTCATGGCCGACCTGGTGCTGGAGTGTGAATCATGCCACGGAAAACGTTTCAAGGCCGATACACTCGAAGTGAAATTCCAGGATAAAAATATCTATGACGTACTGGAAATGACAGTCAACCAAGCTATTGAATTCTTTACGAAACACGGACAGAAGAAGGTTGTGAAGAAACTGATCCCCTTGCAGGATGTCGGTTTGGGATATATCAAACTAGGGCAATCTTCATCTACCCTGTCAGGAGGAGAGAACCAGCGCGTGAAACTGGCTTACTATCTGAGTCAGGAGAAAGCAGACCCGACGCTGTTTATCTTCGACGAACCTACTACGGGATTGCACTTTCACGATATACGCAAGTTGCTCGATGCATTCGACGCACTGATCCGACGCGGACACTCCATCGTAATCATCGAGCACAACATGGATGTCATAAAATGTGCCGATTACGTGATAGACCTCGGACCGGAAGGCGGAGATAAGGGCGGCAATATTGTGGCAACCGGAACGCCGGAAGAGGTGGCTGCCTGTGCGGCAAGTTATACGGGACAATTCCTGCAGGAGAAACTGAACCACTTGTAAAACAAGCAAGGGTTCTCTAATCAATTTTATCGGGAACTCACCACAAAGGGGCTGTCAAAAGTCTTTTCACCACAGAATACACAGATTATCAATATGGATAATCAATGACTTAAAATTCACCCTGTGTTACTCTGTGCCCTCTGTGGTGAGTTCCTTTTAAAAGAAAAATCAGAAGTAGAATCCGAAACCTACTTTCAGTCCGAACTTCGACAAATCACTGTCTTTGAAACTCAAATCATAATAGACAGCCGGTTCGATGGTAACAGTCCGTGTCAGGAAAAACGCATAGCCAGCCTCCGCACCGAAGGCAAAGTCGGTCGTGTCTCCTACTTTCCAGTTATAGCGATTCATCTTCAATCCGGCTCCGAGATAAATGCCGCATTTGTCGAAATAATATCTTCCACCCACACCCAGTGTGTACTTATCTTCCGGTTTGCTCCAATTGGCTCCGGCCGTGAGCATCAGTGCCACATTATCCACCAGGAAAGCACCGCCTTGCGCCTGCAACCCGAACTGGGTTTTCTCAGACTTGCTGTACGAAAGTCCAAGTCCCGTCACCGAGGGATTCACAATCCACTTTCCTTTCTCAAACTGTGCCTGTGCCGTCACTGAAACGACAAGCAGACATACGATCCACATTAATTTCTTCATAACGTTTCTACTTTTTCAGGTTATTCATATGTTCTTCCTCCCGGCGGCGCTGCTGCATCTGTTCTTTTTTTCTCAGCACCAGCCAGAGAACCAGAACAATGACATACGAAGCAGCCAGGGTGAGATATTTCTCTGTGTCGCTCACCTCATGATTGCGAGGCAGCAGATAAGCCGCTGTCGCAGATACATAGATCAGCAAGGCGACAGTAACCCAGGTTGACTTTTTTACTTTCTTCATCTTTATACGAATATCGAGTTTATTTTTTATACGAGTATCCAATCCCTTTTTTCCAAACAATAAACCAAACGGCTCCAATCAGTGTACAAAGCCCTCCTGTCACATACGAAACCCAATGTGACAATCCTAATCCTTCGGGGGCGATGCAGATATAAGTGGAACAGACAGCTGTCATAAACAGAGCGGGAACCAATGTCAAACCATACCACTTGCGGGCACGTACCAAGTAGACCGTAATGGCCCAGAGAGTAAAGACCGATAAGGTCTGGTTGGCCCAGGCAAAATAGCGCCAGATCATGTCGAACCCGTCTTTATCACGCAAACTGTAAAGCAACAGCCCGATGGCGACAATGAACATCGGCACACAAATATACAAACGGCGACGCATGCTTTTTTGTTCCAGTTTCAGAAAATCGGCTACGATCAGGCGTGCCGAACGAAACGCGGTGTCGCCCGATGTAATAGGCGCCGCAATCACTCCCAGAATGGCAAGCACCCCACCTACCGCACCGAGCCAATCTTTCGTTATAGCGTCTACAATGACAGAGGCATTGTTCTCTTCCATACCGTGTTCACGATAAAAATAAGTCGCGGCGGCAGCCCAGATCAGCGCCACAATGCCCTCGGTAATCATGGCACCGTAAAAGACAGGACGTCCATGACGCTCAGAAGTCATGCAACGTGCCATCAGGGGACTTTGCGTAGCATGAAATCCGGAGATGGCTCCACAGGCGATACTGACAAACATAATCGGGAAAATAGGTAACACGGCTGCTTCCGGATTAGTATTCTGTAATCCGTCCCACAACTCCGGGATGACCGGATGATGAACATAAAGCATCACCAGGATACCCACTGCCATAAACAACAAAGCTGCAGCGAACAAGGGATATATCTTTCCGATGATTTTATCGACCGGAAGCAGAGTGGCAAGAATATAATAGATGAACACTACAATGATCCAGAAAGTAGTGTCGAGACTGTCGGGAGTCAACTTCGCCAGCAGTCCTGC